>Ga0123355_10011131_pt1 | contig 13852 bp, 16 predicted proteins | sample TergutEmb28metaG_3_FD_89872 | JGI IMG/M metagenome (GOLD analysis project Ga0123355, IMG submission 89872) | Embiratermes neotenicus P1 segment gut microbial communities from Petit-Saut dam, French Guiana - Emb289 P1 | ecosystem: Host-associated > Arthropoda: Insects > Digestive system > Gut ... | reverse complement strand
TACAGGGAATGGTCCCTCGCCCTCGGGCACGTACATTCTGAAACGCTGGTTCTCGCGCCCTTCAAGGTGGTTTTTCACTTCTATGAAATCGTCGTAGAGTGGGCGGACTGTCGCATTGTAGCTCGCTTGCTCGCCATCAACCATAACGGTGTAGTTCAGTACAGACCATCTGTTGTTATTTTGCCAATGCACTGCCTGTGATGCGCCGTAGCCGAACCCGTAGGTTAACTCGACTATTATGAAGCGCCCTTCGGTGGCGCCTGCAGTCGCAACGGTACCCATACCACCAGGTCTCACTGGATTCCTTACAAGAGTGTGCTCTATCGTGCCGTTCACGCTTAGGTAAGCTCCACGTATCACCCTCGGTCCGTCAAAGGCTACCGCGCCGGTTACGGGGTTGATGATCTCTGCGTTGATGGATATGTCCAGCTCCACCAGCTCGGCTGCGGTTATCGGTTCATCAAGCTCTACCACTACCGCCGTCACTGCGCTGCCCCATTCCAATACATCTATCACTATGTCGTAATTCAGTTCAAATAGATTAATAGCATCACGGTTAATGTTAGGTGGATTGCCTTCCACAGTGCCTCTAATATATCTAGTTTGTGCACGAATATCAATGCGACCATTATTGATAATGAGTCCGTTATTTACAAAATAGGACCTACTTACATTCTCAACACGACCGTAATTCTCCAATACGCCGCCTGCGGCTATAGTTATTGTACTTCCATTGCCTTGGTTGTTTAGCCTACCGTCTTGTAATATTACAAGCCTACCTTCTACAATAAGTTCAGCGTCGCGCTGGACATTAAGAGTATTTTGTACGTAAAGCGTTCTACCTACTGGGACAACTAGGGGGCTGTGTTGGAGAAAAATGCCCAGGTTGCCCGGTACGTTAACTACCACATCACCCACTTGCAACATTTCGACAAGAATACGCGGGGATGCCTGATTCAATACGAAAGGTTCAGGATCACTTTCATTCGCCGCCAACTCGTAATTAAACATTGATGCGGTTGGTTGATCCGGTACGTAAGGAGGTACAAAATCATCCTCTTGAACTTCTAGAGCATCTATACAGTCCGGACAACAATCGTAGTCAGCTTCAACAAGCTCGTTTGCTTCCGGAATGTATTCGTTATTGAACGCGGGATTATCTGTAAAATCGACATACGACGCGAGCGCACTTGCCGGAAATAGCGACATAACCATCGCCAGAGCTAATGCAGTAAGTGCCAGTCTTCTGATAGTTCTTATAATTGATTTATTCATATAGTCACCTTTCAATAATTATTTTGTCAAACTGCTCTGAAACAAAATTTTAGAATTAAACCTCCCCTTTCATTTTATATTGAGAATATAAACACGTAACACCCCCTAATTATGAATATTGAAAGAATATAATTTTCAGTTTACATACCTATTTCATTAAGTAAATGTAAATTTCTACACAAAACCTTTAAAATTCTTTATGCGTTTGTTCGGATAGCCTCAGGTTAAGCTGATACAAAACACTGATGAAATGGTATAGCAATATCAATGCCATAGTTGGCAAACATTTTTGTCAAATTGTGAAGATCTTGGGGGGATTTCTGTTGCGAATTTACTCTGCTAAAAATATCGAAACAAACACTTTCATTTTTTGCATTTCGTATATAGATTTGATATAATGAAAGGAATTGTTTAGCAATAATTGTTTTGGGGGTGGTGGCCTATGGAGAAAAGAATAAGCTTGCGAGAATTAATACCATTACCATATGCGGTGATGTTATTTGCAAATCTTTCATTCATAGCGGTCGCATTCGCACTTGACGATCCGGCGACAATATATCATGGATTTATTCGCATAATATCATCACGCTCTGTACTGATAACAGATTACATTGCAATTGGTGGTGCAGGTGCAGCATTGGTAAATGTTGCAATTGCCGGTCTTGCAAGCTTGACCATGTTGATTGGATCAAAAATAAAGCCCAGTGGTGCAGTAATTATGGCACTGTGGCTGACCGCAGGATTTGCGTTTTTCGGAAAAAACGTTTTTAATATGATACCGCTTACAATCGGTGTTTGGCTCTATTCCAGATATAGAAAAGAACCATTTTCAAATTATACGCTTGCATCATTGCTTGTAGCAACGCTTTCTCCTGTAGTTAGCGAAATGAGCTTTCTAGGGGTCTTTAGTATGCCGATAGAAATATTATTCGGTGTTCTAATCGGATTTGTTATTGGATTCATATTCCCGCCAATATCTTCACATATGGTGCGTGCTCATAGTGGATATGACCTGTATAGTATGGGTTTTGCAGGAGGGCTTATAGCAACTATTGTTGCAACGACAGCACGTGGCATGGGGCATGTGATTGTACCGGCAACCGAAACGAGTTATGGGTATAATCTTCCCTTGGCAATAATGTTATATGTGTTCGCTGCAGCAATGATTATTACCGGACTTGTTACTGGTGATGAAGATAGTATTGGCGGAAACATTAAAGCAAGCTTTAAAGAGTATTTAAAGTTTCATAAACACTCCGGTCGCCTTATTACGGATTTCTTTTTTCTATATAAAAACAGCATTTATATAAATATGGGCATTCTTGGCGCAGTTGCAACGACCATCGTTTTAGTGCTGGGAGCGCAGTTTGAGGGAATAGTAATGGCGGCAGTTTTCACAATTGTTGGTTTTGCGTGCTTTGGTAAACATATCATGAATTCAATCCCAATAATGATTGGAGCAGGATTATCAGCACATTTTAATACCGTTGGATATATAACAGATTCTGCAAATATTGCAGCGATATTGTTCGCATCTGCCCTTGCACCTATTGCTGGGAAATTCGGATGGATATGGGGCATCGTTGCCGGCTTCTTACATGTCAGTGTTGCAATGTTTGTTGGAGAACTTAATGGAGGATTAAACCTATATAATAACGGGTTTGCAGCAGGATTTATAGCAATGTTCCTGATTCCTGTTATTACAGTGTCTGAAAGGATGCGAAAAAATCATGAAGAATAAATTTGAACTAGCACTTAGAATTACAAGCGATTTGATGACATATTGCCACAATCATGGCGCGACTGATTACAAGACAAAGATGAATGAAGGCGAAGATGCGATTACTTTTTTAGTTCAAGGACACCCAGTTAATATATCGGAAGCGCAACTTGAAGATGTAAATAAAAAGTTGCACGCACCACGTCAACGGGATGTCGAGAATGATTTCTGGGAGCTTATCGGTGAGTCAGAAGATTTTTGCGAATTAATGCTGGTCGGTATGTCATGTGACAGTGCCGAAGTTGAATATGAAAACGAGCGATTGACGTTTACGCTATTACGGTATTTGTAGGGTAAGGGCGATAAATTATGGAGGAAAAGATGATGAGCAAAATTGAAATGAAGATACCCCTTGTTGAGATGGATGGAGATGAGATGACACGTGTGCTTTGGCAGCTTATTAAGGATAAGCTCATCACACCATTTGTCGAGCTTAAAACCGAATACTATGATCTTGGTTTGCAATACCGAAACAAAACAAAAGATCAAGTAACAATCGATTCCGCTGAAGCAACAAAGAAGTATGGTGTTGCTGTTAAATGCGCAACGATAACGCCGAATCATCAGCGTATGGAGGAATATCCTGAGCTTACTGAAATGTGGAAATCACCAAATGCCACAATTCGTGCAATCCTTGATGGGACAGTCTTTAGAGCGCCGATTATTCTAGAATGTATTCAACCCACAGTATGCACATGGGAGAAACCCATAACAATTGCAAGACACGCTTATGGGGATGTATATAAGGCTGCTGAATTAGTGACTGAGGAAGCCGGCGAATGCATTCTTACCTTTATAGGTGAAAGTGGCACAGAGAAAAGCGTTCAAGTACATAAATCAGATGGACCTATGGTGCTTCTCGCACAACATAATACTGATGAAAGCATCAGAAGTTTTGCACGTTCATGTTTTCGTTATGCAATAGATACGAAGCAAGATGTGTGGTTTTCTACAAAAGATACAATTTCAAAGGCATATGATGGACATTTTAAAGCGGTGTTTGAAAGTGAGTTTGAAGCATTCAAAGATGAATTTGACAAACTTGGGCTAGAGTATTTCTATACACTAATAGACGATGCCGTTGCGCGTGTTGTTCGCTCCAAAGGCGGCTTTATTTGGGCATGTAAGAACTATGATGGCGATGTTATGAGTGATATGGTTAGTTCGGCATTTGGTTCCCTTGCAATGATGACGAGTGTGCTTGTTTCGCCTGATGGCAAGTATGAATACGAAGCCGCGCATGGCACAGTAACAAGGCACTATTATAGATATTTAGATGGTCAGCGTACGTCAACAAACCCTGTTGCAACAATATTTGCCTGGACAGGTGCGTTGCATAAGCGCGGTGAGCTTGACAATTTACCGGAACTTATGGAGTTTGCATGCAGACTTGAAGCTGCAACATTGGAAACTATGCGCTCGGGAACATTGACCGCCGATCTTGCCGGATTGGTCGAGCCGGGTTTTGAAGCGACAGTTGCGGATTCATGGGAGTTCATCGACGCAATTGCCGCCAGGATGTAAGAGTTTAGGAGACCATACTGGAGAATTATTTTGCTGTCCACTTCCAACAGAATACCAAGAAAGTGAAGGATTGGTCAAAGCCAAATGAAGTTCTACTTTTTATAACTATGCTCAGGTTCTGCAACAATAAGTTTGTTGATGCTGTCATCGTATGGGGTGAATTCAACTTTAAGTTTCATGTTCATTGCGTTAGCAAGGCGTTTTAGTGTTTTTAGCGATGGGTTGCCGTTTCCATTCTCCAATTTGCTGATGTCGCCTTGTGCTATACCGGAGCGCTCTGATATCTGCTTTTGTGTAAGTCCTGAACTGATTCTCGCATCAATCATAGCGTCAATAATTGCAAACTCTGGATCAAGTGCTTCGTACTCTCTGCGAAACTCAGGATTCTCTAGTTGCTCATCTACATATTTGTCAAAATCAGTCATCTGTATTTTCCTTCCTATTCAAAAAACACCTTCTGTAGCGTTTAGCTTTTTGTATTTCATCAGGTGGAGTTTTATTTGTCTTCTTGATGAATCCATGGGTCAAAATTGCTCGACGCCCAACTATGAAAAAATATAGGACACGAGAAATGTTATTGCCAACTTGTGATCTAAATTCAAATATTCCATCGTCTAGGTGCTTAGAATATGGTTCTCTAAGTTCTGTGCCTTTTGCCTTGAATGTCTGAATTACTCTAATCATTTTTGCTCGCATTTTGTTGTCAAGTTTGTCTAAAAATTCTTCTGCAGGCTTTGCTCCATCTGTTTTTGTGTAGAACTCAATTGTGAACTTGCTAATTGTCATCGCCCCATTTGCATGTAGATTTACAAACACATTATATAGGATATATACTATATTGTCAAGAAGTGCATTTCGGCGCTCCCTAATCCAAAACCGTGGAAGCAGAAGAACCGTCCCCGTGCTTCATGCTTCGCGTGCTGATTCAAAATGCTGAAAGCGTCCAAAAATACGCAAATTGTAGCATATTGCACAAAAATTTCGGTGTTTTTTTGCTATTCCATTTTTATTTATTTCTTGATATACTAAAGTGGACTAAAAAAGTAAAGATTATAGGATGCCGCTGAAGGATGGTTACAATATGGGAAAACTCATGAGTATTTCACGTCCACATAGAATCAGAAAAATAAAAGGCATTTCTCCACCTCATCATAAGAATACTGAGTTTAGCAAAGTGGTGAAACTTCCGCTTACGGCTGTTGTAAACATCCCGATGAAAATGCATTCGGGCAAACCAGCTATTCCCATTGTAAATGTAGGTCAGGATGTTAAGGTAGGGCAACTCATTGGTGAAATGGGTGGTTACGTTTCGGCTCCCATACATTCCAGTGTTTCAGGATGCGTGCAAAGCATAAACATGCATGATGCTGTTACGGGTCAAGATTCTGTATCCATAACCATTGCATCTGATGGTTTACAAACAATGTACCCTGATATAAAGCCGCCAAAAGTAACGACATTACAAGAGTTCTACGATGCAGTTAGAGACTCCGGTACTGTTGGACTTGGTGGCGCAGGTTTTCCGGCAGCACCAAAGCTTGCTATTAAAAATCTTGATGAGCTTGATTATATTTTAATAAATGGTGCAGAATGTGAGCCGTATGTCACTTCCGATACACGCGCAATGGTTGCAGATTACAAGAATGTGTATGGTGGTGTAAAATTATTATTGGAATATATGAAACCCAGGAAAAAGATATATATTTGTATTGAGGATAATAAACCTGAAGCAATACGTGTTATGGAAGAAGTTTTTGCTGATGAGGAAAAAGTTGAAGTTTTCGTCCTTCCCACATCATACCCACAAGGAGAGCGGAAAGTTCTTGTTTATAACGTAACAGGAAGAATTGTGCCGGAAGGTGCGCGTCTTGCAGATGTTGGTGTCATTGTAACGAATGTTACGACAATCGCTGTTTTTGCAAGATATATTGCGACAGGGATTCCACTCATAAATAAAATTGTTACAGTTGATGGCTCGGCAGTCAGAAATCCACAAAATTTGCTCGTGCCAATCGGAACTCCGATACGTGAGCTTTTTGATTTTTGTGGTGGTTTTCCTGATGGTGAGCCGAGGAGGATAATTGTTGGTGGTCCCATGATGGGGTACGCTCAACCCAGTCTGGATGCTCCGATTGTGAAAACGACGAATTGCGTACTTGCATGCCATGAAACGGACGATGCGGCACTCATGTTGACGGCTTGCATAAAATGCGGAAGATGTCTAACGGCATGTCCAATGCGCTTGATGCCACCGAATATTGAATCAGCATACTCGATTAAAAATTATGATGCACTTAAACACTTCAAAGTTAACATGTGTGTTGAGTGTGGCAGCTGTGCATATGTATGCCCGGCGAAACGACCTTTGGTGCAGGTAATGCAACTGTCAAAGGAAGCACTTTGGCTGCAAAAATAACATAGGAAATGGATGCAATATATGGACAAGTTAACTGTATCGGTATCACCACATATACATGATAATTCTTCGACCAGACGCATAATGATTGATGTGTTGATTGCGCTTGTTCCGGCGTTGGTTGCATCGATATTGATTTTTGGGTGGCGCGTTGCGTTAGTTGTTGCGGTATGTGTGTCATCATGTGTTTTATTTGAATGGCTATTTGAAAAAATCACTAAAAGACCGAATACAATAGGTGATTATTCTGCGTGCATTACGGGTACGCTATTAGCGTTCAATCTGCCTGTTACGATACCATTATGGCAGGCAGTATTCGGTAGTGCAATTGCAATAATACTTGTGAAGCAGCTCTTTGGTGGACTTGGTAAGAACTTTGCAAACCCGGCTATTACAGCACGTATTGTTATGTTTCTCGCATTTGCAACAACTATGACGAACTGGTATTCTCCTAATGAGGGCACTTCGCTGTGGGTATATCCGATTGATGGTGTGGCAGGCGCGACACCGCTTGCGCTAATGTACCGCACAGCTGATACTGCTCCTTTTGCTTTTTTGCGAAGTGCAAATGTTGAAGGTTTGCCAAGCATATGGAACATGTTTATTGGTGTAAGAGGCGGAAGCTTGGGTGAAACGAGTAATCTGGCTCTGCTTGTCGGCGGTATTTATCTTATAATTCGCAGAGTAATCACATGGCATGCTCCACTGACATTCATAGCTGTAGTATTTGTCCTATCAGCGCTTTTAGGTCAAAATCCTATATACCATTTATTTGCAGGGGGCTTGTTCTTAGGGGCAATATTCATGGCAACAGATTACGTGACCACACCACAAACTAATTTGGGCAGAGTGTATTTTGGTATTGGGGCAGGGCTTCTAACTGTGATAATACGTGTTTATGGAAGTTATCCTGAGGGTGTTTCGTTTGCCATATTGTTTATGAATATATTGACTCCATATATCAACAAATTCACGGAAACAAAGCCACTTGGGGGTATGAAAGTTTGAAAAGAACATATGTAATGCCACTTCTTGTGTTGACTCTTATATGTGTGGTTGTTTCGGTTGCATTGGCTATTATGCATTCGATTACTGAACCAATAATTACCGAGGCTGCACACGAGCGTGCGCAAATAGCAATGTTGGAAACATTACCGGATGCAACAGGTTTTGAGCAGATATCGGCATATGATTTCGATGGAATCCCTGTATCAATAAGAGAGATGTATAGAACGTCAAACAATGTCGGGTATATATTCATCGCAGCTGTCAGAGGATTTGGTGGGGATATAACAGTTATAGCCGGAGTTGACAACGATGGCAGAATAATTAGCTCATCGACCCTCTCGCATTCTGAAACGAGAGGCATTGGAAATTTTATTGAGGAAGAGTGGTTTATCGGGCAATTTATTGGGTTAAGAAACAATTTTGAAGATGTAGATACAATCGCAGGAGCAACAATAACGAGAGATGCATTTATACACGCAATTGAAGATGTACTTATTGCGTTTGAGATAGTGAGAGGGTAGGGCTGCGAGGGCGCGGCATCCTTGACCCGCAGAATGACGAAGCGTGAGAGGTGATGTTAAATGAAACTAAGTAAAAAAGATATTTTCACACGTGGGATTATTAAAGAAAACCCTGTTCTTGTGCTGCTTCTGGGATTGTGTCCTGCGCTTGCTGTGTCCACACAGGCAGAAAATGCTATAGGGTTGGGACTTGCAACTACATTTGTTCTTCTTGGTTCGAATGTTGTGATTTCGATTTTACGTGGTATTATTCCCGGAAGAACGCGCATACCATGCTATATTGTGCTCATCGCCAGCTTTACTGTGCTTGCGAAGATGGCAATCGAGGCATATGCTCATCCGCTTTACCAAGCACTTGGGATATTTCTGCCGCTTATTGCTGTAAATTGCATTATTTTTGCTCGTGCGGAGATGTTTGCTAGTAAGAATAAAGTAATTGATTCAGTTGTAGATGCATTGGGAACAGGAGCAGGATTTACGCTTGCATTACTGGCGATTGCGTCTGTACGTGAGATTTTAGGTAGTGGCTCATGGTTTGGGATGTCAATTCCTTGGCTTGAGCATAATCATGCAATGATATTTACACTTGCTCCGGGTGGATTTATAGTTCTGGCATGTTTGCTTGCTGTGGTGAATAAGGTTTCAAAAGAGCGAAAGGTTGCAAGAGAGTTTAATTGCGCAACCTGTCCGGCTGCGGAGGCTTGTGGCAGAGCAGGAGAGTGCTAGAATTTAGGGGTTAGAACGAAATGCTCATACAAGAAAGGTAAAGTTGCAATTATGGATTTTAGAGCTTTGATTGTTATAATGATGAGTGCGGTGCTTGTTAATAATTATGTGCTGCGCCAGTTTCTTGGTGTATGTCCGTTTCTTGGTGTTTCGAGGGATTTCAAGAGTTCCGTCGGGATGGGGTTTGCGGTTATTTTTGTCATGATGTTGGCAACGACTGTGACTTGGCCTATTCAGATATTCTTGCTTAATACAAGTGGGCTTGAGTTTATGCAAACAGTTGTGTTCATTTTGGTTATTGCTACACTTGTTCAGCTTGTTGAGGTTGTTTTGAAGAGGTATTTTCCTGCGTTGTTTGCGTCATTGGGTGTATATTTGCCGCTTATGACTACGAACTGTGCTGTGCTTGCGGTTACCATTTCTAACATTAATCAGGGGTATACTTATGCCGAAGCTCTTGTGCATGCACTTGGTGCGGGGCTTGGATTTTTGCTTGCGATGGTGCTGTTTACGGGTGTGAGGACACAAACTGAGTCTGCTGATCCACCTGAGGCTTTCAAAGGTATTCCAATAACCTTGATTTCAGCAGCACTTTTGTCGCTTGCATTTTTTGGTTTTGATGGTGTTATTGAGAATATATTTAGGTAGGTGGAAAAGGTAATGTCGAATAGTCATGAAAAACTAACGCCATTCTGCGACTTCGCGCAGAACAGAATGACGAAAATGGCGGAGGGATAGAAAGTGAAGCAAGAGAACCGTCCCCTTGCTTCGTCTAGATAGAGGGTTTTGTATGGACACTATATTTGTTGCTATAATTTCATTTTCTGCGATTGGATTGATTTGTGCAGTGACTATTACTGTTGCTTCTAAGCTGATGTTTGTTAAAGTTGACTTCAATGTGGAAAAAGTTCGTAAGTGTTTGCCCGGAGCTAATTGTGGAGCTTGTGGGTATAGTAGTTGTGATATATATGCCGAGGTTGTTTCAAAGGGAGAGGTTGCGACGAATCTTTGTTTGCCGGCAGGTGAAGCAGGCTTTGAAGCTATAAATGAGATTCTTGGAGTCAAGACAAGTGAGGGGCTTGCTAAAATGACTGCTGTTGTGCAGTGTTTGGGTGATACTAATACAGTCAAGGATAAGATGAAGTATGTTGGCATTAGTACATGTTTCGCCGCCAAACAGCTTTTTGGTGGGCAGGAGTCTTGTACTTTTGGTTGCTTGGGACTTGGTGATTGTGTAGCTGTGTGCCCGAGTGATGCAATATGTGTAAAGGGCCGGCTTGCTCGTATACATCCGGATAGGTGTAGTGGTTGCGGTGTTTGTGCCAAAGTTTGTCCAACCAATGTCATTGCTATTGAACCGGAGCCTTTGCATGTTGCTGTAAGATGCAAGAGCAAGGAGAGAGGCAAAGCTGTAAGGCAAAAATGCTCACGAGGATGTATTGGTTGTAAAAAATGTGAAACGGTATGTCCTGTTAAAACGATTCAGGTTGTTGATTCATTGGCGGTTATTGATCATACATTATGCTATGGATGCAAAGAATGCGTGGATGTTTGTATTGTTAAGTGTATTCTTTAACGCAGGTTGAAATTCTACAGAAATTATTGTAGAATTTGTAGATGTTTGAGGGGAGATGATTTTGTGCCAAGAATTCAGTCAAGTATAGACCTTCGGAATAATAATGAAATATCTGATGAAATGCTTAATGGAAAGCTTGAATTATATCGATTATTGGATGAAGGACGTGCAGCAGCAAAAGCCGGGCATAAACGTCCGTATGAAGATGTATTTGATGACCTCGAGCAAGCAGAATGAAAAGAATATCACTTATTATAATCATAGTAATGCTATTAACCTTACTCAGTGGGTGTGCGGAACGAACAGTGCAGTTGAGTGAGACGCGGTTATTAATGGACACCTATGGCACAATCACAATTCATGGAGATATTGACCCAGAGTTACTTGACGATGCATTTGCACTAATCGAGGAGCTTGAGGGTCTATTTAGTATGACCATTGAGGGTAGTGATGTGTGGCGCATTAATAACTCCGGTGGAGAAGCGGTACAGGTTGATGCGAGGACAATTGAACTTATTACTACAGGGCTTGAGTTTGCCGAATTGTCAGATGGTATGTTTGATATAACCATTGGTAGGTTGAGCCGGTTGTGGGATTTTGGTGCGGCTGCAAGTGATATTGCATCGTTGGAATCACGTGTTCCATCTGTGCTCACCATAAAAGAGGCTCGCGAGACCATCAATAGCGATCAAATGAATGTAGCTGAGAATACAGTACAGATAGTGAACTCCGATGCATGGATAGATCTCGGAGCTATTGCAAAGGGCTTCATTGCTGACAGTGTTGCCGAGCTTCTGATTGACCGCGGTGTCTCTGGTGCACTCATTGATTTGGGTGGTGATGTTGTTGCAGTTGGATATAGACAAGATGGCACCGTTTGGCGAATTGCGTTACAATTACCTTTCGGTAATCCTGGTGAGCGGATTGGTGTTGTTGAGGTTAGCGGAGTGGCTGTAGTTGCTTCGGGGATATATGAGCGTCAGTTTGAAGAAAATGGTATTATATACCATCATATACTCGATCCAACAACAGGTATGCCTGTTATAACAGATATTGTAAGTGCAACAATTGTTGCAGAAAATGCACTGATTGGTGAGGGGCTTTCTACGATTGCAATACTTGTTGGTAGTGAAAGAGCCTTGGAACGATTTGAGCAAGTCCAAGGTTTTATTGGTGCTGTACTAGTGCTTGATAGCGGGGAAGTGCTTACAATTGGTGATGTGGAATTGATAGTATGAATAAATCAGAAAGAACTATAAAATTATCAAATAGATTCTGGATGCTCATGCTTGGTGTAATTGTGATAATATCAGCTATTATAGCCGTGCTGCTTTGGCGAGTGCCTGCTGATTATGCGCGTATTTATCATGATAATGTTTTGGTGGATGTTATTAATCTGACCACTGTTACAGAGCGTCGGGAAATTGAAATAACGAGGGATAATGCGAATAATGTAGTTGTAATCGAATATGGACGTGTTCGCATGGAATGTGCAAATTGCCCTGACGGCATATGTGTTCGTCGGGGTTGGGTTAGTGGTGGTTTAATACCAATTGTATGCTTGCCAAATCGAGTGGTTATTGTATTCGATAGTAGTGATAATGATGTGGATGCAGTAGTAGGGTAGTATGATGATGAGACGAGTGAACGTAAGAAGACTAACGCTAATGGCAATACTAACTGCGATAGCTTTGATAATATTTATTATTGAGGCACAAATTCCCATGCCTATCCCTGTGCCGGGTGTTAAGCTGGGGCTTGCAAATGCTGTAACGCTGTTTGCACTATTTTATGGTGCAAAAGTGCGAGGTGAAAACTTGCACAACGGCGCGTCAAGGATGCCGCGCCCTATTAATGTGCAAATCCCATACATTAAACATCCCTCTGCCTCATCGCCATCCCTCACAACAATCAACGTATTCACTATACTCTTATGTCGTATTTTACTTGGTGCGATTTTTACAGGAAGACCTATTGTTGTCGTATACAGTTTAGTGGGCGGCATACTTGGCTTTGTGGCACAAATTATTATGAAACGGTTTGTTTCATCGAAACAAATATGGGTTTGCGGTGCATTTGGTGCTGTTTTTCACAATATTGGTCAAATAGTGGCAGCTATGGTAATAACCGGAACACCTGCAATAATCATGTATCTGCCGATACTGATTATCGCAGGTGTTTTTACCGGAGTGTTAACGGGTTTGATAGCGCAGTTAACGTTATCGCGATTATTTTCTTAATTTCAATGGGACACACGGGATTAGTTCGTTGATTTATTTACGTGTATTTGTGCATTTGATAAAACATTTAGTTCACTAAAGATTTGAATTAACTGACATTGTGAAATTCGCGTTCATGTAGTTTGATTCGGCTTTCCATTATGTAGATATCCTTAAACCCTTCTCGAATGCTTAATTTAATGTCACTTACATCACTCTTTAGCTGCGCCACATCAATTTCGAGTTTTTTCTGACCCTGTTGTAGACGACATACATTGAATTCAAGTTTTGTAACATCTTTACGTAAATCGACCACATCGGTTTTTAGTACAGCGACATCGGTTTTTAGTTCAGCGACATCGGTCTTTAGTTCAGCGACATCGGTTTTTAGTTCAGCGACATCGGTCTTTAGTTCAGCGACATCGATCTTTAGTACAGCGACATCGATCTTTAGTACAGCGACATCGGTCTTTAGCTCAGCGACATCCGTTCTTAATTCTGCTTGACCCTGCTCAAGTCGAGCTAATGAATCTAATACTCTTTCTTCAAAATTCATTACAATCAACTCCTTTGACTGCAACTATATCACAAAAGCTTTCTACAAATCAATACACATTTGAAGCAAAAATACGTTGAAAAACCACATAATAACTATAAAACTTCTAATAAGGGTCTGTTACTAACTAAACTTGACATCTTGCCTTGTCTTTTTGCCGCCATGCTACGCGGTAAAACCTTGAAAGGCCACAGGCATTACTGCGGTTTTTCCACGTAGCCTGGACAACAAAAATCCTGTGGCGATATTGT
>Ga0123355_10011130_pt1 | contig 13852 bp, 11 predicted proteins | sample TergutEmb28metaG_3_FD_89872 | JGI IMG/M metagenome (GOLD analysis project Ga0123355, IMG submission 89872) | Embiratermes neotenicus P1 segment gut microbial communities from Petit-Saut dam, French Guiana - Emb289 P1 | ecosystem: Host-associated > Arthropoda: Insects > Digestive system > Gut ... | reverse complement strand
GATACAGATGGCCAAGACCGGTTCTCCCCTCTCCTGCAACAGTCTTGCCAACTCCTGCACATGTAGTAGTATAATGTCATACCAGCAGAACCATTATAAATAGCATCTGACGTGATATATTCATGGCTTAGATAACGGTCCACTTTTAAGTTGAACACCATGTATATTTCCCCTGCTACAAGTGATACCTCCTCTCAACAGATATATTTAAGGTATAATTTAAGAAATACTGTAAATATCCCGAGAATCACAAAACCAACAGTGACATTGGTGGGTGTTGTCATAATAAGTAATACTGATTGTAAATTAAAATGCAGGTTTTTGGTCAAAACAATTTTTATTATTTAACAAATCAGCTACATGTTTCAGCTACTGTTTTGCAGGCATCACTGGGCCGATTCCAAGAATATCAAAGGAAGATAATGATACGGCTACCATATTGGTCAGAGATCTTGAACTTAACAATGTGTTACAAAAAGTATATAACACACATAATATGTATATTACTAAGAATAAATGAGGGTGTTTAAAATGTACAATTATAAAATTCTGTATGCTTGAATAACTGTAGCTGTAAATTAATTATATTAGTTGTAAAATCAAAAAATTAGGGTGAATAAGACTAAATGTCTGAATAGGCATGAACTGCGGAGACAGCTGTGTATATCTCTTATCTGCAGTTGCACTTTGCGGAGATAAGTATGATATACAATAGTTCTCTTCACGAAGTAAGAATTCTTTTAATTATGCTGTGTGCTGTATGTGAAGAGCTTTAAACAGATTTTTATGTTTAGCAGGTTAGAAGATTTTATTCAGTATGGTCTTGAACCCATATTACTTATATTTTTAGCTTTATATAATTCACTTCCACAAGTATTGGCTGGTATATTAGAGCATGTCTTGCTGTTATGGGCGTTCAAAGCCTTGAACAACCGAAATAAGAAGACAGGTACATAATGTTCGTACCAAGTTTTATGAAAGTCAGCTGGTTCAAAAGTTCAAAAGTGATCTCATGACCCTAGTTTCCACATGGAAGGAAAGTAAGCTAAATATCTTGTGCAATTAGAACACAGTACTGGTAAAATATGTGATTTCTGGAAAGATGAAGAATGTGAGGAATGGACAATACTGTAGTGCATAACAAAGGCCTACGTTACTTAAATAATATGTTAAGATATAAACAATTAAGGAAATTATAATATGAGTGTTGATAAGGGAAGCAAGAAATGATGCAGAAGTTTGGTTTGGAACGGTAATGGAAAACAGTTGCTTCATAGATACAGACAAGAAATCAATACTGAAATTGATCTTGGGAAGGAGGACAAGATAAAGTGCAGCACATTGAAATGTTTAAAGATTAAGTCCAGTGGCATACTACTTGTATCAATGGCACTAAATTGTGAGTTTTTACCTGGTAAACTAGATAGTTACAAATAAGCAATGAAGCTTGTACTAGGTTACAAATGTGGGCATTACCTTCATTTTCTTCAACAACACAATCATGTAATTCTTGCCCAAGTGTCACTCTCAAATCTTCCTTTGGCTGTAGCAGCACAAAGACAGAAGTGAATGCTGCATTGTTTACTGAGAGAGATTTCTCCTCTAGAGAATTCCACAGACTTGAAAATAAGGATCTTCTCCACCCAGCTGATGCAGAAATAAATGTATCTGTGAACAAGGAAATAACTATATTTAGTTCAGACTCTGTTTCCCGGATCACTTTCCACAAACTGCGTCAGTGGCATTCATATTAACCACTGCCATAAAGTCAAAAGTGATGACAACAAAGCAACACAGAAAATTGCAGCGTTCTGACCTGTAAAAATATTTAAAACCAAAAAGTTAAGGATAATGTAGGTGGAACACAACTAGTTTATTATCAGGTTGTTAATGAAACAACATGTTACGGCCTACTCGGAGGCCATCATCAGGTTTACAATGTTGGCTCTAAGAGACAAATAATAATGTGAGTAGCAGATGTTGAGATCTCATCATCGTCGTCAGATCTCAACATCTGCTACTCACATTATTATTTGACTCTTAGAGCCAACATTGTAAACCTGATGATGGCCTCCGAAGAGGCCGAAACATGTTGTTTCATTAACACCCTGATAATAAACTAGTTGTGTTCGACCTACATTATCCTTAACTTTTTGTTACATACACAACGGGGATGCCTCAACTTAAGATTATTTAAAACCAATTTCTAATGGTAGAACAAAAAATCAATAACGTAACTCAATCAGCTATATTCCATTAGAAAAATATGGTTTGGGTGAGCTCATATATGGACTTTCTCCATCACAATGACTAACGTTTTGATTCCTTAATACCAGAAATTCTTGTGTTTATGCAGTGACAGTTAATTAGATACACTAACTTTAATTTAGTAATGACTGAATTTATCAGAAGGACAGTTACAAATAAAACTGGTTTGAGTTTACCTCTGTACTTACCAGGTACTGGTAGAGGTTTAAAAAAGTCTGGTAAGTCCAACCTTAAAGGCTCCAAAGTGCACATATGGCACAAATTATGAATGCTAAACTCAGCACTGAAATGTAATTAAAAAACATAACTTGAATATATGTAGTGTATAATTACATAAAATTAATTTAATTGTAACTGAAAACTTAACATGCATTTAAGATAGACTCCATAGAGATTATAAGTTCAGTCCACTGGTATACAACTACTACTTTCAAAATATGCATCATAGGGATGCAGAAACTAAGCAGTTCTTATTTTTTGCAGAGTTCCTTTAAGTGTCAGTGCATGAGATTAATTCTGACAACTACAAATTAAGGGCCAATACTGGTAGATGGGTATGCAGGGCTGTATTGTCAACAGTACATAAACTGTAAATTCAGAGAACAAATGCTTAGTTAATTTATTGCAGTAAATGATGTGAAACCCTTGCACAACAGGCACACCAATGTGTAAGTGGCAACACTTCTGAGTTCAACATAACAAAGTGCCTTCCAGCATGGGCCAGACAATGCACAAGTTACACAATGTAGTATTTTTCTGTATTGCTTTTATTAATCACTAAATTCCCAACCTTCTACAGTGTTCCCCTGTTTCTTTCATTAGAAATAGGCCCCTTTTAGCAAACTTCTTTTACTGAAGTAAGAAGTTAAACTTATGACTAGAGATCCCAATGATCTTGGTTTTAAGGGTTTTAAACAGCTATGTCCTGGTGTCCCACAAATTTTGGTTTCAGAAGACAAATATCTCAGGATTTTTCAACTCATGTAAGCATGATGACAGACAGGTATATAAAGAAAAATCAGTATGTGGAATAATGAGTGAGTTTCAGTAGTATTCTCCTTCTCCTTGTCCTCCTCCTCCTCCCTTATTATTAATTATTATTATTATTATTATTACTATTATTATTATTTAATTGTATGTGTATGTAATAACTGTTTACCTGAGTTATCTCACTTAGGAATATTAGTAAATTGAATTTTATCTTCAAACCCCCTCCACTAAATTGATGTTATTAAGTGTCCAAGTATATGGATTCTAAAAAATTTTATCTGTACTCTGACATCTCTCTACAGCATGTGCATGTGTCTCTCTTATTATGCATCACCCATTCCAACTTCTGAACCAAATGACAGTTCCAGAACATGTGGTATGCAAAATATAGCTGCAGAAGCCACCCCAACCGCTTACATTTTAATTTCCTGACTCCATGGAATACAGTCTTTCTTGTTAAGCTGATAGTGTCCTTGCAAGCTGAGACATTTCCCACAATTTATAGAACCTTAACATTCAATTCTACATTCACAAGAGCAAGATTAATCTAGTCAATGCAATCTCACCTCATTTTAATTTCCTACAACTGGTATTAATAATACGGTGGATCAATAAATTATGAAGTGAGAACAACATTAGTGTCAATTAATATATGATGCTGAAACGATGTACAGTAAAGTCAGCTTCCATCATGGTAACAATTACTCTACTACTACTGCTGCTCCTTCTCCTCCTCCTCTCCTCCTGCTCCTATGACTACTACTACTACTACTACTACTACTACTACTACTACTACTACTACTACTTCAAACACATTATGTTATTTCAAAATTAAACATACCAGACTTGAATGACAGCTGGATATGGTTTGTAAAAAAAACATTCAATGTCCACAAGACATGGTAATTCAGAATCATCATCAGAAGAATTCTTTGTGTAATGGCCAATCATGATTGGTTCAATTCTACCCCATGATTCAGGAGCAGTGAAGAAAATGGCCAGGGCTGTAACAACAAGAACTTCCATAAAATGTATAATACTTTACAATTTGTAATGGATCATTTTATAACTCCCAATACACACACACACACACATACATATTTATTTATTTACACAGACAGCAGAGTAAGAAAAATGGTTTACCACATACATTGTAATATGTTCCACCATTATATAAGTGCTTTGTGATAAAACATACACAGTGCAACTTCAACATAATTATACTTTATAAAATTTTGAAAAATGTTATGACATACATATGATACCCCAAAACTGTTGAAATATATCATTTTCAGTTCCATCTCCTAAATTGTAATCATGTGTGTCACAACATAAGGAGCCATGGTAGTGCAATCAGCATAGTGGCTGGGCTAAGGACTGGACAATCTGGAGTCTGAACTTGGATGCTCTCTTTTCCAAAATGTCCAGACCATCTCTGGGGTCCACACAGCCTACGACAAGTAACAGGTACTCTTTCTCTGGGGGTAAATCGGCCAGGACGTGAAGCTAATCACTCATCTCCATCTTGTGCCAAGGTTAATAATAAGTGCAGCTACATCTCTACTTACCCCACCAGATTTCAGGGCACGCACAGGAATAACTTTACCTTCGTGTGTCAAACATAATATAATGGAAAAATAAACTGATGAGGGTATATAAGTCTGTAATATTTATTCTTTGACAAAATGGTTAAAATGAAGGCTTGAAGACAACAACAAAAAAAATTCAACATTTTCAATGTCTTCAGCCTTACCTGAACTGATATTCACATACTTAACATATCCTCCTGTACAGGCAGGTCTCATTTTACACCAGGGTTATGTGCCTGAAAAATGGTGCACTAATCGATATCATGCAAATTGAACACAAACTTTCCATTTAAAACAGTGTATTTCCTAGGGGTTAGGGGATTAACAGCCTCATCCTATATAGTGTATGCTTACACCACTGGTGGATATACGGACCTGTAGAGTATATACTTACTGTATATACAATACCCACACCCACAAGTGTGCGCGTGTGCGTGTGTGTGTGTGCATTCGAATTTCAGGAACTTTTGGGTAGCAGTAGTAGATTCAAAAAGTGGTGTAAATTTTCAAGTCACATTAAAGTGAAACTGTGCAGAAAGAAACTGTTTTAAACCAAGACCTTCCTGCATTCACAAATGACCGCTGTTTTGGAGACGTCTTTACAAGCAAAGTTATCTCTCATCATTTGCTGCATGCTTCCATGTTCCACCCACATAGCAGCCATACTTAATTACACATCCATACATGTGTGTAAATACATGTAGCATTCCACGTCTAACTTGTTTGTCAACACAGTGCATGAGAAAGTTACAGCTGAATGAATTGTTAAATACATACATACATACATACATGCATACGTACATAATATTATGAGTAGTTCTAAATGCCATCATGCAATACATGCAGCTCTTTGATAATGTATATGTAAGACACATTTACTTCATTATCATTGGTCTTAATCATACAGAATAGCTTATTGCATTGTGTCTTTGTTCCTCAAAATGCCAAACAATGTCCAAGACATCATCAATCTAAACCATCTTGCTATTTCACTCTTTATGAGCTGCTGAATGCACAAACAGAAGCACTTCTATTTCATTGCCATAATTTAGGTTGAACTAATTTTAAGTTAAACTAAAGCCAGCAGAGTTACAGAAAATTTTCCAACTCCCAATCACTAGCTAAATGACACAATATGCAATGACAGAGCTGACTGAACAGGAAGGTCAGAGTGTGGGATCAGGGAATGTCACATAATGCAATATTTATGGCTGGCTACAATTTGAAGGAGGTAAGCATGTCAGAGATTCTAAAACGCAGACTTTCACTCTGAGACAAGTAAGTGGCACAGAGAATGGGTTAATGGTACCTTAATGGACCATCAGCTACAAATACCTTCAGAAACAAAACTGCAGGAGAGTGGGGGTGAAAAGTTATATGCAAAAAATTCCACATTTACTGCAGGCAAGACTAAGAAGCCAGAAGAAACTACTCAATTTGTGTGAGATTTTCCCTGTATGTATGTAACATTAAGAAATGAAAAGTGTTGATAATTTTGCAAACAACAATGAATTTCTCATTGTAGCCATACTTACTCCATTATGCTTAAAATGTAGCCACTATTTCCTTTTCCCGCAAATATGGCTGTGACAAATTTGATATGCATTTTAAGTATCAAAGAGAAAATTTAAAATAGTTAATATAAATTAACAAACATTATAAAAATGTTTTACAAATAATACACAACTATAAATCTTTATGTCTTGCTTACCTTGAACTGGTTGCATTTTCACATCAAATTCAGGTGTAGTATTCAGTCTTCCTTTTATGACTAGAGGTTTGTTCGCCATAGATGATGAATATGTGGCATACAGTTCCAGAATATCTGCTAACATAACAAACATTTAAAATTGTTAACAGGAATATTAATAAGTACTGGAAATATTATTAATTAATGTCAGGAATGAAAGTAAGAGATACAAAACTCCTCAGCAACACTGACGAGAAAATTGTTGGAATAAACAGTTGTAATATGAGAGATAAAATCAAAACTATGTGTTTGTTAGTTCATTGTGTCTTATTTAAAAATGCACGTTTTGTGACATGGCAACCACATTGAAATGACCAAATATCTAAGACCACTTGTTAAACAATGAGTAAGCAGTTACAAAGCAGTCATTTTAAAAATGCAATTTAGTAGGAAACATTTAATTTCATAGTAAGAACAGTTAAATAAGAAGTGATTCTGTGTTCACTGCTAAAATACACTAGAATGTAGCTTGATAGTAGCGTCAAATTGACCTATGATTTACGTGACTCTTCGATTAAAATTGCCTCTAGATCATCTCCATAAGTCTAACGAAACTGTAGGGGAACATCCTTGCAGAAATTATTTCTCATTTTGTTGATTCCAGAACTTTATGATTAATAATATCAACTCCTGATGTCATTTCATACTGACAGAACAATGGAAGACACAGTCAAGTCACATTCTACTTCACAACATTATTCCAATACCTGCCTGAACTTACTTACTTACTCCATGAGAGTCCATCTTAAGAAGCTAACCAGTTCTCAGGTAGTCAAGAAACTCCTAACACTTTATGGAACCCAAGAGTTCATTACCTTGTTACAAGAGCCTGCCACCTGTCCCTATCCTGAGCCAGAACAATCCAGTCCATGCCCCTCATCCCACTTCCTGAAGACCCATCGTAAAATTATCCTCCCATCTATGTCTGGGTCTTCCCAGTTACCTGCCTGGACACAGTACGAAAACTATGGAAAATGTCTTTCATAACAGCCACTCCACAGCCTTTAATAATTTACCATTCTTTCTATACGATAATCTGCACATCCCCCCACCCCCCTCTGCTGAGAAGATTCATTAAAAGTATAAAGAAATAACATCCGTAAAGTACCAAGGTCTACTAATCTGCGTCTGTGTTGATCTCAGATGCAGAAGACTGTTTGTGTTGTGTATGATAGCAAATGTTATATATGTGCTCATTATCTATATACTCATTGAACCTTCTGGAATGTCTAAAATTCCTTCAGGAATCAACTGCTCTTTGGAATGTACAGCTCTTGTTTCTTTCTTCAGTTGAAAAATGGGTTCATTCAGTCTGCATATGGATGATGTGGAATGAAATGTATTTTCACTTGCCATTATACTTTGTTGTGGTGGCACCAAAACTTCCTTCAACTAAAAAGAAAGAAGAGAATTATTTAGTGGATTCTACCCATGAATATTATTATGTTGTATGCCATGCTAAGGAAACCAACAAGAGGAAATCCCCCCCACAGTTATAAACAACATTACAGAAGAAATTTCTACTTCCACCATCTGAATTACTGCAGAAAGATTTTTCCAAAACTTCATAATTTTACTGAACCAAATACAGTGAAAAGTCATTTAAGTTTGCAACCTCCCTATATTAAAACCAGTAACAAATGTATGGAGCTGCAGAGAAATTCAACCAGATGCAGAACTGCAGTAAATTCCATTACACCAACAATTAATCTTTTCTGCGTCTGATATTGTACAAAGATACATAAAAAATATGAAAGCATTTACAACAAACAATAATATAGTACAGTCTATTTAGACATCTGTGGTTAATGATACCTGCTAACAGTAAGAATATTCTTGGCTCAATCCCAACTTTGCAATAGGCATGAATGTGGAACACTGACTGTAGTCCATACATGTGAGATAGTTAAACATACAAAATGACAATAGTCAGAATACTTTCCAATTGATACCAGTCAATGCTATACAGGCCGCAATACTAAGAGTGTCATTACATAAACCATTCATAAAAATAAATATCATCACAGTGTCTATGGGTCTAATACGTAAGGACGAGGGACAATATGAAGGAAAAAGGTAACAATGTGTGTGTGTGTGTGTGTGTGTGTGTAAATACAAACCTTTTTATTCGACAAAGAGACTAAGAGAGAATGGTACATGTGAGCTCTGTCTAGCAGATCCACATCTTCACAGTTAGCCTTGAAATGTACCAATACTTCACAAAGCTCTGTAACAAAAACTTGGAATGATTTTCAAGCATGAACAAATGGACCCACAACTCATGGATGGGAGGTGGGGAGAAGTACATATAATTCAGAGAGTTCAAGAAGGACACCCATGGTTTAATAACACAATACTGAACGCAATAGGTAGAGAGTAGTGAAAATGGGAATACTGAAAACAAAAAAGACTGCACAGAACATCAAATTTGACAAGCAAATCAGTCAAATGCAACAATCCATAGGTTTTAGTGTGAAGAGAAGAAATTCACAATCAAAAGATGGGAGAGGGGTACAATAATAGTTATGAATCAGTACGACTCAAAATGGATGCAATTCACAGTCCAGCAAATGTCATGGAAATATGTAAACTCAGTCCACACCCTGATCGGCAATTCTGGTGTCAACTGCTATGACTGTCACTGGGTTTCTGTGTTATGAGCCTTTCAAAGTGTAAACCTGTTTAACAAAGAAACACTTCTTTATACAACCCCACAGCAAAATACCAAGCAGCATTAAGTCAGCACTTCTTAAGCGCCATGGATTGGGCCCATACATTCCTGTCCATTAACGTTTCTTTTATGGCTTATACCGACACAATAAACACTGAAAATGCACAAAGCATCACACCCACACACACACTAATATTCAACAAGTGTGGTGATGTCAATACTCACTTCTCTGCAGACTTACATTATTACATAAAATGTACATAAATGATCTTTACAGTTTTAAACTGTACTTACAACAATTTCAGGTGCAGTTAAAACATACCTTCCAAGGTAGGATATTCCCAAAAAGTTTGAATTTGTTAACTAATATGCAGTCTACTGTGCATTCTGGCTGCTAGCAGAGCCACATTCACCAGTACAACAAAATGACATCCAGACCAGGAAAAAAGGTGTTTTTGTGTGTTACGTTTCATGAAACAAAAGATACCTTGACAGTGCAACAATGTACTTGGCATAAGTACAGGAAAATGTTTCAAGATAAACCATCATTTCATTAATGTCACGCAGTTTAACACGGCCCCTATGACTGCCATATCTAACATCGTTCCATGGCTGACAATACAGAGAGTAGCTCAAAACATGGATTGTAGAGGCTTGTGAAGAAGCTTTCATGATATTATCTTAGAAGTGTGGCAGGAGGCTTAATATTGGTTTGACACTGAATAAGCCACTTACGGCACAATATATTTCATTAATTTTTCATACCATTTCCTGGGGTGATCTTTCAAATGGTTTGAATTTCTTAAGTGTGCCTTAAACATGCTGTAAATAATACAAGATCAGAGTCATAAAGATCATTTACAGATATTCTGTATGTTTTCTTCCAGCCCCAGAGTTCTGTTGCAGACAACTTGTATATGACATAAATAGAATCTTTATGCTTCTGCATATTCACTGCTATAATGCATCCTATTGTGTAAGAAGTTTGTGTTAATCCTAAGACCATACATATTTCCAAATGCCTACATCATGGATTGTACAGAGCAATGATCATTCTTTTGCTCACCATAGAAAAACTCAACAGTATCATAGCTTCTCATCAGCTTGTAGCATAAAGACAGAATTTTGTGACCAAGTGTCCAGCTTACTAATCCACATACCTCCTCACAAACAACACACTTTTTCAAATAGTTTAATATTGCCTGCAACAAAAACAATTCACAGTAATATCAATCACAAGAATGAAAGAAAATAACAGAATAGAATGAGGAAAAGTAATTCATTGCTTTCATTACCATATTTACACATAAAAACTCCTAGTGACTTCTTACTAAGATACAACTGGGGTTGGGACAGAAATCAAGATATCTGCTGGAACAGTGATGCTTGTTCTAGAGATACCTAGTTTGAAACTTGATGATGGATGGAAACACTAGCAAATGCTTCCCTCAGAACCCCCAAATGAACACAGTAAAATATAATTCAACGTAAATCTGCAAGCTTGATCTTTGCTGTTTGGTACTTCACTAAGGCAGATATTGGTATACCTAAAAACATCAGTCCAGGCACAATGTCATTTACTTCCACTTGTAAAGCAAGACTATTAACTTATGCTGGCAGACCTAGTAGTAACCAAGCATTACACCCAGACACAATTCCATTCAACTACAATTACTTTCCAGATACCAAGCTTGCAGATTGATACATGTTACTACACCCAAAAAAAACTGACAAAAATGTTCCTCCTGCTCACCATCACCCCATATTCATAATTCATTGTAATCTGCCACATGGTAAGTGGCTGTGAATAATTTACCATACAGCACTGATGCATAAACACAAAGTAACCGCAATACAACTAACCACATCAAAGAGTGTGCAAGACTGAACTACAAGGGTTCCATTCATTTGTTTTAGTGCACAGCTTTACCTTTGGTTGACAGATACTTAAATCCTGTGTAACTGCTGTCAGAAAGATATCCAGAACAAAGTGGAATGTAGAAAGCATAGCTGTGCTGTCATGCTGAGTAAATGCCATTACCAGTGATGAAAGAAGACCAGATGGAACAGATGATTTGGGTAAAACATCTTGCACACACTGAGTGAAATTCAGGACAAATGGAGCAAATGATACATCCTCTATAGTTACAACCACAAGTATCCTGAAACACCAGCAACACTCCAGTTCAGTATTAGATATTGGAGTGAAGGTAGTCATCCGCACCATGTTTTGCTCATTTGCACTGGAATCCTACACAATACAATATGAAACTGTAAATTCGGGAACTTGGTTGTTAGAATGTAAGCTGGATTAAACTGGCTCAGGACAAGATCCAACGGCAAAGTTCTACATTAATAATGAAGAATCTTCAGTTTCTCCAATGGAAAATTTCTGTATCAGCTAAATGACTATCAAAGATTTAAGTAATGAATATTATGTTCCTTGCAATGTATATTGTAATAGAATTATACGATATTAACCAACAAAATGCACCTTTTCTAAATTAATATATTAATTTATGATGATCTGAACTTGAGGGTTGTTTTACCCGCATCAGGTTAACACACTCCTCTACCTACTAAACTGCCTAACCTGATGCATGTAAAACATACTATACCATACCTAAATGTAAAACCGTCTTCCTGAAGATGAACCCTCGGGTTTTAAACATGTAGAATACATCATAAATTAAAGTATTAATTTGAAAAAGGTGCATTTTGTTGGTTTACACTGTATAAGGTTTAAGTACCCTTTTTCCCATTTTATCTAAACCTCTTGGTCTTAAAAATTCAAAGATCATGATGTATGTTACATCACACCTGAAACTTCTATAGTATTGTGTTAAATACTTCAGTAAATACATGTAGGTTCTTAGATTTCAGCACAATTTAGAATGTAAAACATGAGTGAACCTTGAACTAGAAGGTACATAAAATTACAAACAGACTGCGAAATGCTAAAGAATGAGGATAGTATCTTACTGTAAGCCATTAAATGTCAAAAATAATACAGAAGAGCAGTGAAGAAATAGAACATTATGTTTACACTCTTAAGGTTTGTTTCATAACAGTGTTGTCGTTCTCTAAAATACCATCAACGGCAATTACATTGCTCTCTATACTTTTACGTTTTCACAAAAATGACAAACTAAATCTGTGGTATTAAAATCTCCAAGTTTCAATCCAGTAAAGAAGCTCCCATTATAACAACCCACTTACTCCAGCACATTCCATCATGGTGTATGCAAAAAATCTATTTTAATATTAGCAAGCCTGCTCTGTCTGTTTTTCTACCAAATGAATACTTTCCTCCCATACTCAATCCCTCTCTTTCTGTCTTTCTGATCTGACAATGACAGCCAATAAATCGATCCAACTAGGTGGTAAAATTTGGTTTGAAAATAAAGACATCTATTATGTACACATAAATGATATTGCTGTCAGAAATACTACAAACACAGTGATGACATGTAACTTGGTATTTATGTCTAATGTCTTTCTATTAATGGAAACAAAAGTAGCAGCACTGTGGCACAGAGATCACTCAACTCTATCAGTTAATTGATAAGAGTAATTCCTACTTCTGCTCATGTCTTTATGTACACAGAAGATTTAAAGAGGTAAAGCTATCCCTATACAGACGTGGACAGGCTCTTAGACTCTCAGGAGGTTGATGTTCCCAGAATTCTAAGCAACCAGCACATGAAGGTGGTGGCTGCATTCACCCCCCAAGAGATGCCCCTGGTACTCATTTCTGTCAGAGGCTGAGTTGACCCCAGAGCCATAATGCAGCCAGAAAGACTAAGTCAATGAAAAGTCCCAATGAACCCATTAGGAATTGAACCCATGATGTTCCAGTTTATATTACAGTGCCTCAGCCAACTATGCCACCACATACCCCATACAGAATGCTGAACTTCCCAGAATTTCTGCCTTTGCCTAACTCTATGTTTACAATAACTGTCCTTCTTTAATACACTGAATAAATTCTGTTATAAGATTATTTATACCATTCGTTACATTAATATACATACCTTTGCACTTCAGTTGACAAACCCAAATTGTGATGGTCACATAAAAATGTGTACAAGGCTTTTACTAGTGCTGATTTTAGTTTGGTGGATGATTTACATTTCAATTGTTTCTGTAAGGCAGATAATGACTGCAGAAGTACAGCCGAGGACCCTGAAAAAAGCCCGAGCGGGTGAAAATTCAAACATTATATAAATGTGATGCTCAATTTTAAAAAGGTGCGGCATCTTTGTTGTGTCTGTAAAATACATATTTTTTTTATTATGATGCCCAGTCTTTCTAGTCACGAAAATGGCACTTACTGTGCAACCCAAAATTTATGATGGTACAGTCCATAACGAAAGCAAATACACAGTTCACAACAAAAAAGACAGAGATGTGCACTTTATGTTCCTTTACTTCAACTGATATCTGCTTACATACATACACATATATATATACAGGGTGTCCCAGGAGGAATGTGCCAGACTTCGGGAGGGTGTTCCTTATGCTAAAGTATACCGATATAACCCAAAACACCTATGTCCAAAGTGGAACGGTTACGGAGATAAT
>Ga0123355_10011129_pt1 | contig 13853 bp, 10 predicted proteins | sample TergutEmb28metaG_3_FD_89872 | JGI IMG/M metagenome (GOLD analysis project Ga0123355, IMG submission 89872) | Embiratermes neotenicus P1 segment gut microbial communities from Petit-Saut dam, French Guiana - Emb289 P1 | ecosystem: Host-associated > Arthropoda: Insects > Digestive system > Gut ... | reverse complement strand
TCTGGCCATTATCTCCGTAACCGTTCAACTTTGGATATAGGTGCTTTGGGTTATATCGGTATAGTTTAACATAAGGAACACTCTCCCGAAGTCTGGCACATTCCTCCTGGGACACCCTGTATATGTCTTTGCTTTCTTGTGGCCAGCATGATGGTGATCACGTTGGGTCAAAACATGTAGCTGAACTGTGAATTAAATACACTGTTTTGTTTTGACTGGATTTATTCTGCAACTCTGATTATCAAGGAACACAACAGGGATGAAATGTCTAAACATTCTGAAAGTTATTTCTTGAGCCAGTCAGAGGAATGACTGCACTATGACTTACCGGCTTTTGCTCTAGTGTAATGCCAGATATGTGCAAGTCCAACAACCTTGAAAACCACAATGCATCACACCACACACACCACACCACACCATACCACACCACATCACACAACACCCCATATACAAATGTGAGTTTGATATGCTGACAGTTACGTTCTTCACTACTATAATTTTGTGTTGCACATTTAATCTGTAAGAACTACAGAAATGCTACTGGTAATGTTACAGTGATTATGAGCTGTTCTGAATAAGATGACACAGAACACCTGACAACTATAGTGGAGAGCAATATTTTTGAAACCTAGGATTACCAAGTATGTGTCAGTTTCCTTTTGCAATGATCAAACTTCCTCAGTCACAATCATAATATTCCTAGTAGTGTCAAACTAGTTTCCACAGCTCTCTCAACTGATTTTCAACCAACAACATTCCTCTACCTTTTCTTACATAGCAAAATTGTATGTCAGAATTACATGCTCAGGCTTTCGACTCAATCAACACAAAGAACATGTTCCAAAATGAAGACTACCGTTACTGCGCTACAGAAGAATCCTCCTTTACTCTGCTTACAACATACGTTACTGCTAAGCAATCATTATATTATCAGAATAAGATTAAACATTTCTTCCAGTAATATTACAGGAAGAATGTGATATTAAAGTGATTATTGCACCACAAACAAATATTATATACACGGTCTGAGAGTAAACATAAAAAAAGCAATCAAGCTTCTCAGGATAAAATAAGGTTCACGTTGATCCATACAATGAAAGTAACTCTCATACTTGTTAGATTCTCTTTGGTAACAAAACAGATAAATAGCAACGAAAAGCAAGATCCCACCACAATCAACCTACGCATTCGAACTGTGCTCTTCTGGGTTATTACTCAGCGGGTACTGGTAATTTCTTACTGATGTTTCGAGACAACCTACTGGTCCAATTGTGACCCCTGAGATGGGAATGATAGGTTGTGGCCAAAAGTCGCTAAAAAAATTACACAAATACTGCACAATAACTTAGAAGTGTGCAGTTCTCATCTACTTCATGGCAGTTACCTGAAATCACGCAACCTACGCATTAGCCTTACCAACAGGAAGGACATCTGGCAACTTGAGAAAAAACAGCAAAGAAGTTACCTGCCAAGATAAAGGATCCCTACACCTATGCACACTGAGAAAAATTACTTCTGCATGAAAGGTTAATGCATTAGCTTGGCTGTGATTACTTTCATGTGTATATGTCTACGAGACCTCATTCTGGTGGAAACTTGATAAACGTTTGTCCTAATTACTGTTAGCCTATATGCACAGGATAACAGAAAGAATGTGTAACATACAAACTTAACAAAACAAGCAAAACAGAGACAGCACCGAGTCTGATGACTTCTGTGTTGACTCACTGCTCGAACCCTCCTTGTTCTCTGAGACAACACTTACCCTCACCTACAGAAACAAATAAAATCAACCCTCAAACTAACCCATAGAGAAACATTTAAAATTATATGAGATGGGGAGAAAAAAAAATTGGTAATAACTTGTGAAACAAATAAAAGCAGTAAAAAGACAGAGAAGATACCAAGTCAGTGTATAAGTATCAATATTCAAATAAAGTTATTTCCACAAGCCAGACTCTGCAGAAAGGTGACAGCAAACATGCAGTTTGTCTACATTAACAATATGAAGAGACAGATCATTCAAGTTTGTTTACACAGTCATAGTGAGCAGCTTTCTGTTTTCATGTCACTGTTTTATATTTCATGAAATGCAAAGTCCTGCAATGCCAATACACATATACACAGAGAGGGAGGATGTCCCACACCCACAATCCATGGCAACACTTACACAATAGAGAAATTTTTCATAGCAGAAAGGAACAGTTTTCAGAAACCTTCAATATAACTCGTAGAAAACTGAATGTGACAACTGACAGCTGCCAATTTTTACCAAATTTCTTGACAATAATGCAATGCATAATCTTAAATGTTTATGAAACAAAACCACACCATGTCTTTAACACCAAAATATTTGGCTGCATAATTGTAGTGAATCTCAAATATTACTTTTAGGGACATTAAAAATATTAATAATTGTCCAACGAGATGCAACACAAAGCAGCCTATTTATTATTTTGCAAGTTCACTCTATATGTTTCAGGTGTCAACCACACCCATCATCAACGTGGCCAAGTCACATTGGAGGGAGGTAATTCCACAAAAAATATGACCAGTACCAGAGGCTGTAGTTACAGTTTTGCGTACTCCTCATGATGGATGTGGTTGACACCCGAAACATGTAGAGTGGACTTGCAGAATAATAAAAAGACTGCTTTGTGTTGCATCTCGTTGGACAATTATTAATACAGATCAGCGATGCACAGACACATAAACATAAAATACATTAAATATATTTAATGGCAGAAAGTATTACAGGACATCTATTCAGTCCCATTTTTTTCATCCCTCTGAAATTCTTAAAAGAAAACTACTGAAAATATCAGAATAAATTTCTTCAGCACACTGTAATGTCTGTACCTATCACTTATAATGCATAATATAATATAAACTAAATGTCAGATACACTAATTAAATTGACTGAAAATAACATAAAAATTAAAATATGAAAATGAGGACATTTATCATCCCCATCATCATTATCTAATCTCTGGGTAGTCTGTACCTTAAAAATATGGCCACATGGGTTCTATACTATACAGTTATACAGCATATAAAACTAGTAAAATTATGTACATGTAAACACACACAGCATTTTTTTTAAATTATATGTTCCTGCACTTTGTGTTTTTCTTGATTTCATGCACTTTTTTTGTTTTTTCCTGGCCACATGCCCATAATTCCTATTAGAACTGTTTCCTGATTTTTTGGTGCTACCCACAAAAATAAAAAACTGGAGTTTGACTCTGTGAGTGAGTGTGTGTGTGTGTATATATGTGTGCACAATATATGACACATTTTAAAATTCTTTTATTTACTCATTATTCAATTCACATCTACTGGATAATAAAAGTACATTGCACTGGGTCATTTCAGGAAATAGAATTAGTTATTTTAGACATCTAATGCCATTGTACCTACAGTAAATTTATTTATAGTCACCACTCTATACTGTACGCTGATTAATTGAAGTGTTTGATCTTATTTCTTACATTACTAAAAACCTCTTTCCTGCTTAATGAATTACCTTCTATGTCTGGAATATGAATAAATTTGTTACCTCTTCCCCATTGGCCTGCTCTGTTGCCTTTTCGGGATATACTCCAGCACGTAAAAATGAAGCTTTCCATGAATCTACATCATCTTGATTTTCACAGCTCAGTTCAAGTTGCTTATAATCCTACAATAAAAAGAGATAACATGAATATATAAGTTAAAACAAACATGCCCTTTTGACACCGATCTTCATTATACTTTGTCTGCACAAACACTTTAACATCAGCCCCTCTAAGAACCTCATGCAGTACCAGACAAGAAACAACAGTGCTCTGTGACTTATGTATCCTGAATAGCACATTTCTGACTGCCAACTGCAAATCCTCAACACCAAAAAAACACAATTCACCACAAGCATAGATAATAAATGAGCTTAGAAGATTCCTCATGACTCCGAAAAATGGTTGCCATCTACTCCCATTCATAATTCAGGTTCCATTTTTTCTTGTCGACCACATAAATAATAATCAGGTAAACTGAATTTGATCACAGAAAAAGTGGTACATAGGTTTGCATTACTATCATGCAACAACACAACCAGACTGTCTATTCGAACTGTCAACAACATGAATCAGCATTTACAAAAATTATATCACTATGGAAATGAACACACTATATGCCACAGCAAACAGTATACCTATCAACAAATGCACTAAATAAAATACAATTCATAACAAATATTAAACTCCTACTTGTTTCTGCACCGGGCAGCAATTCTCAGGGAGTTATAAAACAAAGGAATATAAGCCCAACACTTCAGTCTACGTATTACACCGCCCATACTTAAATTTTTAAAATGTTAAAGATCTAAAAATATATATAAATTAATGAGTATAAAAATTACAATACAATTATATTCAAATTATACATAGTGAGCAGTTCTAGATATAAGTTCGTAGATGTGTCAGCTCTGTGCAGAGTATGCATGCAAACATGTCTTGTTTATGTGTGATCCAATGGGATATCATCCATGTACATCATGAGATGTGTGTCTTATCAGGTGGTGTACACTAATACACTGGGTTTATAATCCTTTGTTTATTAAATCCTTGAGGATGGCAGCCTGTGCCAAAACATGCAGAGTCTTATTAATTGTTATGAATTGAATTTTATTAAATACAATTGTTGGTGGATATATTTAGTGTAAGAATATGCATGGCATGAGTAATATACAAATGCCACAGCAAGTCCTAAACACAGGTAAAACTAAATTCCTCAGAAATTACAATTCAGTTCTGTCCCTGCTTAATACATAGAACACTTTCTCTTGGCTGAAATGTTGTTTAAAATGAAAACTGAATTAATGCATGAATGCAATGTCCTGCCAAATTCTATTACCAATCAATACCAACTAACCTGATGTCTTGTAATGTCACACTTCAAACATGAAAAGACAATGTTAATACCATCATCAAAAATGAGCTGAAGGATTAATGGTCCAACAGCAAGTATTCAGTTTGCCTACATTCATGGGGGTCATAAATAGTTTATCCTAGAATGGTATCCTTTCCCACAAATATCACATGAGCTTGGGGCCAGAACAAAGGAAACACCTACAGAACCGTTATCCAAGTCTACGGAGCACAGTCCTTATTAGCAAGCTGAACTGCTTAGTTTGCCACGAAATTCATAACCTCCTATAGGACCCATAGGTTATTTACTACTTCTAGAAGTGCTCATTACTACACCCTTTCATCACCCAGCTGAATCCAGTCCACATCCTCTCCCTTCAAGATCCATTTTAATACTACCCTCACATCAATGTCTATGCTTGCCAAGTGTTCTGTTCCCTTCAGGTTTTCCAGCTTAAGGTCCATATGTATCTCACCTCTCCACGTATGTTTCACCACCCTATACTTCTATATTTGATCATCCTAATAACATATGGCAAAGAGTACAATTATGAAGCTCATCAATACATAATTTATTTGTAAACTTGTTACTTCCTCTCTGTCTTATGTCCAAACATTCTCCTCAGCCTTCCATTCTAACCCTGAATGAACTATATGCAAAATCACTATACACATGAACTTCATAGTCATTAGGAATAAACAGTGTACGTCTAACCTCACAGATGACACTTGCTGTTACAATTCTAGAGCATATATATATATACAAATTCCCTGCTTTCATAAACAAAGGGAATAGAAAGGTGATGCTGGGAGTAAATTAGTTTATGCTGTTACAGAAATGTGCTCATTACAATAAGATTAATGAACTCGTATGAACAGAAATCTTGCTAACATTTATTCTTACCTTGTACACATTTCTTCCCTCAGGATTGAAAAGAGCAAAGGTATGCCTTCTTGACATAAAACCCTGCTCTACATCACGCAGCTTCAGCCCATCAAGAGGCAGCATGTACTTCTTTTCCCGTTCCTGTAATTCAAGCCAGAGACGGATTAAGAACTTCTTGCCTACAAATACAGCTACCTAATAAAGGTAACTGCGGTTTCTGCAAAGACAACAGATTCATATTACCAAATATAATGTTACACAAGAAATCAGTACACTGAACATATTTCTCCACTCAACAAAATGCTGTTCCTTGCAATAAAAAACAAAAGTAATTAGGCTTTCATCAGTGCAGTGTTGTGCGAACTTCATAACCTCAGACTACAGACCGGTGGGTCCAGTGCCAATGAATTCCTTTCACATGCAGAAGTGTGGGAGAGATGGGAATCCCTCCCTCACTTCTGAATATGAGGTTCCAACATGGTTTGGAGTCCAACTTAAACTAGACATCACCTCCACCACTGCCCTGTCACTTGAAATAAATTAAAATATACCATTATAACAGAATGAAGTAAAAAATTTACAACTTACATTTACAATTTAGACATGCTGAAAGATCGTATCGGGTGAAATCAGACACAAAAATTCAAAAGCAGGTTCAGAAATTCAATTTTACAGGAAATACAGTAAGTACATTCAAACTCCAGAGTTACTGGGAATAGATTATGCAGAAATACTCCATAACTATCAATGAATTTTATTTAGAGCATGATAAAGAACTAAAGATTACACACTACTGGAAACATACTGTGTGAGATATCACACTATAATACAGATGCAACAACTTCCCTCTTACCAGCTAAAAATGACATTTTTACTACAAAATCATGTTGATTTGTAGTTTTAGGTACTAAAATTAAACTCACTTCTTCATCCTTGAACCATGAAACATTTTCCGATGTAAGGACAAACCAGTAGTCCCGTGAACCACCTTTCATTATGCCCAGATTATGAATGCACATGTAGCCCTTGCGGATCACCTGATTCCCCAACTTACGACCAGCCTTCACTGAATTTTCTGATGACTGTTGTGCACTACAAGAAAGCAATCACATACAGAAAATCTGAACTTCAGAAATTCTACATTATTGTTTAATCATTAAACCACACAAATATTCAATTTCAACCTGTCTTTTACATGGGCATCCAAAGTGAAAAGCACAGAGCAAGGGTGTCCAAGAACACAGTATTTGGCCAAACATCTAGACCTGAGAGGAGGTAAGAAGTGTCTGACAGCATATGATACACCTGAAACTATTACACACACTTGGGTGCATTAACATCATATGAAGGTGGCAAAGAGAAGCCTACTGCCTCCAACTTTCAACCTGAAGATGGCAGCAGTAGGCTCCCCACAAATGTTGCTAAATTTCTACCACATTGCATGGCATCACATCCCAGAAGACAGTACTGTTCGCTCAGCATGCATCTCATGGAATTTTAAGCCCTGTGTGCAGTGGCGTATTTCTGAAAGAATTTTTGCATTCGTTCACTATTATGAAGCTATTAAACGCATGCTTCTCCACCTTACTGTAGTCTTTTAAGTTTAATGTATAATTGCATATCTTTTAACTTCTCAGAATCCAGGCTTCTGATGCCATATAGATGACACCTTCCCTCTTCTGGAATGTTACACAGCATATGGTGGTAATTGTCTACAGATGTTTTGGGACAGCTTTTCAGCCCCATCTTTAAAGATCAAGCAGCCTAACAAGAATGCTGGGCAGTAGACGGAGCCATTAAAACTGGGAGTGGGGAGGTGAGGAGCCAGTCAGGTTGCCGAAGTGTGAAGTTGTTACCAGGATGTGATAGGAGAGAAAAAATTAAATGAGGCACAGGAAGGAGATACCAGGGTAAGAGTGAAAAAATGAAGAAGTGTGAAGGATCACAGGAACTAGACACTGGAGTAAAAGGGGGAAAAAAAGCAGAAATTAAGAGAAGCACAAGGATGAGGGACACCAGAGTAAGTGTAGAAGCAAAGAAATGGTGTAGGCATGGTATGAAAGAAGTGGAAAAATGAGGAAATGGAGAGAGGCATAGGAACTGGGGGACACCAAAGTTGAAGTAGAAAAAATGAAGAAATGAAATGATGCACAGAAATGTAAAACAGCAGAGTTAAAGTAGAAAAATGAAGGAATGAAAAGGGGAAAATTTTTGGCTCTCACAAGTACCAAAGCACATAAACCATCCCAGGGGGAAGGGGGTGGGGGTCTACATTCTGTAAGGGGTTTCCATAACCCACTTAAAACACTGCCAACCGGATGGCCCTTTACTTAAATACCACCGGTTCCAGGACATTTTACATACTTCAGATATTCAACCCCTCAATATATTCTTACTTACAACTTGAGCGTATAGATGACCCTCCTCAATGCAGTACAGAAGAAACTGCAGAGAGGGAGTCTAGTATTTCCTAAGGGAGTGGTACTTCTCGGAACAAGACCCTATGTGACGCGGAATGACGCAGCACTTACGAATGTAACTAGTTCCACTTCACTTCATATGTGCAGCAAATTCTTCTTGCCCATCTGGATTCTGGACCTCTGATATCCAGGAACTTGCTACCTCGTGCAGGAAGTGCTTGTACTTCATCTGTTTGTGTGTATTTAGAGTTTTGTACACAAAATTGCATCGAAGAGTGCACAGTTTAGCAGCAGATGCCTTTGAACATTTGATAACTTTCCTCAGAACTGCATAGTAACTGTGGTACTGGTCTGCCCTATATTTGCCCTTCATGAATTTATAATAGTGGAAAACAGCATAAGGTTTCTTTATTCCAGACCTGTTTTTCTGTCTTTCCTTCCTGTGTACATTATTGTTGCATCACAGTTTGTGCTTATCATTTGCACATGTCTTTTGCCCTTCCACACTTCGACTACTACATCACCTTTCCTCCAGAATGCTGACTGCCCTCTTTACAAGTGGATGGCTTCGCATTCTAGGTTGGGTGAAATGCCTCTTAGCCCTTGTAATGCAACAAACTCTCTCGCCTTTCTGTCTAGCAACGTTTCAGCTGATCTCACACTATTATAAAAGTTGTCTATATAGATATGATGATTCTGGCCTAAGTGTCTGTCTAGAACTGATAATACTGCATCCTCCAACTTCTACTCCTCTCCATCTTTCAAACATAACCTGATATTGCCCTACACACCATTCTCACCAGCACTCCATGATTTGTTATTATCCCTATATTGTATGTCCTAAATTTCAGGCAACACCGCCATGGGGTTGTGGCTTCACCAAGTGACAGCTCTTGCTTTGGGCTGTAAACTGACCTAAGTTTCCGCAGAAAATATTCAAACATAGGCCATATTCTGAGCAGCCTACTTACATCTTGTGTTTGTTGGCTCATTTTATCATCACAGCTATCCAATTCACTACTTTCTTCCTCTTTCTGTACTTGTCTCAATCTCACTAGTAAAAACGATGGGGCAAAATCACAACCCCTTACATGGACTAGGTGTGGGAACGTCACTGTCACTGTCCACATCAGAATATGTATCCGCATGAAACTCACACAAAATATTGTTTTTCATAACACTCCTATGCAAGGCTACAATTTCAACTGAAAGAAGTTACAAAAAAACACAGAGAAGGTACCTGAATCTGTGGTCACTTTGTTGCAGTCATATGGTTCAAAGAATGTGGGGTCAGGCAGGGTATGTATGTCTGTAACTTGAGATCCAAACATCCTGCTTCGAGATTTCATTAACCTTGATGTAAATGACAAAACAGCTGACAACGCATGTGTAGGACGTTGTCTACGAAAACATAGAAATACATGACCCATTGACAATGCATGGCATAGCAATCACGTCTTTATATGTGACCCAACACCATCCTCCCTGTTCATGCTGTTTAGATGGCACTAACTGGATTGCTTTCCTGATGAGCCAGTCCATATAGCCCGATTGGGTAGAGATCATTTTGATGTCCTGAGTTCTGCGTGGCAGTCATGGTTGAATCTGTGTTCAGCTACTGCCTATTATATCTCAGGTCATCCAACCCACATGTGGTAGTGGTGCTCCTTTACTTTGGTCCCAAAGGATAACCAATCTGATTTACCCCTGGCCACACTTGCAGAGATGCTGTACACACTCGGAGTCTTGAACCCCAGGTTGTCCTACAAAGGATGGACAAAGCTAGAGATCTCCTGGGCAGCAGACCAACACTGCTGATGATGTGATTGGACAGCATTCTGCTAATGTGGATGTGCATCACCTGGACATACAACAAGAAGGTGACTGAGGTGTGTTGCTTGTGGCTTACAGGTCCTCACAGGTGGACTTACAGCACAATTTATCTGCTTCTGGCTGTACTCATTTTTCCTGAACATGGTCTTCAGAAAACTGAACTCATCATGGACACTTTCCCTATCACACAAGGCAGCAAAACCAGCTTGTTTGCTGGAAGAATGGTAATGTGATCTGGAGCTCACATAGAGGTTCAAGTGTGCTTATTTCTGGTAGACTGTATGGTGCAGAGAGCCATCTAGTCTTGTGCAGATGTCAATAATGAGAAAAGAACGGTTGCCATCTTTCTCCACCTCCACAGTGAAACAGATGTTCCCGTAAAGGCCACTTGGATGGTCCAAGCATCTCTCCAACTCCTCTGGTCCAAGTGGCCAGGAAACAAGGTGTCATCCACACACCAGAACCAGACAAGAGGCTTAAGAGTCACTTGCCATAATGCTCTCTCTTTAAATCTTCCATACATAAGTAGGCCATAAGAGGAGACAGCGGAGATCCCATAGCCACCCTGTCAGTCTGCTTGCAAAATTGTCCACCAAAGCTGATGTATGCAGATGTGAGGACATGTTACAGTAGGGCCAGGATGTCTTCTTGAAAGTGAGGACTGAGAAGGTTTAGGACTCCCTAGTCAGCACTCTGGTGAAAAGGAACACCACATCAAAGCTGACAAACAAGTCCTCCAGTCCAACTCATATAGAATCCGAAGTGTGACAAACTCTGAAATCTTCTATGTTGTGAATGCCCCACAAATGGGCTCAGCATGCCTGCCAGATGATTGGAGAGCTGGGACATAGGGGCCCCAACAATGTTCACAGCACACCTCACTTGGACTCCCTCTTTGTAAATCTGTGGAAGCCTGTTAAGTCTCTCTGAGGCTTTGCTGGATGCAGCTGTTTGCAAACTTCTCTGCCAGTATGAACCTCTTTAGGAGAAGTGCAGTATAGCTCTACCATCTCTTCTGATCGTAGGCCATGGTGCTCAGCATGACCATGGCATTGCCCGTAACTGCCGGGAGGACAGTGAGGTCAACATCTGTCCATACAACCTTTTGCAACTTCCTCTCAGTGCCAGTCAATGTGAGCCTCAGTCCTAAACAGCCTTTTCATTCCCCTAATCTTTCCACTCCAACTCTGATACCTTCCATTCCCATGCCTAGTTTTATTTATTCATTCTTCCACTTTTACTTTGGTGCCCCCATTCTGATTCCTCTCACATTTCCTCATTTTTCCACTTCTCCCAGTCCTACCCCTTCATTTCTTCACTCCTCTGCCTTACTCTAGTGTCCCCCATTCCTTTCCCTCTCTTCACTTCTTCTCCTTAAATTTTTTACTCTGGTACTCCCAGTGCCTGTGTCCCTTCTAACTTCATTTTTCCATAATTAGTATGATGCCTCCTTCCAGTGCCTCTTTTCATGTCTCCCCCCCCCATCATGGTAGCATGTTCATGCTCTAGCAACATGACTGGCTCCACCACTCTTTGAGAACCAATCACTGCCCACACCACCCACTATATAATGAAATAATCGGCTGTGGGGCATCATATTTGGACTGCTCAACCCTTCAAGAAGGTACCTACAGGCTGTCCCAAAACGTTGGTAAACAACTACCAGCATACTCTGCCTAACATCCCAGAAGAGTGAAGGCCCCATCATTTAACTTACTTGGCAAATCCAATGAAATCTTCATGATTGGTGTTCATGTAGGCCAATTCACAATCATTTATTAAGATAATCTGTTCCTTACATAACAGTTCTCTCGTACGTATAAATGATGTTATAATTCGTTCAGTCTCCTCTCGTAATTGTGGATACCTCGACATCTGAAAACAGATACTTTCTCTTAAATTTATAAGTTATTACCTGATCAACTAGGTTTCTTCAATAGTTAAGAGAATCTAGAATTGGCCCCAGTCCAAAAACAATATGTGGAATGCATACAAGGCAACAGCCAATAATGCACAAATGAAAACAGGTCACTACAACCAAACAACAATAAAGCACCACAAGATCCAACAGTTGTAATAAATTTACCACTACATTTATAAAGACAATCACAGAGAAACATACAGATGATGCATTTATAATTAAAAAATGACCAACCACTTTAGCAATGGATTTCTTGTATGTGTATCAGAGTAACTGCAATTATAACATATAGCTACATTCTGGGAACATGCTCAATATGCCTACCTTCAACAAAGTACTAGGAGAATGTAGGTTACGTACTTATACCATTCAAAAACGTAACTCTGGTGACAAAATCACGGTGGATAAAAAGGGCTGGAATTCATCTGGTATATGACAAACCCACTTGCATGGTATAGAGCCCCTGAATTCCATAAACACAGAAATTTGACTAAGCAAGTGATGGATAAGGCTGTCAAGGATGCTCCTCCATGAAGCCAAGTAGTTCCGTGAAACAGAAGCATACATACCCTGTCTGTGCATACTCGTACCACATTAGACAGTTCAGCAACCACCAAGTCCACACACTTTAAGCTGGGTTCTTTCAAGCGGGCAATTTGTTTCTTCACTATAGCTTCAAAAGCCATGTCTGGTGTGAAGAGGCCAACTCGGATACCTGGAAATTAATTACTTCAGTTTATTTTCAAGTCTTTACTGTTATTACATGGATACTGATTTTGTAACACTCACAACGAACCTTGCAAAAAGAAACCATTTACACCTTCAAACTTTCCTAACAGTTTAAATGTGTCTTACAGTAATAAATGTTTCAAGCTTGATTTGAAGTAAATATGATCTCAGAAGGAAAACAGGTATTATTCACACACATTTCTCCTACACCAACTAGAACATATGCTATGCATTAATAAAGAGATTCATATTAACTATAGCCATGCTACCAGCGTTTCTTCAAATACATATGTAGATTTTACTCTCCTCACATTTAGGCATACTAAACTGATTGCCAAACTCACTCACTTACTCTCTCTGACTCACACACAAATGTGTACGCATGCACGCGTACACACACACATGCACGCACATACAAGAGCAATAAATCAATTATGTATATGCTATTAAAATACATTAATTAATCTTCTTTTGTTTTAATAATTATTTTTCACAGCACAAAAAGAAGACACAATGCTGACCATGAATATTTCTGATTGCAAAAGCAATTTCTCTTCTCAGTTCTTTCTCATCAAACTCCATCTTCACGATCTCAAATGGGAATCGTTCATGGAAAAGTCTATTAATTTTTGCTCCACCAGACAACTCCATTGTATTGATCTGTGCTGATCCTGAACCCTCAATCGTACGTTCAAAATCTGACTGCAGTTGTTGTATCATCCTGAAAATACGATCAGAACAGCAAAACAGATTTTCACAATATTCAACAATGCCAGTACCTAATGAAGTCACGTACCAAGAAATGAAGGAAATATGATCAGGAACAATGACAAAAACGAATGACCTAGAACTTTATTCCAAACTTTGGTTGTCAAGAAAATCACAGGTGGGGTTTTAGATATACACATACAGTCATAAAGCCCTCTATAATGACAGTGGTATTCATCTGACTGATCGACCAACCGACTAACCAGCCAACTAAATAACTTCATGGAGCTGAGTCTTTCTTGAGAAGCTAACAGATTCTCAGCTAGCCTTTTGGCACCGGAATTATTTTTTTAATTTTAGCACACCCTGTATATAAAATGTGAATAAAACAGGAACCAAATAAGTTAGAATTATGAAACAAACTGCATTTTGAAGAGAAAAAAACGGAG
>Ga0123355_10011128_pt1 | contig 13853 bp, 7 predicted proteins | sample TergutEmb28metaG_3_FD_89872 | JGI IMG/M metagenome (GOLD analysis project Ga0123355, IMG submission 89872) | Embiratermes neotenicus P1 segment gut microbial communities from Petit-Saut dam, French Guiana - Emb289 P1 | ecosystem: Host-associated > Arthropoda: Insects > Digestive system > Gut ... | reverse complement strand
TTCTCACCTCTGCGAACGCGATTGACAAAAACCAGGCTATGGGCCACCTCCAGGCCACGCTTTTTTGTCGGGGGGTTGGATAATGGGGAGGGTTATAACGGCCGGTGCGTGGCGTTGACAACCTACACCCATCTAGTGCCGATGTTAAAGAAAGAGTAGATATAAGCCTCTACTCCTCCTCAGGGCTTTTGTGGCCTCTTCTAGGGCGAAATTTGTCTTTACCTTTACTGTCTAAATTGAATGTAAGATTTATGTGGACGACAGACCGCGCGTAATGTCGTTGAACTTTTTTTTTTTATACAGAGAAAGGACCTGCTTCTCTTACGGGTGTGGGTGTTACGCGTTTATCGTAAAGAAATGTGTCATTTTGAAAGCAAAGAAAAACTTTTTAAAGTCTCTGTACTACGTCACGGACTGCAACTTATCTATTCTCATAATTCATTAAGCATTCTCTCATTCGATACCATTACATGCGAGATAATCACATCCTGGACTTTCTAGTCTTCCAGGAAATCACGTCTTGTCGCCTTGTTAATACTTTCTGAGGTTTCGAGGTAGCGTAACGTTCTGATCTTCGGAGTAAGCGGCGTTATGGACTGCTTGACCCAAAAGATGAAGAAATTACAGTCCTTAGAAACGTCACCAAATAATTTAAGACGTTTCGAAGCACTCTAGCATTTAATCTACAGATTCAAGCAGCCTCGTAGATTGCTTGAACATGAAGATGAAGACAATATAATTTGTCGAAACATCAGTAACCTTCCTGAATTACTCGAGCCTAAATATGAAGGCATTATGATTCTTAGAAACGTTGGTAAATAAATTCCATTCGAAAAAATGTAATATCCCAGAATAAGCGAATCTGCAGCATCAGGATTGTGGAAACCTCAGATCTTATACTGACGTCGTCCTTCAGTAGACAGTAAAAATGTAAAACTTGTAAAGCACGTATTTGAAAGTTCCAAATGGAACTACGTCATCCTTGTAAGCTGAAGTTAGCGGTATGTATTTGAACTGGGTGACAGTTGTCTCGTCTGATCAGAATGCCATCAGCTGTTGCACGCATAATAGAATCGTTGTGTAAACGAACTGCATTATTCAGCTTCGGTACCCGCGCTGTCCAAGGCCATCCATCCAGTGTAGATCGCAGATTCGGAATAAGGTTGTTCAGGATATTTTCGCTCTCACGCATCTGTATTTGTAAGAGGTTTACCCATAACCTTATATCATGTACGTATTTTGATATTGTGAGTTTTCAAGTTCTCATGACTGTCACAAAAGAATTTGGTCTTCTTAGATGTTACACCACATATCCTGAAAATGCGGGCAGTAATTTCTCCAAATTATGATAATTTGTAACATACTGCAGGTTATCTCAGTTCAATGAGATATCAATCCTAAACCTAACCGTGTACTTATTTTCTTCCGTGTGGCCGCCAGCTTGACGATGGTTGAAATATATGACTTGAAATAAATAGGTGCTGAACTGGTACTAAATATGTGGTTGTGTTTGAAGTTCTTATATATATATATATATATATATATATATATTGCATAATAACCGCTAGATCATCTGTCGAGTGAAATAATTTGTCTGATAACATAAACTAGAAAGGCAAGAGGCGTTCTTTTGCCATAAAAATAGCGTACACACCTTCGAAATATTAGAGCTGTTTTGCACCACTTCCTCAGGTGGAGACAAACGACTTCATCAACGGATTTCCTGTATTGTCTATTGCGTCATCTTTTTTTCCCATGACGTCTCTATCGCGGTTTATATTAACTCTGAAAAAGCTGGCACAGGAAAAGTAATATTTATCAACACTTCAAAATTCCATTTCCTTAGGAAAATACTGAGACTTATGACTAATTTTTCAGCATTGTTAGTAGTCTGTATTAATTGCCTCGCTGCACAATTTCTTGGCAAACCCATAGCAAATGAAATGTATAGCATAACACCTTGTTATGTTGGCCCGTTTTTACCATGACCTTACGCGTCCTCAAATTGTGGATCAGGGAGCTGGAATTTTGGTGTGCATAATTCAATACAGAGTCAATGGTAGTCGAAGGAAAGGGGCGGTTATTGGAATTGGTGGTCGGGCGATGGCCAAGAAACTTCTAAAAATATGAAAATAACGTCATGTTGCGAAATATGAAAAAATTTACACAACCATTTGCTTATTTCCATCGCGGGCCTTGAGGTTTCCAGATCACACATCACGAAGCACCACAATCAGTAGGACTTCTCTGGACGAGTGATCAGCTCGTCGCAAGGACCTCTATCTAACGACACATATCCTCCCCCCCACCCCAAAAAAATCCATGCCAATGGCGGGATTAGAACCCGCAATATCAACAGGCAAGGGGCCGCAGAACCACGCCACAGACCACACGGTTACTGGGATCGATGATTTTGGTTACTGATGATATAAAATTGGCAACTGTGGCGGAATTAAGGAAAGAATATTGAGACTTTGTGGAACTGTTCTTGCAACTCAAAACATCGTCCTATAAATTCCACGCTGGGGGAAACTAGTGGTCACGGACTTCAGGGTGCTGGCTTATTTTGGGCCAGACGATCACTGGATCGCCGATTCAGATCCGCCTAGGCTATATATGTGTCTGGGTTTTTCAAAAGAAGATCTCATAAGTTTTGAATTACACAACGGTCTAACTCACATTTCGAATGAAATAGGAGTTACTCAATGTCAGGATTGAGAATATCCACAAAATCTTACAGGAAAAAGTTCAACTAATTCCATGTTGAATGAATAATGATGGATGGTGAAATATCCATAAGCTATCTCTTAGAACCACACAGAGGCTTAAAATTCAAAACGTCCCGAAGTTGAACCCTTCTGCCATGCAAGTTATTACCCCTATTTTGTAATCTGATTAATCTCTCTTAAGATATAGTTACAACAGTAGCGTATGAACTTACGCGTTTGGACTTACAACTTATGACACTTATTCATCTTTACATGAATACAAATCATGAGGAAATTTTGTGTTTTGTCATGAAATCTTTAGTATTCGTATGCATTTCGGTGGATTTTACAATATTCTAAATTTTTCAGTTTTCATGCGAAGCGAGAAGCTGCATCAACTTAAGTAAACAATGCCTCAGTTTATGTGCCAGTTCCCGTCAGGGGCGCTACTAGCACAACTCAGAAGTATTTTCATTCAAGAACTCCCTTCAGTGAATACTTTGGATCACCCTCAAGGCAGTCCAAATATTTGAACAACAGAACAACTCTCCCATTATTACCCCTTACACTGACCACAATTGAACATATACGGGTATTAAACAAACACAAGAACAATCCTATAGATATTTAAACAATATATATATATATATTTATTTATTCACCCCTTCTAGTCCGCGGTCATGGAAGAGTAGAGCTATACCTCAACCCACCCTCTGGACCTCATCGGGCCTGTAACGGACCATTTTACCTTATATATATATCTATATATGCCTGTTCTGTCTATATTTTTACACACACGTCGTAAGCGAAGATGTTGATAAACTGTCCTGTTAAACCCCTTTTATTCTTATCACAACAGAATATTTTTAAATAACGTTACACAGACACATGGGTTAATTATTATTTACGTTACTCTTATGTTACGTAAGTCTTTCCGTGTATGAACAAGACAGACACTATAGGTGTAAATGTAACATCGAGGCGCGATCGGGTAACAATTGTTGCAGTGGAAAAGAAGTATTATATATCATGTGTGTGTGTATGTAGCCTTATTTAACCATCATGCAATGTGCGTGAGCCATATTATATTGTAATCTATGACCTGTCTGGTTGTACCGCTTTTTCCCCCAGTATCTCTTAAACGGCACGGCTTTCGGAAAAAACGTCCTTGTACACAAAATGTGTTTCGATTTCCTCTACAACTTTTGTCTGAAATATTTCTCATTCTCAGAAGAACTGCGCAAGATATTATCATAAATATACAGAGGTCTTCATGTAAAGTACCCGTAATTCTTGTCCGAATTTAATGGAAATTTAATTTTCTCGGCAGATTTTAGAAAAATACTCAAATATCAAATTATATAAAAGTCCGTCCAGTAGAAGCGGACGTACGGACAGACAAACAGACAGACATGACGAAGCTATTACACGTAGTCGCTTTTCGCAGTTTTGCGAAAGGGCCTAAAAAGCTGCCTAACATTCATACTACTTTTACATATTAATAATTGCTATTATTTGGAGAAGGCCGATCCCCGTGGCCGCACGGCCTAAGGAATTGGTCTGCGGCCGCTCGCCTGCTGGGAATGTGGGTTTGAATCCCGCCGGGGGCATTGATTTTTTTTTTTGTAAGTGTTGTGTGTTGTCAGTTAGGGTTCTTTGCGCTGGGCTGGTCACTCGTACAGAGTAGTCCCACCGATTGTGGGGTTCTTTAATTAGAGTTATCGTGAAGCCTCGATAATGAGGAGGCCCTGGTCCATTAGAGGCTGGTGCGCCATAAACAAACAAAGAAAATGAAGGGGAAGAAGCTGCAATCAGCTTATTGCTTGTTAGGTGCTGTGTTACTAGAATGCAAAAACAAAGGCTGTATAATGTAGGAAATTTAATTATTGTCAAGATGCCTACGTGGCAGTTAATGTTCACCAGATGCCATGCTGTAAGCAGAGACGGCAATGATTCTTTATTTTTAAAATGCGTTCCTCATTTTCCGCATCATTAAAACGCCAAATCAACTTAAATTACGTTTACTTCCCAAATAAAGCCCTTTAATTAGTTTACATCGATGAAAGCCTTCATGGACGCTTTAAATGCCAAGTTCTCCTCTCTAATACGTCCATGTCTTTCTTTGAGGTCGACAGATATCTTTTCACTACTGTACAACCGGAAGGTCGCGGGTTCGATTCCCGATGGTATAACTGGAATTTTTCATTGACATAATTCTTTGCGCCACGCTAGGGACATGGATTCAACTCAGCCTGTAACAGAAATGAGTACCGGGAATATTTCGTGTAGGTTATAGGTGGCGGGTGCTAGGGTTGACAAAGTTACCACCTTCATGTGCCGGTTGTCTTGAAATCTGGGAAGCTCAAATTCCTGGAACTTTCTGTGTCTGTCCAGGCCTACACAAGAACTGATTTTTACTGAAACAGCTGCAACTAAAATCTGATAATTTTGAATTTGTCGTTAAATTTAGGAAATAAACTTTGTACTTAGGATCCATATTGCTAAAAGACGACTGTGCTCTTCTGGGAAAACATATCGTGTCACCGGGTAGTGGGTTTTCGACATTTTGAAGGAAAGGAACCCTTTTATCATCAGGGATCTCTAAGAACATTTCTTCGAAAAGTCGGGAACTGATTAACCAGTGACGGACCGTCATATGTCGCAAGAACTGTTTCCTCAACCACACCGCGTGCGTCATTCCATTTCTTCTGCCTCCTCCTCCTCCTCCTCATTCTTCTTCTTCTTCTTCTTCTTCTTCTTCTTCTTCTACTTCTAAAGCGCTAAATCCTGTACAAGGTTCTGGCTTGATCAACTACTTTCTTCCAACTATCTCTATTCTGTTTACTTTTTTCCAATTGCTTACGTTTATGCTCTATATATCTCCCAAAATGCCATCTCCCCAACGTGTTTTAGATCTTCCAATTGGTCTTTTAGACATGGGTTTCCATCTGTTGATGATCTGCACATTATTATCGTCGACCATGCCTAACCAGTTTAATATTTGATTTTTAATAAACCCGATTATTTTTTGTCCCTTTAATACTTCGTCGATTTCTTGATTAGTTTTAATCCTCCAGTAGCCATAATCTGTTCTTGTATTTTCCTCATGATCCTTCTTTCGAAAATCATCAATTCATTTACCTTATTTTCCTTAAGTACCCACGTTTCGGAAGCGTAAGTTACTGTTGGGCGAATTATTTACGTGTTATAAATTTGTAGTTTGACATTTCGGGATATTAATTTTGATGCGAATAGTTATTTTATGAACATGGTATGCCCTATTTCCTGCCACTATTTTTTTTAATTTCTTCCTCAATGCAGTTGTCAGCGTTCTCCATTGATCCCAAGTATTTAAATGAATTTACTTGTTCAAGCTGTTCTTCTCCTGTATTTTAATAGGTAAGCTGGACTATTTTCCTAGAACAAAATAAATATTTGGTTTTATCGTTATTCACTATTAGTCCAGCATTTAGCGCCTCATGCTTGAGTTTGGAGAAAGTATCAATTAAGATTTGCTTTGTTCTTCCAATTATTACGATGTCGTCTGCCTAGGCGCAAATCTGTTTTAATCTAGTAGTTACATTTCTTCGAGCTGAATGTTTTGTACTCCTCACCCAATAATGCGCGGGTGATAAAATCGAGAAGAATGGGATGGGATGGGCATGTGGCGCGTATGGGTGAGGAGAGGGGGGTGTATAGGGTCTTGGTGGGGAACCGGTGGGAAAGAGACCATTGGGGAGACCTAGGCGTAGATGGGTGGATAATATTAGGATGGACATCCAGGAGGTGGCGGACGCTTGTGAGTGCGGTAATGAACCTTCAGGTTCCGTGAAATGCGGGGAATTTCTTGACAAGCTGCAATCCAGTTAGCTTCTCAAGAAGGACTCTGCACCATGGAGTAAATAAGTAAGTTATATTTCCTCGGACTTCTATTTCTTCTGCCTGTTCTGGTATTTTGAAGTACTTGATGATCACCTGCCGCACTGACTTTCTACTTTCGTTAAGGTTTCCACAAATAACCTGGTTAACATCTAGAGAAATTGTAACAAATGAAGTAAAACAGACGGCTTATGTTGTCTGCTGTAGCTGGAAGAGACCACTCATCGATTTCGGCAATGCACGTATAACAAAACATTAACGGCAGTTTCGCGTAATATTCGTATTTTCTGTGCTGTACTATCAGCCTGATAACATTTCACTCGAAACTAGCACATCTGTGGTGATTTAATTTCGCCGACAACGAAAACAAAACTTAGGCCTTCATGTAAATTGTTCGATGTGTTTGCCCGATTTTACCCAAATTTAGATTTTCTCGGTAAGTTTTCATAAAACTCTCCCAATATAAAATTTCGTGGCAATTTGTTAAGTGGGAGCTGCCGTGATACATGCGGACAGACAGGCGGACATGAAGAAGTTAATGACAACTTTTCGCGACTATTCGAACACGCCTAACATGAAAATGAACCGTCATTTTCCATAAAAGACGAAGTGTTTAATGGCCAGCTGAACGTCTCTTGCATTCTCAAGAAAGACTCTGCTGTACGTAGTTAGCAGGATCCTGGATAGCGCTGTCGATTAGTGACGGTGCTACCGGCTGGATAACAGAAACTAGGGTTCCATTCCACTTATTCTCAACGAGGCAGAAGCGAGTTTTTAATTCACGCACCGACCGCTTTACTCCCGGTCTAAGAACTAGCAGTTACGCTTCAATAAGTGGCCGGTTAATATCCAAGAATGGTTTGGAATTTTTAAGCTCAGAAAAAAGGTTGCACCAGCCTGGAATCGAACCACGATTCATCAGCTCTTTAGCCTATTTCCTATTGAATACACAACATGAAATAATGTGTCTGCTGTTGTGGCCTTTGTGCTCCATAAAGTTGATGAAATTCTTGGCTACCTAATCCTCATTAATTATCTCATACATGACTCTGCTCCATGCAGTTTGTGTAACGGCAGAAGTGCGTGTGTACATTTGAGTTACCGGATAATAGGCATAGAAGCAATGCTGGTTGAATGCAAATATGATGGATCCGGAGTGGAGGTATGTTTTAGTGATAAAGTATATGTGTCGGAATATCATGTGAAAATAAAGGACAGGTTACAAAATAACTTCAGTTCTGTAATAAGGTAAATTTATGTACATTGACGTGTACAAGAATTACCTACTGCCGTATTATTATGTATTACGGCCTTGAATTGAAAATTTTCATCTCCTTTCTTAGAGTTCCATGCACAGTGTCTCGCCGTCTTGTTGGATGCTGCATGTCATGAGCAGATGGCGCACTACCATTAAGTAGCATGCAAACCTTCAGGAGATTTGACAGCACGAGTGGGAGGACGTTTAGTGAAGCATTTGTTGTTTCACATACGTCAGCCTATTGCGAAGTCTTATCATTATGGATCTTAGTTAAGTGTACACAAAACGTTTGAATGTTTAACCAGTTTCGCTCATAACCTCTGTTCTCCATTCCTTACTTTGTTGTGTCATTTCTGTGCATTATAACCGTGATTAATTGGGAATATTATAAGGAAATTTTCTTCCTTACCTTAGAAATAAGTCGGCTCAGGTGGTGCAGGTAAACTTAAACAACCTGACGCAGATGCCAACCGAAGAAAATGTAATCGAAAAACTCATCGCAAAAGTCTCAGGACATATTTTTAAAATAGTGTGTCCCAAGGTGTTGTTATGTAGAATTCTTAACATAGCAGCAAACGTCTATTGCATTAATTTAAATATTTATTAATTCATTGTACTTTAAACACGGATCAAGCATTTTCCTACATTTATAACGTTTCTCCATCCTTTTCGTTCCGCTTCTAGCCTACTTTCTACACGATAATCGCAGATTACATGAAAGGAAAACGGAGATTGTCGATTGTCCACATTGTACACTGCTTTGCGCCACAAATTATGTTTGTGTGATTTAATATATGAAAGCAAATACTTAATAAAGCTACCAAATATTATGATACTATTACAGTGAACATAGTCAATTGTTTGGGCTGAAGGTTTCAACCCACTCCGAAGTATTTAGAGTACCGAGTTTGATCCCATATTTCTCAAGTTTCTTAGAAGAATAAAATGTATTTGTCAGTAATTACTGTATATGGCCTTTAGACAGGATTGGAAATATGTCCTGCAATATTTTATATTCCAGGGGTGCACAAATTCAGGGTCTCTGTCGCCCAGACAACTAACTTTTTATGGTGCCGCCTTATATATATGGGCCCTCAGTATGGAACTTGCTTCTTGTCGCTCCTGTGGCGCCTAGAATTGTGAGATGTCTCTTAGATTCTTGAAATTTTGTGGACTCCTGGTGGAGGTTGCATAATGTATTCCCCAGCTAGCGCAAAACATAAAACTGAGGCACTGAATCACCCAGTGGGAAAACGCTGGGCACTCAGCTTGATTAACGCAGAGAAAGGTATCAAGTACTTATCGGAGTTTATTTCCTGGCGCTGTAGATATGCAATTACCCTTAATAAATATGTCGCTGGTACAGGATGGAACACAATGTTGCCTGTGGTTTCACGGGTATAGGTGCATGACCAGAGTTAACTGCCTACAGCCAAGAAACATTCAAAAAGAACCCGTCTTCGAAACTGTGCATCGATCAGGAAGTGCATGTTTATCACAAGGAAATACGTTCTTTTGAAGTCTCAGCAGAACAACCGCAAGAAACAAATTCCGAAAACCTGTCACGAGATAGTTCACTTCAAAACTAAAATACTAAAGATGCTGCCACGGACGGGCATATTTACAGAAAATGCATGAGGAGAAAGCTGAAGTCTTTCTCGTAATGGTACGTCACCCGGACACTTGTCACATGATTGGACAAAACGAGTCTCGCTTAAAGCTATTCTGTCATTCCATCGTCTCTATTTCTCGACACTTGTAACCTTCTCGTGCATTTTGAAAAACATTACACACGTTTCCTTATTTGTTAAAGGATTAAATGGGATTTGCTCTTCGTTACAAGAAGCCATCCTTCAGTAATTTCCAAGCTTGAAGTAAGACGTTCAGTACGATATCATGGATGTTTAAAAGAGATAGTGCGTACATATTTTTTTTTTAATTTAGGCCCATCGTATTATGAGAGAGAGAGAGAGAGCGAGAGAGAGAACGAGAGACAGAGTCTTGCCGCATGCAATTTAGACACAGTCGAACAGTTTTCATTTCACTTATATTAAAATCACACCTTCGAAGAGAGCCATCGCTGCAATTCTCAAAATCTTACACATATTTTTAACAACATGGCAGATGTTGTAATATGAGAGGTGGAAATATTGTATGGTAACAAATCTGCGACAAGCAAGTAAAAGGTTTATGAAGGTACTACATCTGAAAAGATGGGCCGGTTGGCTCAGTAGGTATAGTGACTGACTACGGGCTGGACGGTCGGGGATCGAATCCCGGTGGGGACGAGAATTTCCGCCAGTCTAGACCGGCCATGTAATGGGATTGCTTTACCTTTACCTTTACTACATCTGAAAATGTAAAATAGCAACATGGCGACTGCGCAAAACTATTCTAGCTGTCTGTTTCATAGCAACAACCAATGAACCACTGAAAATACTTTCGTGAAATTTATTAGGAAGATAGATCTTAAATATACGAATACATTTTATATGCACTCATAAATATGACGACCATGCAAGTGTTATTATCTACGGCACACTGAACGGACAGCTATTGACAATTTAAACGTTTTCTTACATAGAATGTAATTAGATAGAACATGAAGCTATGCAGTGGTAAAGTAAGCGTCAAGGGATGTGTTCAGCATCAGACATACTTAGATAGTTTCTTCACTTGCGGCAAAAATACGAGGTATTTCCTGTAATTTTCGAGCTGATATAAATGGTGCCGTGGACCAGTTGAAAAACACGTAATGCATCTTTTTCAAACATTGTCTAAAGCTATCAATTTAAACTGACGATCAATCAGTATTGATCAATAGTACACTGAAAATTCGCTTTATTTCCAGCTTCCATTTGATTCTGAACTCCGTTCGTGCTCTTATTAAGGAAACTTTAGACGTTTATTTGTCCACACGAGAGTACGGCGTCTCCTTGACGACGGAAGATTAACTACTTCTCCATCGTGGGATTACAGCCTCCTGTAACGATGTGCTATTCACAAAATACGTGTCGTGTTCTGCGAACTCCAGAGACTTTAAGCTTTAATGTTCAAAACCCTGCATTATACAGCTGTAGTGAAAGGGATTTGCAGTTCTTATAGTTGTGAGTGAAATTAGCTATCTTCTGTGACCTTACGTCATATATGATGGTCGATCTGAAATTAAGTCTGCAATTCACATATTTTGGCTTCTTTATATTCATCCATAACAACAGCAGTTCAGATTTATTTGTACCGCCATCACGCTACTTTCCCACAGAGTCCCTGCCAAAATAAAGATATTTTTATTGTGGTGGGACGAGCTCTCTGTGTCCCGCTCATGGCAGTTCGTATCCTGTGTTATCAGCCGTTGTCACAACTGTATCCACCTGGCAGTAATCTTTAAATCTGTGGCTGCATAGATTTTATTGTCTCTTTCACCGCTGGGAAAAGATGGTTAACCGCTTAGTGATAAATTCCTGTAATATAATCAGAAACATTACTGACGCTTAAGTTACGAAATTGTTAGACACCAAAATTTACTTCAGTACAACGATCATAATTTAGTAAGCAAGTAGTGACGTTTCGTGTTTGGCAAGTTTCTCCAAAACTTTCATGCAGGAAATATGAAGACTTGTAGCTTAGAAGATCAACTTCTGCATCTTACGGTAGAAAACTTGTTCAGTTTTGATGAAGCTCTCGCTTTAGAATATTGAACGGACTATTTGTTGATAGACTAATTACTAGTTTCTCAAGAAAACTATGCAGTAGGCACTGGAGGAAAACGAATAAAACACAGTCACTTGTTAGCCTTAGTTTCGAGTACGAAAGGTGTGAATTTTCTTCTGTCAGTTTCAGGGAAGGATATGTAACAACACCTTTTCCTGTCCGGCTGCGAACGCGCTTTCCACAAATAACAACATACTGAATCTAATTAGGTCTTCTTGTTTAATCATTGTTGGGCTATATTATGTGCACCAAATGGGCACCTTTGTTTTGAAATCATTGGTCTGAGGTATTATTTCAAGAAGGGAAATAGCTTATACTCCTACATTACTGTGGAAGCATGCAGTATTTAGAGAAGAAGGTTCGGGAATTAGAAAGGTAACGAATCATTTTCATGTTCTTTTAGCCATTTAAATCCACTGGTAACTATATATACCACTTGCTATCACACTAAGGGAACTTTAATTTTGCCACACAGGTGTTTTATTAGAATGATTATTTACAGTGAACAGCTATTTTTTTCGTATACAACATTAAGTAAGAAATATTTGTAATGCAAACGGATCATGCTTTCTTTGGCGTATGAAATGACTTTTCGTGCGTGAGTTACATTAAAGTCGTTAATCAAAGTTTTTTTTTTTAAATAAAACCAAGGATTATTGTATTTAGTTTTGTTTAGAGAGATAAGTCATAACTTTGGAGTTGTTAGGCTCTTTACTTCGGAGACACGGTAGCTTTAAAATAGGGTGAGATGAAAGATGGCACTCCTTTCTCTTACTTATACTCTTGAAACACTTTACACCTTTATACTTGCAGAATCCTTGAGGTTAGTACTGACAATATGAAGAGTGAAGTGGGCCTAGTCACGTGGTATATAAATATTTTCAATGCTGCTGTCTATAGACGGAATCATTTTGTAGCTACTACTTCTACTACTACTACTACTACTACTACTACTACTGCCACCACCACCACTACTACTACTACAACTACTAATACTACCACTACCACTTCCTTTCCAAGGAGCAGCATCCCTCAGTGGGCCAGGGACTGCTTAGTATCGAGGCTTTACGATAACGTTCAGACACACTACGCTCGGTAGAAATCCTCTGGAAGAGAGATTAGCCCGACGCAGAGACCTCTACCTGACACCCATAAGAGATAGGCAGCCATGCCGACAGTGGGTTTCGAACCCATAATCCCAGCAAGCGAACGGCCGCAAGACCATGCCTTACACAGCGCGGTCACACTGGGAACACTACTACTACTACTACTACTACTACTACTACTACTACTACTACTACTAATACTACCACTACCACCACCATCACTACTACTACTGCTACTACTACTACTACTACTACTACTACTACTACTACTGAAAGCGGGTATAACTGTCCTTTTACATTGCAAGCAGGCACAGAGGAGAGGCAGAATTATAGCTTTACCAATCATCGACCCGGGTGCTAGAAGGGGTGGGTGGAAACGGCAACACCTCAGCCGTTTTACCCTCGGGAAAAACAACCGATACCCAATGTACAGAACTTCAGGATCGGTGTGGAGAGATCAAGAAAATATTTCCTCCACCAGAAATCGAACCAAGGTCTGTCCAGCTTGTATTGAGTCGCTAAAAATTACGGTATCCCAGACCGTACAACAATTAACATTATTACTACTACTATTACTATTAGTATTACTTATACTATATGCTACTAATACTATATGGCTTAATATTGATGATCTGTAACATATCACATTCAATCAACCCCAACTTACATCCTGTCGACTTACTTCCTTCCGCACTTGCATATTTTGCCCTCAGACCCAGTATATTAAGCCAAGCGCCAGAATTCACAGTGCAATGATGATGATGTCTTAGAGGTGATGAACGACATTGATCAGAATCTGATTAGAAAATCAGACAGAAAACTATGAGGCCGCTTTAGTGCTGTAAGGAGATTTTGAATGAGAAGAAGTCATTTTCTCTTCAGCCAGACTTCATTGGTTGATTTCTTCAAGTCAACTTCAGGCACTCGTGAATCGCCACCCGTTCTGTAGGACACTGACGATGATGATCCAGGGTTCCTGCTTACAGTTCAAGAGGAAGTGCCTCGCCCTTTAACTGTCATTTGTTTGTCGTTTCCTATTTATTGTAAATTTTTCTTAATTATGAATATGTCTTTCTTTTTGGCCAAAGTAGAATATATGAGACCACTACCCCCCCCCCCCCCCCCCCTTATTTTTTTTTTTTTAAAAAAATATTTTTTTTATCTACATTTTCTTTTCATTATTAATTGTCT
>Ga0123355_10011127_pt1 | contig 13854 bp, 8 predicted proteins | sample TergutEmb28metaG_3_FD_89872 | JGI IMG/M metagenome (GOLD analysis project Ga0123355, IMG submission 89872) | Embiratermes neotenicus P1 segment gut microbial communities from Petit-Saut dam, French Guiana - Emb289 P1 | ecosystem: Host-associated > Arthropoda: Insects > Digestive system > Gut ... | reverse complement strand
TATATCGGCGCACCAGCAGGCGGGACAGATGATATCCAGGTATATGCAGATGGTTTTGGCTTAAAAGGAGCTCATATAAAAATTTCCGCAAAGCGCTAATTAGATTAATAGAACTGAAATTGTTATACTAAGGGGGGCGCTAACAGCGTCCCCTTCTTGCGTGCAAAAATTATTAATATTACAGAGGAGCGCACTGTTGATAAACATAACAATTAATAACCAAAAACTACAAAGCTACGAAGGTCAAATGATACTACATGTGGCACAGGATGCTGGCATTTTCATACCAACTTTGTGCCATAGTGATGGCTTTATTGCTCAAGGTTCGTGTGGGATATGTATCGTAGAGGTAGCTGGTAGCGGGCAGTTGGTAAGGGCATGTGCCACACCAGTAGCACAGGGTATGGAGGTTAATACACACAGCGCTCGTGTCACAAATGCCAGGAAACGCCTGTTGGAGTTGCAACTCTCCACCCACAGTGGTGATTGCAAAGCCCCTTGCCAGTTAGCCTGCCCCGCCCAAACAGATTGCCAAGGGTATATTACATTAATAGCTCAAGGGCAATATCACGAAGCCACCCGCCTCATGCTAGAGGCACATCCATTCCCGGCATCTATAGCTAGGGTATGCCCGCGACCCTGCGAAAAAAATTGCAGACGAGGGATGAACGGCGAACCAGTTAACATTGCCGGGTTAAAGCGCTTTGCTGCAGATATGAAAATAAGCGATTACATGCCAAAAATAAAACCAGACACCGCTCAAACCATAGCAATAATAGGCGGGGGCCCAGCAGGGCTTACAGCCGCATACTTCCTAAGGCGGGCTGGGCACGAAGTAGATGTTTATGAATATATGCCCAAAATGGGTGGGCTATTGCGTTATGGGATACCAGAATATCGCCTACCCAAGGCCGTACTAGATAAGGAGATTAACCTACTGTCTCGTATGGGGATAAAATTTCACAACGGGATTAAACTCGTAAGCTCAGACGTGGCAAAACATGATAACAACAGGCCTGAAAGTGCTAGGCATATATCACTAGCTCATCTTCAAAAAACCTATGATGCGGTAATTGTCGCCGTAGGGGCTGGGGGAAGCCACCCCATGGGGGTCCCAGGTGAGGATTTGCCTTGTGTAATAGGAGGCATAGACTTTCTTAAAAAAGTGTCATGTGACATTGCAAGGCCAGATGATATTAATGCCAATACAAGCGTGATTGACACAGAAATTTGCGTCAAGGACAAAAATATAGCAGTAATAGGCGGAAGCAACACAGCAATTGACGCCGCCCGCACAGCCATACGCCTGGGGGCTTCAATTGTTACCGTCATATACCGTCGCACAAGATACGAAATGCCAGCAGACCCGGCAGAGATATCAGAAGCAATAGAAGAAGGCGTTAATTTTATTTTCTTGGCTGCACCCATAGAAATAACACAAAACAGTATACGCCTACAAATGATGACTCTGGGCGAGCCAGAAGCAGACGGCCGCTTGGTGCCCAAAGTCATACCAGGCCAAGAAAAATGGCATAAAGCAGACATAATAATAACCGCGATAGGCCAAACAGTTGTGCCATGCGGTTTAGAAAATTTAAAAAAAACACAATCTGCAATATACGCGTCACCGGGTACCTTCCAAACCAGCCAGCTAGGGGTATACGCAATAGGCGATGTAACCAAGCAAAGTGCATACGCAATAGAGGCCATAGGTCATGGCCGCAAAGTCGCCGCAGTGGTACATGATTTTTTACAGGGCAAGTCTAGTAACATGTCCCACACATACCCCCCGCCATGGGAAATTACCCCATCCATAGTGGTGACAGACGAGCCTCCACCATCAAGCATCTCTTGTCCCCCCCGCGAAAACCCCATAAAAAAAGAAGCCACAAATGGCTTCGAAGAAATACACCAGGGTTTGACGCCTGCCCAAGCTGCAAGTGAAGCAAGCCGCTGTTTGTCCTGTGGATGCAAAGGTTATAGCAACTGCAAGCTACTCAAACTAGCCAACCAATACGATGTCAATCCCAAAAAGTATCCAACATACAAAAATGCAAACACTCATATAAACCAGGGCCAGCAACCCACACGCAACCCCAACAAGTGCATACTTTGCGGCCTATGTATACATGCCTGTGCGCAAGACAAGGCAATCCTAACCATGGCTAACCGTGGCTTCAAAGTCCATGTTGCGGCATTCCCCCAAGCCAACTGCGCACGATGCGGCAATTGTGCAAAAGTATGCCCAGTGGGAGCTTGTACACATGACTAAACATTTCTTGAGAAATCGCTATAACATTGCCAAGTGATGTTGCATGTTAACATGAATAATCTCACGCATACCGTTTGTTATACGCCATTCATGTATCCCGGTATCGCCTGTCTTGCAAAGATTTACAGGTGATATAAGCGGTGCACAAATAAAACTATGAAAAAGCCGCCCAATAAGCCCATTGTGCGAGACGATGGCTATGGTATGCTCCTCTGTATTTTCGTTTATTATTTTTGATAAAGCAGTCTCGGCCCGTGCCCTAAATTGTACGTCGCTTTCTTGCCCGTACATTGCGGTGTGCGGATACTTTATATTTGGCGGCGGATATTTTGCCAGCGCTTCTGCCCGGAGCATGCCTGCTATCAAGCCATTTTGCCACTCCATCAGGTCATCATCAAATGTGATGCTTGCACCGGTACTATTGGCCAGTGCATCGGCTGTTTGCTGCGCTCTTTTTAAGGGGCTCGAAAATATTTTGTCTATCTTATAATTGCCGGCTACCCAGTTTGCCATTAAGCTTGCTTGCTCATGTCCTAAAGCAGTAAGGTCAAAATCCGCCCGTCCTTCCCATACATTTAAGATATCAGCCTCGGATTGCCCATGCCGGATTATTAATAGCTTCATGGCTTCCCTCCTGTAATAAGATGTTCGTTAAAAATAATAAAACAACCCAGCCTGTCGCTCACCGCGCTAAGGGAACCACCCAAAGGGAAGAGCGTTATTACGCTCGCGATTTACGACTCAAGCTGGGTTGTTATACATTTTTTAGTATTGTGTATGGCGCAGATTACAGTGCTTGACGTAGTTTGTCAGCCATATCTGTACGTTCCCATGGTAGGTCCAAATCTGGCCGCCCTAGATGCCCGTATGCAGCGGTTTGTTTATATATAGGCCTGCACAAGTCAAAATGCTTGATAATAGCTGCCGGGCGCAAATCAAAATGTTTGTCTATTAGTGCAACAATTTTCTCGTTAGAAATGGCTCCGGTACCTTTGGTGTCTACATGTACAGACACGGGCCGTGCAACGCCAATAGCATATGCAACTTCAATTTCGCAGTGCCTGGCCAGCCCTGCCGCAACGATATTTTTGGCGATATAACGTGCCATATACGCTGCAGACCGGTCTACCTTTGTAGGGTCCTTGCCAGAGAATGCGCCGCCGCCATGAGACGCATATCCACCATAGGTATCTACAATAATCTTGCGCCCGGTAAGTCCGCTGTCGCCGACTGGCCCGCCAATAACAAAACGGCCGGTGGGGTTGACATAGTATTTGGTTTTATCATTTAGCAGCTCACTGGGGATGACGGCGTTAATAACATGTTGCTTTATGTCTTTCTGGATTTGCTCAAGGGTTACATCTTCACTGTGCTGGGTAGATACTACTACTGCCTCAATGCCAACCGGTTGCTTTTGGTCGTTGTAGGCTACGGTTACTTGGGCTTTACCGTCTGGCCGTAGGTAGGGTAGGGTGTTGTTTTTGCGTACGTCTGCCAGTTGTTTTGCAAGCTTATGCGACAATGAAATAGGTAATGGCATAAGCTCTGGTGTCTCGTCACATGCATAGCCAAACATCATGCCCTGGTCGCCAGCGCCAATGTCTGCTTCTGCGGCCCCTCTTGACTCTAACGCGGAGTTTACACCCATAGCAATGTCCGGGGATTGGCCGCTCAGCGTCACAAGTACCGCACATGCATCTGCATCGAAGCCCATGTCACCGCTGGTGTAGCCAATTTCGCGGATGGTATCACGGGCAATTTTCTCGATATCTACGTAGCAGTTGGTGGTGATTTCACCCATCACTAGTACCATACCGGTTGTGGTACATACTTCGCAGGCAACTCTGGCCTTGGGGTCCTTTGCTAATATTGCGTCCAGCACCGCGTCGGATATCTGGTCGCACATTTTGTCTGGATGGCCCTCTGTTACTGATTCTGATGTAAACAGGTACATGTTTATTCCTCCATATAATTTATTCCGCGATACACCACGACAAAAAAATAAGCCCTCGTCAGGGCTTTAATTTCTTCGTACACAGTACGAAGCGCATCTTCCGATGCCAATGAAAAGTACCTGCTGTAGAGCAAGTATTTACTCGGCAACCGGGGGAATTAGCACCGTGCTTACGCCGGTTGCTGGGTTTCGCAGGGCCCTGATCCCTCCACCTCTCTTGATGTTGTATGCGGTTGTATGCGTCAATCATATCATGTTGTAGAAAGATGTCAAGTTGTAACCAGTCCAGTTTGTATTGTTCATTAAAAAAGGCTACTGCCTACCATATTTGTGGTATGCAATAGCCTTTATTCGTCAATACAGGTACTAAATCAATGCTGCTTTAATTTCTTCTGGCAAACTATCTTTATCGTAATTTACGCTAACGGTAAAATTAACATCGTCTACTTTAGCAATTACTTCAAGCCGTTTTTGAAGCTTTACTAAACTTTCATTGTCCACCATTTCTACTATATTGTTAAGCCCGTCTACATAGATATGCTGGATATCACTGTTTTGGGACAATATCCCCAAGATAAAACCGGTAAATTCCCGGTGGTTGGAAAGTAGGCCCTTGCCTGTTTCTACAAAACGTATGTCCCTGTGTACGTCGTGAATATGTCGTTTATCGTCATCTATAAATACTAGGTGCCCGTCTGTTGTTTTGGCCTCGTTGTTAGCCATCTCTATTAGTTTCCTGGTCTTACCTTCACCTTTTTGCCCTGCCATGAACGCCACGCGGGTTTTTTCATTGTTTTTTATTGCCATGCGATTCCGCCTCCCTTGGGATTTTTTGCTTTACTTTAATGTACGCTTGCTTTGCTAAGGCCATTATAGCATAATCTCGTGATATAGCGAACTATAGCAATTCACCCTTTTAAAGTTGAATTGCATAAATCAAACAAAATTCAAAGGACAGAATTATGCATCTAAAAAAACTTGAACTAGCTGGTTTTAAATCATTCGCAGACCGCACACAAATAAACCTTGGTACAGGCCTCAACGCCGTTGTAGGCCCAAATGGGAGTGGAAAGTCCAATATTTCTGATGCCTTGCGTTGGGTCTTGGGCGAACAAAGCGCCAGGCAGCTCCGCGGCACAAAAATGGAAGATGTTATTTTCGCTGGCACTGCTCACCGCAAGCCTCTTGGCTATGCGGAAATTATCATGCGTATGGATAACAGCGACCGCAAACTACCTATGGACCAACCAGAGATATCCGTAACCCGCCGTGTATACCGTTCTGGCGAAAGCGAGTACAGTATAAACGGCACACCTTGCCGCCTCAAGGATATCCAACTGCTATTTATGGACACAGGCATAGGCCGGGATGGCTACTCTATGATAGGCCAAGGTCGGATTGACGAAATACTTAGCGTACGTTCCGAAGACAGGCGGCTGGTGTTTGAAGAAGCTGCCGGTATAGGTAAGTTTAAAGCCCGCCGCAACGAGGCTTTAAATAAACTGGAAAAAGAACGCCAAAACCGCGCCCGGGTAGATGACATCATATCCGAGTTGGAAGAACAAGTTACCCCACTGCTAGAGCAGTCTGCCGAAGCACGCCGTTACCTGGACCTACGCGAACAGTACAAAAACTTGCACATAAATATATTTTTGGAAGACGCACGCAAGATTCAAGTAGAGCTGGAAAAGACAGGTGAAGCCCTAGCCCAAATTCTTGCCCAATCTAGTGACGGCCAAACCCGACTTACAAGTGCACGCAAAGCCGGCGAAGAGCTGCGCGCAATGGCAATGGCATCAGATGTACGTTATAAGCGGGCCAACGAGATACTACTCGAAACCATTACAACCATAGAAAAAAAAGAAAGCGAAGGCAAATTGCTAGAAAGTCAAACCCAGCAGCACCAAGCCGACCATGCACGCCTAACCAGTGAAATAGAAAAACGCGAAGCCTCCATATCAGCCAAGTCAACAGAAAAAGCCGAGCAGAAAGCGGTACTACAAGAGACAGAAACCGGAATAGATAACCTAAAAAAGGAACTAGCCACCCAGCAAGACAGGGCAGATAAACTAGAGGGTGCACTGCAAGAAAACGCACAAATGTTGGAGGCGCATAATAATGCCGTACTAGAAGAAGTAACCGCCGCAGCCGAGTATAAGTCACAAGTAATAAACGCAGAAAACCACTATAACCGCCTAGAGGAAGACAAAGAGCGCCTTAACATAGAAATATCTGACCATGAAGAAAAATTACTCACCCATCAAGACACATGCAAAGACGCGGAAGAAAGTTTAAAAATAGCCGCCGCCGAAACAACTCAATTAAACAGCCGTGTCCAGGCCTATAAAACCGCATTCGACCAGCTCCACAGCCAGTGCATAGACATGGACAAACAGCACCGCACGGCCCAGGATATCCTAACAACATCTGTAGCCCGCCACAAAGCCCTGGCCAGCCTCGAGGCCGCGCACGAAGGCTATTATCGCAGCGTAAAAGCCGTATTAAAAAGAAAAGCATCAGACCCAAGCTATAGCGGTATATGCGGCGCGGTAAGCGAACTAATTGGCGTACCTACTACCTACGAAACTGCGATAGAAATCGCATTAGGCGGCGCTGCTCAAAACATCGTAACCGAAACTGAAGATGACGCAAAACAAGCAATAGAAATGCTGAAACAAACCAAAGAAGGCCGCGCAACTTTCTTGCCGCTTACAGCCGTTAGGGGGCGCGTGATAGATACTTCTAAAATTGCATCCGAGCCAGGCTACATAGGCATAGCGTCAAGCTTGGTACAATACGACCAAAAATACGTGGATGTAATAGCGCAAGTCCTGGGCAACGCCGTAATAGTAGACAAGCTAGATAATGCATTGGCTATCAATAAAAAGCACCGCTACTCGTACAAGATTATAACCCTTGCTGGTGACCTATTAAGCCCAGGCGGAGCCATGACGGGCGGCAGCACAAACCGCAACACATCTGGGATAATAGGGCGTGGGCGGCAACTTGCCGAGTTGGAAATACAAGTCAAGGAGCAAAAAACAGCCTTCGAAGAGCTAACACGCCGCCGGCAAGAGCAGCACCAAAAACGCCAAGCTACAGAAGAAGCCCTACGCCGCGCAAGGGAATCTGCCGCGTCGCTTCAACTAGAAGAACGTAACCTAGCCGACCGCTTAACTGCCGCAAACAACGAGCTACAAACCCTTAACAAGATTGCAAGCCAGCTAAACAGCGAAAACGAAAAAATTATGACATTGCTAATAGAAGGCAACAAAGCCATACGCAAAGCCCAAAAAGCCCAAGCCAGCCAGGAAGAAAAAATAGAAGCCGCACGGGAGCGCCTCGCAACCTATACATCACAAGTGGCTCAAGAGCGCGAATATAGCCGTGAAGAAACACAGGCACTTATGGAGCTTCGTATAGAAATAAGCCGTCAAGAAGAATGGAAATCCACAGCCACTAATAACATACAGCGATTAGAGAAAGAGGCACAAATACTTGCGACCGAGGTCACGCTGCTACAAGAAGAAATAAACGATACACATAAAAAGTCGCTTCATGTAGATGAAAGCCGTCAAAAAACAAGCGAGTCATTAAAAAGCCTACAAACACGTCTAGAGGAAGCCCGCAACGAACTAGCCGCAGCCGAGGCAGAAAAAGCAAACCTGGATATAGCAATAACCCAAGCAGAAGCTGACGAGCGTACCCACACAGATGAAGCAGCCCTGCTTGCCAGGGAAACCACACGTCTAGAAATGCGTATAGAGCAGTTAGACCAAAACAGCCACCGCATCCACAACGAAATATGGGAAGAATACGAACTAACACATCAACAAGCCCAAGCATATAGGATAACAGACATTAGCGAAACTGTAATGCGCCGAGAGTGCGCTACAATAAAGGCAGAGTTGTCGGGTATGACAAACGTAAACATAGGCGCGATAGACGCATACAAACAAGTTAAAACCCGCTACGATTTCCTTACAACCCAGCGCGATGACATACTACAAGCCGAAGCTGTACTGGACGAACTGATAGCCAACCTTACCTCCCAAATGGAAACACAATTCTCTAGCCAGTTTGAGCAAATTGCTGGGCACTTTGCGGATGTGTTTCGCGAAATGTTTGGGGGTGGCAGCGCGTCGTTGAAGCTACAAAATACCGAAAATGTGCTGGAGTCGGGGATAGAAATTACCGCACAACCGCCAGGTAAAGCATTGCAAAATATGATGCTACTTTCTGGTGGGGAGCGGGCGCTTACTGCTATTGCGCTGTTGTTTGCTATCTTGCGGCTTAAACCGTCACCATTTTGTGTGTTAGACGAAATAGAGTCCGCACTGGACGATGCCAATGTTGTGCGTTTTGCTAATTTTATGAAGGAATATGCAGCCGGTACACAGTTTATAGCCATCACACACCGCAAAGGTACAATGGAAGCGGCAGACAACCTATATGGTGTGACAATGGAGGAGCAAGGTGTGTCTAAGCTGGTTAGTGTACGGCTTACAGATGCAGAATAACAGGCTGGACTGATTTTGAATTAATTCGTTATAATGGCAACATGACAATCCATGAAATCCTAAAAAAATATTTTGGCTATGATGGCTTCCGTACCGGGCAAGAGGAGCTTATCTGCGATATCCTTGCTGGCAAAGATGTCCTTGGGATAATGCCCACTGGTGCGGGCAAGTCTATGTGTTTTCAGATACCTGCGCTGGTGCTTGACGGGCTTACTATTGTTGTGTCCCCGCTTATTTCTCTTATGAAAGACCAGGTAAATGCCCTTACCCAGTCTGGTGTTGGGGCGGCATATATCAACTCATCTCTTAGCGAAGGCCAGATAGCAAAAGCCTTAACAAACGCTAGAAACGGCGAGTATAAGCTCGTGTATGTTGCGCCGGAAAGGCTTACTACATATGATTTTATATCTTTTGCCAAGTCTACTAATGTGTCTATGCTAACAGTGGACGAGGCCCACTGCATATCCCAGTGGGGCCAAGATTTCCGCCCAAGTTACGCCAAGATACCAGAGTTTGTTGCACAGCTTGACCGGCGACCGGTTGTGTCGGCGTTTACTGCTACGGCCACCCCAGTTGTACGTGATGACATATTGGCCCAGCTAAAACTTAGTGACCCTACTATTCTTGTATCTGGGTTTGATAGGCACAATTTATATTTTGATGTTAAAAAACCACAGGATAGGTTTGACGCGCTAATGGAGTTTTTGCGCGATATAGCAATCGCACCTTTAAACGGTCCCGTCCGAGCCGAAAATCGCGAACGCTCCAACGCGTTTTTGGCGACAGACGAGACCGATTTAAAGTATGATTGCTATAAAACCCAGCGCTCTGGGATAGTATATTGCTCTACCCGTGCCAATGTAGAAGATGTTTGTCTTAAACTGCAGCAAAACAATTTTGCCGCATCGCGGTATCATGCAGGCCTGTCGGACGCAGAGCGGCGCGGTAACCAAGACGACTTCTTGTATGACCGGGTGCAAATTATGGTAGCTACCAATGCTTTTGGCATGGGGATAGATAAATCCAACGTGTCGTTTGTAGTACATTACAACATGCCCATGAACCTAGAAGCCTATTATCAAGAAGCTGGCCGCGCTGGGCGTGACGGCAGCCCAGCAGACTGTCTGCTGCTATACAGTGGCCAGGACGTACACACAAACCTATGGATGATAGACAACTCACGAGATGTGGAATATAAAGATTACGCGTCAGAAGCAATATTAAAAGAACGTGACCGCAAGCGCCTTAGGGAAATGACTTTCTACTGCGCGACCCGGGACTGCCTACGAGGTTATATCCTTAAATATTTTGGCGAAAAGCCGCAAAACTACTGTGGCAATTGTTCTAACTGCAATACGCATTTTGAAACAGAGGAAATAACGCAAGATGCACAAAAAATAGTCTCTTGTGTAGCCCGTATGAAGGAGCGCTATGGGCTGGTGATGCTAATTGATGTATTGCGTGGGTCCAAAAACGAAAAAGTATTGCGAAGCGGCCTGGACAAGCTTTCTACTTACGGGATATGCAAAAAAACAGAAAGCCATTTGCGTGATATAGTAAACCACCTGTTACTAACCGGAGCCCTAATAAAAACAGACGACGAATATCCGATAATAAAGCTGGGGCCACATGCTGCAGACGTACTGCGCGGTGAAGAAGCTATATACATGAAACTATCCAAAGCTATACCGCTAAAAGAAAAGACTCAGCCGAAGGAAAAAAAACAACGAAAAGACAAAGCATCACAAAAACCCAAGCCGTACCTAGAAAAATCGGCTGCCAAAGCAATAGACAAAAAGTTATTCGAGCAGTTGAAGGAATTAAGGCTCGCCATAGCTACAGAGCAAAAAGTCCCAGCTTTTGTTATACTGCATGACAGCTCGCTAACAGATATGTGTCACAAGCTGCCAAAGACATTGGACGAGCTGCTGCGCGTATCTGGGATTGGCCAAGTAAAAGCAGAAAAATTTGGGCAAAGGTTTATAGACGCAATTGCAGAGTATAATTAGAGGTATGAGCGAGGTATATTTTTATTAATAAATCATTAGACTATATAGAGGACGTGGTAATTTGCAATATTTATTTTTAATGCTGACTGGGATAGCCCTTGGTGCGGCTAACATTGTGCCGGGGATTAGCGGTGCTACATTGGCGGTTATTTTCCGTGTATACGACCGGCTTATAGGGTCCATTAATAGCCTGGTCACAGATACTAAACAGTCACTTTTATTTTTGGTGCCGGTGGGGTTTGGCATGGTGGTAGGCATCTTGGTTATGGGCCTGCTATTTGATGGGCTTTTTGACCGGTTTTCTTTCCAGACCAGTGCGTTTATTGCTGGGCTGGTAGCAGGTGGGATACCTTTTATCCATAACCAAGCCGTGGCCCGTGACGGGAAGAAGCCTATGTTTTATGCTGTAGCCGTTGCTGCTGCCGTTGTAATCATACTGCTTGCACTAATTGCACCAACTCCAAGCCTGGAAGCTAACGGGGATTTTAATTGGGGCTTGGCGGCTTTGCTGTTTGTTGGTGGGTTAGTGGCAGCTGCTGCGCTTATTGTACCTGGTGTTAGTGGGGCCATGGTGCTGATGCTGTTTGGGCTACTACCTACGGTAATGCACACTATAGCGCTTATAACAGAGTACTTAAGGACACCTTTTAGTTTTGAGCTTCTGCCGCCTATTTTACAAATTGCTGTGCCCTTGGGGCTGGGCATTGTATTGGGGATTTTGCTTGCCTCTAAACTGATAGCTGTTTTGCTAAAAAAATATTTTAGTATCACATATTTTGCCATCCTGGGGATGGTGTTTGGGACGATATTTGTCGTGTTTCACCACCCAGATACGTATCAAAGCGTTGATGTGATGACTATAACACTGGTAGTATACGGCATTGTTGCGTTTGTTGCCGGTGTGATATTAGCGCTGTTGTTTGGCAAATCACCAGATAAAACACATACAGGTGAAAGTGACGAGACTGCCCAATAATTGCATCGCATACTTGCAAATTTATACCGCATAATAAAGGCATACCACTAGGTATGCTTTTTTGTATACCGATACTAATTATTTGAAATTAGCATAGAAAACCGATTTGTAGAAAGGATGATATTTATATGAGAAAATTTATGTATTTGTTGACAGTGGCAGTGCTGCTGTTTATAGCAACCGGCTGCGGCAGTGTTGCCAATAATTATAATGGGCCAGATTCGCCATCTAGGTTTGCATATGAACAGGTAAACCGCAGACGGTCTATGCATGGGGCCGCAAGGCGAAGCGCATACAACAGGCCTGCGCCGCAGCCAACAACGCGCCAGCCAATACCACGAGAGACAATCCCCACAACGCCAAGCAGGGTCGTACCTCGTTCGCCAGCGCATACCCAAGGGCAAGTGGTGCAGGTGCCGGATTCTAGACCGTACGAGTTATCTCCCCAGGCGATGCAACCAATACCGGACTTGCCACATATGTATAGCTCCAACGCACATGTAAGCCCACACGCACAAGCACAACCGCCAGTACAAGCCGCACCGGCTGCTACACCCATGCCTACACCTGCAACAAACAGGGCAGGTGAGGGGAGTGCTACTTTGCCAACAGCCGCCAAGCAAGAACTGGCCAGTCATAAAACCGAGTTTGACGCAAACGACAAAAGCCGCACAACCAATATAACCCGTGCCAGCAGCTCTATTAATGGGCATATCGTACAGCCTGGTGAAACATTCTCATACAACCAAACCGTAGGCCCCACAATAGAAAGACGCGGGTACAAAGAAGGTACAATATTTGTGCAAGGCGAAAAAAAGAAAGGCTTTGGCGGCGGTGTATGTCAAGTATCAACAACTTTGAGCATAGCAGCCGATGAAGCCGGCATGACCATAGTAGAGCGGCACGACCACTCCCTTCCTGTGACATACGCAAAAGAAGGCGAAGAAGCGGCCACATCATATGGTGGTATTGACTTCAAGTTTAAGAACGACAAACCCCACCCGGTTGTAATCAAAAGTTGTGTAGAAGGTGGTACTATTACTGTAAGCCTCTGCGAGGGATAGCGTATAGTAAAACAAATAGAAATCAGTCCAGCCTGTTGCCCGTGGCATAAAGGAAATGTGTTGACATGTCCTTTATTTTCGGTCCTGACTGGACTGTTTCTTATTTGTTTCGTTATAATATGATCGCTTTTGGCCCAATCATCAAAACTGCCAGATTGTAGTTCCCACACCAGTTTGGGTATCGCCTCTATGAATACAGCTTCTTATTAAGGAAGAGGACGCAACATGGATTATATTAGTAAGAGTTTTAATTATCCGGTCACGCTAATAAACGACGCCACTCTTAATTACGGCTACGCACGAGAGCCGATAATTCGTAAGATGCCCGATGGCTCACTATTTTGCACATTTCTGACAGGTGGCCCAACACAGCCTCATAATAACAACATTGTGGCGACTACCCGCAGTTTTGACGATGGCGAGACATGGTCGGGTATATACGAGCTTTTCCGGCACAGTGCGCGGGGGGTGTGGTGTACAGAAATATTCACCGAAGGCGAACTGCCATGCATGTTCGTGCATACATACAACGCCGAGTCTCATTACAATGAAGTAAAAGTCTTTCGTAGCTATACCAACGATTCGGGGAACACTTGGAGCGAACCGAAGTCGTTGCCGAACGGGTTGTCAAATGTCAGTGTGAGACAGGGCATCATACTTTCCAACGGTGATTGGTTATTCCCGGTTTATTGGCAGACCGTGGAAAAGGGTTGGGATTTGTATGGTGAATCGAAAGGATGGGAAGGCAGAGAATGGCCTTATAACTGCGGCGTCCTAATTTCATCTGATAAGGGAGAATGTTTCCAAATTTACGGGAATCATCGCGTTCTCAAAGACATTGCCGCGCCTACCCTGTTTTGGGAAAACAATTGTGTCGAGGCTGAACCGGGGCATGTGATAATGCTTGCACGCGCTTCCAAGACGGGATATCTTTACCGGTCGGACAGTTATGATTTTGGCCGCACATGGACTACCATGGCCGCTACCGAAATCCCCAACCCCGATACAAAGTTTTCGATTGCCAAGATTAAAAACAATATCATATTAGTGCATAATCCG
>Ga0123355_10011124_pt1 | contig 13855 bp, 9 predicted proteins | sample TergutEmb28metaG_3_FD_89872 | JGI IMG/M metagenome (GOLD analysis project Ga0123355, IMG submission 89872) | Embiratermes neotenicus P1 segment gut microbial communities from Petit-Saut dam, French Guiana - Emb289 P1 | ecosystem: Host-associated > Arthropoda: Insects > Digestive system > Gut ... | reverse complement strand
GTATCGGGGGATTCCCGACTGTTTGTTCCGCTCCGCCATGTTTTGTGCCGGCTTCGTATCAAACCTTGGCTTCGCAAATTGGCAACTTCCCGGTGTTTGAGGGAACCAGCATTTACGATCTTCGTCTCGACCACAACATCAGCAACAGTAACCGGCTCATGCTTCGCGGGGAGGTCAGTCCCAGCACCGTCACAGGAATCGAGGTGGGCGGGCAGGCCCAACCTTTTGGCCAGAACGCTTATTCGCGTACGTCGCAGCAGACCTTCCGCGATGTTGAGGGCGTGGCGGAGGATACCTGGACGTTCGGCAACAACAAGGTGAACCAGTTCCTCTTCGCGTATTCGCGCCGTGGCCTGTCATATTTCTACAACACTGCGATTCCGGGTGGTTCCGATCCTGCGGTGAATATTCCAGGCTTCGCTTACTTTGGACGTGAGCCCTTTTCCTATATTCGGCGGACGGAGCAGCGCTACCAATTCAGCGACACATTCTCGTGGACCATCGGACGCCACCAGACCAAGTTCGGAGGTGAGATCCACTACTTGCCGCTCAGCGCGGTGTTCACCGTGAACTACGGCGGCGTATATGACTTCGGCAGCATTTCCGCCCCAAGCCTTGGGTTTGTTAACCCGGCTCCGGGGGTTCTACCGGGCTTCGCCGCCCTGTCGCCGGTGCAGGCCTATGGCGCCGGGTTGCCACAGGATTTCATTCAGGGCATTGGCAGCCCGAGCGACTCGTTTCGCAACATTCCCATTGCTGTCTTCTGGCAGGACTCCTGGCGGATCGGGCCCCGAGTCACCCTGAACTACGGGTTGCGGTACGACGTCGAGATTCCGCCGAAGTTCAACCCGCCGACCGCGCTGGCACAAGCCGGGTATAACTTCCTCGGTCTACAAAAGGGAATTCAGACCGACACGAATAATATTCAGCCGAGAATCGGTGTCGCCTGGGATCCGAAAGGGGACGGCAAAACGGTAGTGCGGGCTTCGTACGGAATGTTTTATGACCATCCATTGCTTGGGCTGTATTTTCTCGGTAATGCTTCCGATGGCTCCACCAGTGGACAGTTAGCTTTTGCTGGCGGCGCGCCTTGCACGGCAGCCTCAACCCCGTATAGTCCGGGGAATCTCAATGCAGCCAGCATTTTCACAGGCGTGCTTTCGAACCCGAACTGCATGCCCGTCAGCCAGCTCAACTACCTGCCAAACCAGCAGCAGTTTGCATCGTTGTTCCCGGTGGGTCAGTCCGCTCAGTCGCTGTTCCTGCAACAGCAATACTTGACCAACGCCCCGGCCCCGTTCAGCCCGGCTGCCTTTCCGCTAGCCTTTCAGCCTTTCGGATATCCACAAGGCAAGGGTTTTGTGTATGCCTACGCCCAGCAGGCCAACCTGAGCGTGGAGCGAGATCTGGGCGGTGGATTCGCTTTGAGCCTGGCATACAACTTCAATGGTGGGCGCCACCTGAATCGACCGATCAATGCGAACACGGTTCGGGGAGACTTGCTGGTGGCAAACTGGCAGAACGCCTACAGTGACCCAGCCTCGAGTGCTCTGTCCGGCCCGCTCCAAGTGGGAACGGGCTCTGCCCCCTGCGGGGTGAATCCCAACAACGGTCTGCCCTGGGTCTCAGCGGCGCTGACCAACTTCTTCCGGCCCGGAGGACTCAACCCCGCGATCGCGAACTTTGTGACCGCGCTCGGCGGGGGATCGTGCTTGACGGCGGTTTTGCCGGGTTTAATGCAGTACTTCGCCCTGGCTGGGTACAGCACGGCCGGCTTTAACACTGCCTGTGACGCGGCAACCATCCCTTCTACATTTTCCGGGTGCATTCCGTTCGGCGACATGGACGCGAACTATTCGAACGGCAGTTCCGTCTACCACAGTTTCAGTGCCAACCTGCGCAAGCGGTTCGGCAGTCACTACGAATTCCTCGGGTCGTACACGTGGTCGCATGCCATTGACGACTCAACGGATTTGCAGTCCACACTCACTCCCCAGGACAGCTACTATCCTGATTACGAGCGCTCGACATCGCTGTTCGACCAGCGACACCGCTTCGTGTTCAGTGGCGTGTATCAGACGGGAACGGGGGCTGGACAGGGCTTTACCCGAAAGCTCCTCAGCAACTGGACCGTGGCCCCGGTCGTTGAAGTGGCGTCGGGACGTCCTTTCAACATCATCACCAGCAGCGACGACAACTTCCAGCTTTCGTCGCTAACCGGGCGGCCCAATGTCGTGCCTGCCGGAACTCCGACGAATGCCTGCGGCTTTCCGTCGGTTGCATCCAGGTTTTCGTCCACCGGGTTCTTTCAGGAGCCGTGTTATCAGGAGTTCACCCCGAGTTCGGCGACAACAACGAATTTCACGCATGTCACACTGCGCGCCCTCGACGGAAACCTCGGCCGCAACGCCGGCCTTCAGCCTTGGACTGTATTCAACGACCTTCGGGTGGCCAAGCGCGTTCCGATTACAGAGCGGTTCAGCGTCGACTTGATCGCCGACATATTCAATGTCGCGAACAAGATGAATGTGTCGGCGGTAAGCCCGCTGTTTACCAATGCTGGCCAGGCAACGGCGGCCTACGATCCGCGCCAGTTCCAGTTTGCGATGAAGATCAACTGGTAGGCGGGGAGCCATTCCACGCCGGAGGGAACGATTCCTGCCGTCGTCGTAATGGGCAGGCCCTCGAGCGTGTTTCCCGGTGTCTTCCCGGTTAGTTGGATCGATCGCTTTGGCCAGTTCTCCGTACAGCGTCAGTCTTCAGTTTTTCCAAGCGCCCGGTCTTTGTCGAAGCGACGGTCGGCGCAGACAATTGCTTCCGAGGCTCCCGGCGTTCAGCCCCAGCGTGGCCTCGCGCTCCCATCGGGATGCTACACTTTTTCTTCACCCATCCTTGGCGCTTGCCTGGAGTTCATTCCTTCATGTCTGAAGCTCAAATGCCCACGGCGCGGACGCGTGTCGTCCGCGAAGCAGAACGCGCCGTTTACGACCGCGAGACGATCTACCGCATTCTCGATGAGGGATTTCTCTGCCACGTCGGCTTCGCGGTCGATGGACATCCGTTCGTGATTCCGACCTCGTACGGCCGGAAAGAAGCGAGCTTGTACATCCATGGTTCGGCCGCCAGCCGCATGTTGCGGCAGATGAAAGATGGGGTTGCGGTGTGTGTGACCGTGACTTTGCTCGATGGGCTGGTTCTGGCCCGGTCCGTTTTCAATCACTCGATGAATTACCGGTCGGTGGTGATTTTAGGACAAGCGACTCTGGTGGATGATCCGCAAGAAAAGCTGGCGGCTCTGCGCGTCTTGTCGGAACACATCATGCCCGGCCGATGGGACGATGCCCGGCAACCGAACCATCGTGAATTGAAGGCAACGTCGGTGCTGCGGGTACCGATTGAGGAGTTCTCGGCCAAGGTTCGAACTGGGCCACCGATTGACGACGCGGAGGATTACTCGTTCCCTAGCTGGGCAGGGGTGGTTCCACTGGAGATGAAGGCTGGCCCGCCGATCGATGATCTGAAACTGGATCCGAAGTGCTCTGCGCCCGACTATGCGAGACACTATTCACGCAATCAGATCGGGAAAAAGTAAGCCGCCCGCTCCGCTCCCGACTTGTGCGACAGCATCGAGGGTAGCGGGAGAGGGGATGGTCCTTGACCATCAAAAACCGCGGCTGACAGACAGGTTAAGGGCGCAGCAGCAACTTTCCAGCGGCCTTGCGCTCTTCCATGTCGCGGTGTGCCTGGGGGGCTTCGGCCAGGGGATACTCTTTGGCAATGTTAAGTTTGAGTTTGCCTGCGGTGATCATCCCGAACAGCGCGCTGGTGCGGGTGAGCAGTTCTTCGCGCGTCGCGGTAAAGTGTGCCAGCGTGGTGCGCGCCATGTAGAGCGATCCCTTTTCCGACAGCTTCGCGGGATCGACCGGAGGCACTGGACCGCTTGACATGCCGTAGAGCACCAGCATGCCGCGCAGGCGCATGACATTCAGGTTCTTTTCGAACGTGGCCTTGCCGACGCCGTCGTAGACGACGTCGACGCCCTGGCCGCCGGTCAGGCGCTTTGTCTCAGATTCGAAATCCTGCTGGGTAAAGACGATGATTTCTTCAGCTCCCGCTTCGCGAGCCAGTTGAGCCTTGTCCAAGGTTGACACCGTACCGATAACTCGCGCGCCGAGGGCGCGGGCCATCTGCACAACCAGCAAGCCGACTCCCCCGGCGGCAGCATGGACAAGGGCGGTTTCGCCAGCCTTCAACTTGTGCGCATCATTCACCAGATAGTGCGCGGTGAGGCCGTGCATCATGGCGGCAGCAGCTTGCTGATCGGTGACCGACGGCGGAACGGGCACAAGGTGTTCTTCCGGGGCGGCCACGAACTCGGCGTAGGAGCCGAGAGTGCCGCTCCAGGCGACGCGGTCGCCTATCTTCACGGTCTTCACTTGTGTACCCACAGCCGTCACCACCCCGGATCCTTCCTGGCCGGGGATGAAAGGCAGCACGGTGCGCAGACTTCCGTCACGGAATTGGCTGTCAATGGCGTTGACTCCCGCGACCATGACTCGTACCAGCGCTTCGGAGGCTTTGGGCTGGGGGACGGCAACTTCGACCAACTGCATGACGTCTGGAGTGCCGGTCTCGGAAATGCGAATGGCTTTCATGAGGGTGGCTGTCGAGCAGTGGCTTACCATGCCCTGCTGCGTGGGTTAGTGTACTTGAAACATTCCCGACCGCGGACGCTCGGTGGGGCGGGGCGCCTCAGGCGAAAGCCGGCGAGCCACCGGGACTACGGAATGAGCAGCAACTTTCCGGTTGTTTTCCTTCCTTCCAGTTCTCGATGGGCGCGCTGCGCCTCGGCCAGCGGGTAAGTGTACTCGATTCGCAGTTTCAGTTTCCCCGAGGTGATCATGCCAAACACGGCATCGGTGCGCGCCAGTAATTCCTCGCGTGTCGCGATGTAGTTTCCCAGAGTCGGGCGCGTCAGAAACAACGATCCCTTCTGGGTGAGGAGAGTGGGATCGAAGGGAGGAACAGCGCCGCTCGAACCGCCGTAGAGGACCATCATTCCGCGCGGGCGGAGGATGTTCAAGCCTTTGTCGAACGTCGTTTTGCCCACCGAATCGTAGACGACATCGACACCTTTGCCGCCGGTCAGGCGCTTGGTCGCGGCTTCGAAATCTTCCTGAGTATAGAAAATAACTTCGTCCGCACCGGCTTCGCGGGCCAGCTTGGCCTTCTGTTCGGTCGAGACCGTCGCGATCACACGCGCGCCCAGGTTGTGGGCCATCTGAGTCAGCAGCAATCCGACTCCTCCAGCGGCTGCGTGCACTACGGCGGTTTCGCCCCGCTTCAGCAGGTAAGTATCGTGCGAGAGATAATGCGCCGTCATCCCTTGCAGCATCGCCGCGGCCGCCTGATGGTCGGTTACGCCCGCCGGAATCGGTACCAGCCGGTCGGCCGCAACGGCCACATACTCCGCATACGCTCCCAGGAGATGACTCCACGCTACGCGGTCGCCGACTTTCACCGCTTTGACGTCACCGCCGACGGCGGTCACGACTCCGGCGCCTTCCTGGCCTGGTGTGAACGGCAGCGCAACTTTGTAGCGGCCTTCGCGGTGATAAACGTCAATGAAGTTGACACCTGAGGCCGACGGCTTCACCAGGGCTTCATTCGGCTTCGGCTCGGGAACGGGCAAATCCACCAGTTCCATCACCTCGGGCCCGCCGACTTGCTTGACTTGAATGGCTTTCATGAGTGTCTTCGATTCACCGCATCCGGCAAGGATTCCTTTCAGGATGAGGTTACCAGGCCTTGCGACCTTTCGCATGCTCTGGCCTCGACCCGTCACGTCGCCATCGCAGCTAGGCCCAGCTGTTCAGCAAGAGCCGGTTCCCCCGTCGGTCCCAATTACAATGGAGGAAAAAATGATCTGCTACACTCTTGCTTCCTCACGCCCGGAGGTCCCCCCATGGCCGAGAGCAAGCCTCAGAGCTTTCAGAACCACGCGCGATTGGATCCGCTGTTTCATTTCTTTCTTGTCCCAGTTTTTGGGATAGGGGTGGTCTTCGCGCTCATTCACTTCTTCAACCACTTCGCGCACAGCGACTTTCGGGACAACTTCCACGCCTTCCTGCTGATCGTGCTGGCGGTCGCGCTGCTGATGCTTGTTTTCAGAGTGCGTGTCTATTCGCTGAAGCTGCAGGACCGGATCATTCGGCTCGAAGAGCGGATGCGTCTGATCGAGCTCCTTTCCGAGCCTCTGCGCTCGCGCATTCCGGAACTCAGTGAGGATCAGCTTTGTGGACTTCGGTTCGCCTCCGACGCTGAGGTTTCGCCGCTGGTCGAGCGGGCACTGAATGAGAGGTTGTCGCGCAAGGAGATCAAGCGGGCGATTCAGAACTGGCGGCCAGATCATTGGAGAGTTTAGGAAGACAGCATTGCCGGTGTGTGCTCATCCCTTCGCCATGGCCTTGCCTGCGACGAGCTTGCCGCCCTGCCAATGAACTTTGGTGTTTCGAAGCGAGATGACTCGAAGGAGCCTGCGTTCGCTTCGGTGATATCTTTGTGGTGACTACGAGGGCTTGATTCGCGCGAGATTCCATGGACGTTCTCGAGAGGCTTTTCGAACAATACTTCCAGGCCCCGGTCGAGCATACCGAACCGGTGCAGGGAGAGCTGGGTGGGTCGGGGCGCAAGATCATCCGGCTGCGGGGCAGGGGGAAGAGCGCGATCGGCATCCTTTATGGTGTGCGCGAGGAGAATACGGCATTCCTGGAGTTCTCCCGGCATTTTCGTAAACACCGCCTTCCTGTGCCGGAGATCTACGGGGAAGATCTCGAGCAGGGAGCGTATCTGGAGCAGGATCTGGGCGACACCTCGCTGTTTGAGTTCCTTTCGCAGAACCGCAAAGGGGAGGTTATTCAATCGCAGGCCGTCGCCGCCTATCGCGACGCGATTGCCGTGCTGCCACGGTTTCAGATCGAGGCGGGGCGGGATTTGAATTACCGGGTCTGCTATCCGCGAGAAAGTTTTGACCGGCAATCGATCGCCTGGGACCTGAATTACTTCAAATACTACTTTCTGCGGCTGGCGGGCATTCCCTTCAGCGAGCAGGCCCTGGAAGATGATTTTGACCGGCTGACCGAGCTTTTGTTGCGCGCGGAGCGGAACTATTTTCTGTACCGCGATTTCCAATCCCGCAACATCATGCTGCCCGGCGGCCGGCCGTATTTCCTGGACTATCAGGGCGGTCGCAAAGGTGCGCTGCAGTACGACGTGGCGTCGCTTTTGTATGACGCCAAGGCCGACCTGACGCCCGAACTACGGCAACAGCTGCTCGATCATTACCTCGAGACGCTCGGCAGGTACGTCGATCTGAAGCGTGAAGTGTTCATGCGGCACTACTACGCCTACGTGTATATCCGCATCATGCAGGCGCTGGGGGCTTACGGATTTCGCGGATTCTACGAACGCAAGGTGCACTTTCTGCAGAGCGTGCCCTACGCACTGAAGAATCTGCGCTGGCTGCTGCATAACGTTACGCTGCCGGTTGCCCTGCCCACCCTGATGCAGGCTTTTCATAGCATGCTGGCATCGGAGAAGCTGCAGGGGCTGGCTTCCGATGCCGATAGCCTGGTGGTGCGGATCGTCAGTTTTTCATTTCATCGCGGCTTGCCGAAAGATGAGAGTGGAAACGGGGGCGGGTTTGTCTTCGATGGACGCAGTCTGCCGAACCCGGGACGCGAGCAGCGATTTAAGGCGCTCAGCGGAAGAGATGCTCCGGTGATCGACTACCTGAATCAGCAGGAGAGCGTACATCAGTTTCTGGCGAGCGTGATGTCTCTGGTCGACGCCAGCGTGAACAGTTATCAGCAGCGCGGGTTTAAACACCTGATGGTGTCGTTTGGGTGCACCGGCGGGCAGCACCGGTCGGTGTATCTGGCGGAACAGGTGGCGAGGCGGCTGCGGGGGCGCAGCGGGGTTGAGGTCGTCGTCGAGCATCGCGAACTGGAGAGAATGGCTGGCGAGCAAGCGGCTGCGGGGAACGCTGCTCGATGAGGGCAATGATTCTGGCGGCCGGTCTGGGTACGCGATTGCGGCCTCTCACCAACGACCGGCCGAAGGCTCTGGTGGAAGTCGGAGGGTACACGCTGCTCGAAATCACTCTCCGGCGGCTGGCTTCGTTTGGGATGCGCGAAATCATCGTCAATGTGCATCACTTCGCCGACATGGTGGTGGAGTATCTCCGCGCCCACCACAATTTCGGGTTGCGGGTTGAGATCTCGCGGGAAGATGTTCTGCTCGACACCGGCGGAGGGTTGAAGAAAGCAGCGTGGTTTTTTCTCGAGGACGGCGGCGATTCTTTTCTGCTGCACAATGTTGACGTCGTGAGCGCGATCGACCTGGAGCGGATGGCGGCCTTGCACTCGGAAAATCAGGCTCTTGCCACCCTGGCCATGCACGATCGCGAGACCTCGCGATACCTGCTGTTCGACGATCTCAATCAACTTTGTGGGCGAAAAGCCGGACGGGACGGGGCAGTGGAGATGGTCCGTCCGGCGAAAGAAGTGAAAGCTCTCGCGTTTTCGGGCGTCCATGTGATTTCAACTCGGATGCTCCGGATGATGACCGAGGAAGGCAGGTTCTCCATCGTCAACTCCTATTTGCGGCTTGCCGGCGCGGGAGAGAAAATCCGCGCGTTTCGCGCCGACCAATACTACTGGCGCGATCTGGGAAAGCCGGAAAATGTCGTCGAGGCTGCACGGGACGCGGAGCAGCAAGTCATTTCCTTGTAGTGCTTCGGCTCCTGCGGAATCCGCGATCCCGACTTTCCACTTGCAGGCCGCAGGGGGCTTCGATACCATCTGAAGCACTGCTGGAGATAGCTATGAGTGGCCGCGATCTACACCGAATTAGTTTGGTACCTGTGAGGGTACCAGTGACTCTACCCCTGACGGTGTGGAGGGAAGCAGTGAGCTGAGAAACTCGAAATCCTGAAGGCTCCCGAATCCCGCCCCGCCAGAAACGCTGGCTCGGTGGGTTTTGCTTTTTTGGAATGAAAGGAAGGTTTCGATGACGGACAAGATATCGGCGGGCGCGAGCATGACCGGGGCCAGCATTCTTTGGGAGTGCCTGGAGCGCGAAGGCGTGAAGCACGTGTTCGGTTATCCCGGCGGGGCGATTCTGCCGGCTTACGACGCTCTGAAGCACAGCCAGATTCACCATATCCTGGTGCGCCACGAGCAGGGAGCAACCCACATGGCCGATGGATATGCGCGCGCCAGCGGACAGGTGGGAGTCGCGGTGGCGACCTCCGGGCCGGGCGCGACCAACATGGTGACCGGGATCGCGACCGCCATGCTCGATTCGTCTCCGATTGTGTGCATTACCGGACAGGTGGGGAGCAAGTTGATTGGGTCGGATGCGTTTCAGGAGACTGACATCACCGGCGTCACGCTGCCGGTGACCAAGCACAACTACCTGGTGACCCGGGCGAGCGATGTGGCGCGCACGATTCGCGAGGCGTTTTACGTGGCGCGATCCGGGCGGCCGGGGCCCGTGCTGATCGACATCACCAAAGACGCACAGCAGAGTTCCTGCAATTTCGACTGGGAAGCGGCCAAGCCGCAGCTGCCGGGATATCGTCCGGATCTGTCACCGGAGCAGAAGGAGTATGAGCAGGCGCTGGAGTTGATTCACAACGCCAAACGGCCGGTCATTCTCGCGGGCCACGGGATCATCATTTCCGGGGCGATGCGGGAGGTCCGCGACTTTGCTGAACGCGCCGGCATTCCGGTGGCGCTGACGCTATTGGGTATCGGGGCGTTTCCGGCGGGACATCCTCTCAACCTCGGGATGATGGGGATGCACGGCGAGGCCTGGGTGAATCATACGATTCAGGAAGCCGATCTGCTGCTGGCTTTCGGGATGCGTTTTGATGACCGGGTAACGGGCAACCTCAAAACCTACGCGCCCAATGCCAAGAAGATCCAGATTGAGATCGATCCGGCCGAGATCAACAAGAACGTGAAGGTGGATGTGCCTTTAGTGGGCGATTTGCGGGAGGTGCTCGAGGATTTGTTGCCCCACGTGGAATCGATTGACCGGAGTGAGTGGCTCGATTCGATCGACAAGCTGAAGGGGGATTCGGCGGTGCGCGATATTCAGAATCTCCCCGACAGCGGGCATCTGTATGCGGCCCACGTGATCAACGATTTGTGGCGGGAGACTCGCGAGGGTGACACCGTCGTGGTGACCGACGTGGGGCAGCACCAGATGTGGGAGGCCCAATATTACAAGCATGAGAAGGCCCGCAGCCTGATTACTTCAGGTGGGCTGGGCACGATGGGATTTGCCCTGCCCGCGGCCATCGGAGCAAAGGTTGCGCGCCCGGAAGCCGAGGTCTGGGTCGTGGCTGGCGACGGGGGATTCCAGATGACGCTGTGCGAACTGGCAACCATCGCGCAAGAGAAACTCAAGGTCAACATCGCCATCATCAATAACGGGTACCTGGGAATGGTGCGGCAGTGGCAGGAATTCTTCTACGAACGCAACTATGCGGCTACCCCCCTGCTCAATCCGGATTTCGCCAAGCTGGGCCAGGCGTATGGAATCCACAGCATGACGGTTACCGAGCGCTCCGAGGTTATGCCGTCGGTACAGGCAGCCCGCGAGCACCCTGGGCCGGTGCTGATCAATTTCCAGGTGGAGCAGGAAGACACGGTTTATCCGATGGTCGCGGCGGGAGCGTCCCTTGATGAGATGATCCGGCGTCCGAGCAAGATTGTCGAAACCGCAGAAGACGAGTAGAGAATCCAATGCTCAATACCTACGTGGTTTACGTGGAAAACAAGCCTGGCGTGCTGACCCGCGTGGCTTCGCTGTTTCGCCGACGGGCGTTCAATATTGATTCACTCACCGTGGGGCGCACCGAGAAACCCGAAGTCTCGCGTATGACGATCACCGTCGACGCCGACCCGGACCAGGCACGCCGCATTGAAGCCAATCTCTACAAGCTGGTGAACGTTCTGCTGGTGGAGAACATCACCCATGAGCCCTCGATCGTGCGCGATCTGGCGATGATCAAAGTGGCGACGACGCACGAAACACGGTCGCACGTGCTCGAATTGGCGAGCGTGTTTCGCGCGCGGGTGGTTGACGTTGCCCCAGAATCGTTGACCATCGAGATCACCGGGGCAGAGGATAAGATCGACGGCCTGCTGGAAGTTCTGCGTCCCTATGGCGTGCTGGAGATGGTGCGTACCGGAATTGTGGCCATGCGCCGCGGGAAATCGGCGACAGCAGTCACCTCGGCAAACGACGAACCAGACGTCGCCGGGTCCGGCGTTTCCTACTCCGTGTAGTTTCAAACCTCAGGACTGTTACCTCACCCAGATCAGTATGGGGGATGCTATCTGGAGACGAGCACCATTCTCTCGCCGGGAAAAAAAAGACCAAATTGAAGTTTTCGATCGACGACGTCAACCCGGTGGCCGAGCGAGTCGTTGCCCGAATGGATCCTGGGTCCCCGGGTGAACGCAAGACAACCACCTACTTCTGATCAAGGCTTCTTCCATCAAGGTGGGGCTGGCCCTCTCGCCAACCAGAGAGCAGGCCTTCACCCCGCGCGAACCAGCTTCTCGAGAGGGGCTGAATCCCAAGAAACCGCAGGGCCAGGAGTGTCCTTGAACGGTGCCGGTTGGGCCCGTAGACTAAAGAGGATGCACGTCCACCCTCATAGCCACGGTGGTCCGACCCGGGTTCTGATCATATCGCTGGCGGTCACCCTGGCCTACATAGTCCTTCTGGTGGTGGCCGGCGTGCGGGCTCACTCGCTGGCTCTGCTGTCGGAAGCGGGACACAACCTGTCGGACTTCATGGCTCTGCTGCTCTCGCTGGTGGCCGTCTACCTTCAAACCCGGCCAGCTAACTCCAGCAAGACCTATGGCTATCACCGGGCCGGCGTGCTGGCGGCGTTGGTGAACGCAAGTTCGCTGGTGGTGGTTTCATTTTTCATCTTTTATGAGGCTTTCCGGCGGTTCCAGCATCCCGAACATGTGCGGGCCGCCGTAATGATGTGGGTCGCCGCGGCGGGCGTGGTGATGAACGGAGTCATCGCGCTGCTTCTCTACCGCTCGGGTGGGGATGTGAATATCCGCAGCGCCCTGCTGCATGAAGTCGGAGATACGCTTTCGACGGCGGCCGTGATTGCCGGCGGCTGGGTGATTCTGCTGACCGGTCACTACTGGATTGATCCCTTGCTCTCGGTCGCGATTGGAGTGTTGATCCTCTGGTCCGGATTCGGGATTGTCAGCGAGACCTTGAACATTCTGCTGGAGGGAACTCCACGCGGCATGAAGCTGGAGAGAATCGTGTCGGCAATCTGCTCGGTCGAAGGCGTCAACGATGTTCACGATCTGCACGTCTGGAGCATCGGGTCGGAGACGCACGCGCTGTCCTGCCACATTTCGATCGCGGACATTCCTCCATCAGTCAGTGAGGGCATTCTGCGCGATGTGAAGGAGCGCCTGCATCAGGAGTTCCGCATCGACCACACCACGATTCAGTTCGAGCACGCGGTTTGCGAGGTCGCGCATGGCTGCGTGATTCCGGTCAGCGAGAGCAGCGAAGTGCATCACCACCACGGCCACTGATCGAATGGCCAACTATGCCTGCTGTTGGTAGATTTCCTCCGCACGCTGGAGCGTGTCGGCGTCCTCGGGCGCTTTGTCGGGTCGCAGGCGAACGATCCGAGGAAAGCGCAGCGCGTATCCGCTGTCGTGACGGTCAGATTTCATCATGTTGTTGAAAGCGACCTCGAGCACGATCTTGGGCTCGACCACGCGGCGGAAACCCTGATCGTCGATGGTGTGGGCCAAAAACCAAGTCGTCAGCTCGGCGATTTCCGCGTCCGTCAGTCCGGAGTATGCCTTGCCAATGTTCACCAGCCGGTCCTTGTTCCTGTCCCACACGGCAAAGGTGTAATCACTCAGCACCGCGATGCGCTTGCCATGGCCATACTCGACGGCCGTGACGACGACGTCGAGCGTAGCCAGTTCGCGCTTCATCTTCAGCCACGATTTGCCCCGCTTGCCGGGCGTATAGGGTGAGTTCAGGTCCTTGATCATCAAACCTTCGTTACCCCGATCGCGCGCCCCTGAGAACAGGTGCTCCAGGTCGCCCGAGGTAGAGGCTCGAAAAACCGGAGCACGAATCAGGCTGGCTTCTACCTCATTGTCGGGTTCAGCATCTGCCTCGAATGCGAGCGCAGTCTGAGTTGCATGGGACGCTGCGCTCCCTTCGTGCCGTACTATTTCACGTGGCGCTGACAGCAGGGAATCGAGTATCCGCGCCCGAGCGCCCAAAGGAAGGTCAATCAGCAATTCGCCATTGGCATACAACACATCGAAGACCAGAAACGCAACTGGGATCTCCCGCAGCAACCGGTCGCTGACTCGCTTTCTCCCCAGGCGCTGCTGCAAGACGCGGAAAGGGCGGGCATGCCCGAGATTCGCCAACCCAGGGTGCGCGGGACAAGGCCTGGCCACCAGGGCGGTGGCGTCCTCGCTTTCACCGGGATATTCCCAGGCCACGATTTCTCCATCGAGAATGGCATCTTGCGGAAGTCCCGCCAAGGCAGGGGGAAGTTCGGGAAACGACTCGGTGATTTCGTCGCGCGTGCGCGAGAACAGTTTCACCTCTCCGCCGGAAATGTGTGCCTGAGCCCGAATACCGTCATACTTGTCTTCGACGGCTGCCTCCGCAAAAAAACTCAGCCCGTCTTCGGCAGATTCGACCGGACTGGCGAGCATAAAACCCAGTGGATGGAACAATCGTATCTTCGCCTCAGGCAACCGGC
>Ga0123355_10011123_pt1 | contig 13856 bp, 13 predicted proteins | sample TergutEmb28metaG_3_FD_89872 | JGI IMG/M metagenome (GOLD analysis project Ga0123355, IMG submission 89872) | Embiratermes neotenicus P1 segment gut microbial communities from Petit-Saut dam, French Guiana - Emb289 P1 | ecosystem: Host-associated > Arthropoda: Insects > Digestive system > Gut ... | reverse complement strand
TAGCTACCCCGCATTATGACCACCCCGCACTAACCATCTCGGCATTTGAGCATGGCATACATGTGCTTTGCGAAAAGCCGCAGGCCGTATATACCCTAGCCGCGCGGCAAATGAATGATGAGCATAAAAAATATCCAAGCCTGGTGTTTGCTATGATGTATAATCAGCGCACCAATCCTGTCTATCGCAAAATGCGTGAAATTATCCAAAGCGGTGAGCTTGGGGCTGTGCGGCGCAGCAATTGGCTTATAACTACATGGTACCGCCCGCAAGCCTATTATGATTCGGGCAATTGGCGCGCCACATGGGCCGGTGAGGGCGGCGGCGTACTGATTAATCAATGCCCGCATCAGCTTGACTTGTTGCCGTGGATTACGGGAATGATGCCAAATAAGATTTATGCGTTTTGCCATTTTGGCAAATGGCACGATATTGAAGTTGAGGACGACGTAACGGCGTATTTGGAATATAGTAACGGAGCTACAGGGGCGTTTATTACATCTACCGCCGATACCCCGGGGACTAATCGCTTTGAAGTATTAGGGACAATGGGTAAGCTGGTTTGCGAAGATGACAAGTTACTTTTCTTTAAACTAAAAGAGGATGAGCGGGAATTTTGCCGTACTAATCAAAGCGGATTCGGTCAACCTGAATTTGAGTTGATTGACGTTAAGGTAAGCGGCGATAATTCACAGCATGTCGGTATAATTAATAATTTTATACGCGCAATCAACGGCTCCGAACCGCTATTTGTGGACGGTACAGAAGGTATAAAAGGCGTTGAGCTTATGGACGCCATGCTTTTATCCGCATGGCTTAATAAAGCTGTAAAATTGCCTTTCGATGATGATTTGTATATAAAGGAGCTTGAAAAGCGAATAAAACAATCGAAGAAAAAACCCGATATACCCGTAACTTTTAATTTGGAAAATACTTTCGGTGCGCAAAATCGCTGGAAAATTTAATACGAGTATAAAAAGAGGTATAAAAAATGAATTTTAAATTATGCGCTTTTGCAGATGAAGCGGGAAAAAGCTTGACGGAACAAATTGCCGCCCTTATGGATAATAGTATCCGCCTTTTAGAAATCCGTAATGTTGACGGTGAAAACATAGCTGAAATAAGTGAATCAAAAGCTTATCAAATCAAAAGCGCTTTGGACACAAATGGTATAAAAGTGTTTTCTGTCGGATCTCCTTTAGGTAAAGTTAAAATTACTGACAACTTTGAGCAGCATAAAAAAACATTTTTACATATCTTAAAGTTATGCAAAATCTTTGAATGTAAAAGAGTGCGTATTTTTAGTTTTTTTACGGATAAGCATGATAAATATCGCAGTGAAGTTATAGCTCGTCTTGCGGAAATGGTGAGAATCGCGGGAGAGAATGATATCAATCTTTATCACGAAAATGAGAAAAATATTTACGGCGACACCGCTGAACGTGTTATTGATTTAGCTAAAAGTGTACCGGGATTAAAGTTTATTTATGATCCGGCTAACTATGTTCAAGTGGGTCAGGATATAGATGCCGCGCTAAATACTGTATTTGATTTTTCTGAATATTTTCATATTAAAGATGCGATTAAGAAAACGGGTGAAGTAGTGCCGGCGGGAGAAGGAGACGGAAAAATTGAAAAGCTGTTGCGGCTTATTGACAAAGAGGCTGTATTGACTATAGAACCGCATCTTGCAATATTTGACGGTTACGGTAAAATTGATGTTAATGAGATGAAAAATAAATATTACTTCAAGTCAAACAGAGAAGCCTTTGATTGCGCGGTTACCGCACTTAAAAATCTTATAAAAAAATGCGGCAAGGAAGTTAAGTAATGAATTTTTTTGACGATAATATATTGCTTTCTAATGAGACGGCTAAGAAACTTTACGGCGGTGTTAAGGACTTGCCGATTATTGATTATCATTGCCATTTAAACGAAAAGGAGATTGCCGAGAATAAAACATTTTCCGATATTGGCGAGCTATGGCTTGCCGGCGACCATTATAAATGGCGGGCTATGCGGTTATGCGATGTGGATGAAAAGTATATCACCGGTAGCGCGAGCTATGAAGAGAAATTTTATAAATATGCGGAAATTATGCCTCTGCTTGCAGGTAATCCGTTGTTTCATTTTTCACATCTTGAATTGAAAAACATATTCGGCATAACAATGGTGTTAAGTGAAGATACGGCAAAAGAGGTTTGGGAAAAAGCTAACGCAAAGCTTAAAAATTTAAGCGTCCGAAAATTACTAAAGCTGTTTAAGGTCGAATATATAGCCACAACAGATGATCCCGTCTCGGAGTTGAAATACCATGGGAAATACGGGGATACAATTGTTTGTCCGACCTTTAGACCTGATAAGGCTTTTGAAGAAAGCGGTTACGACCGTACCGGACTTATAAAACAGCTAGACTATTTTGTGTCGAAAGGGTGTAAGATTTCAGACCACGGAATGGATTTTTCACCGACGGGCAAAAATGCCGATACTTTGGAGTTTTTGGCAGGCGAGTATAAAAAGCGCGGCATAATTATGCAGCTGCATATAGGCACAATGCGGAATATAAACTCGACCGCGTTTAAGTCTTTAGGTCGCGACAGCGGTTTTGATGTGTTCCGCGCCGCTGTTGACACGGATGCTTTGGTTTCATTTCTTGACAGATTACATTCTAAAAATTCACTGCCAAAAACAATAATATATTCTCTTAATCCGAAAGCTATTCCTGCGCTTTGCGCCATATCAGGTGCATTTCCGAATGTGCGTATAGGCGCGGCATGGTGGTACAATGACTCTCTGCAAGGTATAAAGCAACAGTTATCATATATCTCCGAATATGCGGTTTTAGGAACATTTTTGGGCATGTTGACCGACAGCCGCTCCTTTGCGAGTTATGTCAGATTTGACTTTTTCCGCAGGATATTGGCAGATTATCTCGGTGGTCTTATAGAGCGCGGAGAGTATGAAATTAACCGGGCAAAAGATTTAATGAATAGAATCTGCTACACTAATGCAAAAGAATTTATAGGATTGTAAAATCAAAAAAATTTATGCTTCAAAAGGAATTAAAAATATGAAAATAGCGGCACAATTATTTACTGTCAGAGAGTATGTGAAGACAGAAAAAGAGATTTATCAAACCTTAAAAAAAATTAAAGAAATCGGGTATGAGATAGTACAGCTTTCGGCGCTGGGAGCGTACAAACCTAAAAACATGAAAAATCAATTAGACGAACTTGGCATGTCGGCGTGCGTCACTCACTCGCCGCTCGACCGCATAATTTCGGATACTGAAGCACTGATAACCGAGCATAAATTGATGGGAATAAAGCATATCGGATTGGGACATTTTTTAGGAAACAACTTGAATGAATATAAATTTTTTTTGGACAAGCTTGCTCCTGCGGTAGACAAAATTGCAGCGGCGGGATTAAAATTTGTATACCATAACCATGCTCATGAGCTTATAAAATATGACGGAGTGAGACCTCTCGATTATATGCGGGATAATACCGATTCTAAAAAGTTTGGGTTTTTGGCTGATTTTTATTGGCTTCAATATGCGGGAATTTGTTCGGTACAGTTTCTCAAACAATATACTGGACGGGTAGAAATAGTGCATTTTAAAGATATGCGTGCTGCCGCAGAAGGGAAAAGCCGCTTTGCTGAAATTTATGAGGGTAATATGGATTATGATTCTATTTATAATGCTTGTGTAAAAGAAGGAGTGTTGTGGGCGGCGGTTGAACAGGATGTTTGCGACGGAGACCCTTTCGACAGCTTGAAGATAAGCAGGGACAATATCCGAAAAAGATTAGGTATATAATGAAGTTTTGAAAAATGGAGGTTTAATATGAGAATATTGTTTCAAGGAGACTCTATAACCGACTGTGGTCGTGACAGGAATGATTTTCACGGGCTTGGCAACGGCTATGTTAAAAAAATCAAGGATTTTAATGCCGGATTGGAAGTGCTTAATCGAGGTATAAGCGGGGATAGAGTTGCCGATTTAAAAGCGCGTTGGGATGAAGACTGCATCAAACTAAAGCCGGATGTATTGTCGGTGCTTATCGGGGTTAACGATGCTTGGCGCATAATAGACAGTGGAGCGGAATGTGATTACGAAAATTTCCATATTAAGTATCATAGTATTTTAACATATACTAAAAAAGAGCTTCCAAAAACCAAGATAGTAATTTTGGAGCCGTTTTTATTCAAAATAGGCGCGGGCAATTTAGAATTTCGCAAGTTGCTGGATAAAAATATAGATATTATCCGTGACATTGCAAGAGAATTTGCTGATGTTTATATTCCGTTGGACGGTATTTTGCAAAGTTATAGAATACATCATAATGATGAAAAGTTGATACCTGACGGTGTTCATCCATCGGATTTGGGTCACTCTATACTAGCGACAGAGGTAATAGAAACATTACGAAAAGGCAAACTCTTACCTCTGAAAAAATAACTACAAAAAAAGTGATTAACAAACGATGAGAAAGCATTATATAGCTATAGATATAGGCGCTTCCGGCGGGAGACATGTAGCGGGATGGCTTGAAGATAAAAAGTTGCGTACCCGTGAAATATATCGCTTCGAACATGCGCCGAAAGTTAAGGACGGACGGCAGATATGGGACACCGCCGCAATGTTTGAGCATATTTTAGAAGGTTTGACACGGTGCAAACGAGAGGGCATCCTTCCTGTAAGCGTTGGCATCGATACATGGGGAGTTGATTATGCGCTATTGGATAAAAACGATGAGTTAATCGGCGATGTAATATGCTACCGTGACGATAGAACCCAGACGGTAATATCACAAGTTCACAGTATAATATCCGAAGCAGATTTATTTAAGCGAACGGGAATAGCTACTCAAAGTTTTAATACTCTTTTTCAACTTTATGCGGACAAGCTAGAGGGACGGCTTGAGAGGGCAAAAAGCATACTGCTTGTTGCCGATTATTTCAGCTTTCTTTTAACTGGCATTAGAAGTAACGAATATACCTTAGCTTCTACATCAGGTCTTGTCAATGCCGAAAGCCGAACATGGGATAAGAACATAATAACCAAATTAAACTTTCCGCAAAAATTATTCACCCGCCCTATCAGTGTGCCCGGCACTATACTCGGACAACTAAAGGACAGCATTCAAAAACGTATAGGATATAACACTCAAGTCGTATTGCCTCCGGCGCATGATACTGCAAGCGCCGTGCTTGCCGTTCCTGCAAAAGACCCTTTATACATCTCTAGCGGAACATGGAGTCTTTTGGGAGTAAATGAAGATAAGCCAAAAACCGATGAGGAGAGCAGGCGGTTAGGATATACTAATGAAGGCGGATATGACGGAAAATACCGCTTTCTCAAAAACATAATGGGACTTTGGTTAATTCAATGTTTGCGGCGGGAATTTAATAATAAGTATACATTTGAAAGCATGGAAAAAATGGCGATGGAAGCCGATCCGGTCAAAGTGCCGTATATAGATGTCAATGATAAACGTTTCTTTAATCCGTCGAGTATGATAAATGCAATAAAAAGTTATTTAGCTGAGACTAACCAAGTTTCTTTCAAATCCGACGGTGAGTTGTTTCTTTGTGTATATAATAGTCTCGCCCGTGCTTACGCTTCTACGGCAAAGGAAGTTGAAAGGCTGACCGGTAAAAAATACGACACAATCAATATCGTAGGCGGGGGTAGTAAAAATACACTTCTTAACCAACTAACCGCCAAGCATTCAGGCAAAAAAGTTGTAGTCGGCCCCGTCGAAGCTACCGCCGAGGGAAATTTAATTGCTCAAATCAGAGCGGGTTGAAATTTGAATTGAGGTGTTGATTTTTATTGTCGCCGCCGGTAATTTATACAAACTGATAATAAAACGCTTGACATTTTCGTATAATAGTCTTATACTTAGTAAGAGTAAATTTTAAGGACTGTGCAATCGCACATGTTTCTTTAAAGGAGGTTATTGTTATGTCAAAAAAGCAAAACGCGTATTTGGGAATAGATAGCTGGATTGTTAATCTAATTTTGGCTATTATTCCGCTCACCAGCTGGATATTGGGTATTGTAACCAGATTTCAGCGGGGTCAAATACTTTGGGGGCTTGTGCAACTGATTTCGGCTTTCTTTTTCGGACTGGGAATTCTTTTCTTTTGGATAATTGATTTAGTCAGCATGATTCTTCATAAGGACCTTAAATATCTTGCGTAATGTAGAAAAAATGACATCTCTTGCGGGATGTCATTTTTTTATGTTTAACTATTCAGATGTTTTTTCTTCTTCTGTTTTTTCGGCTTTTGCTTTAGAAGTCACTTTTTCGGTTTTCGGCTTTGCAGGTGTTTTAGGTTTTGTTTCCTTTGCCGGAGGCTTATCAGCTTTCGGTTTGACTTCTTTAGCCGGCTTTTCGACTTTTACGGTTTCTTCTTTAACTTCTTCGGTTGGCTTTTCAACCTTTGCCTTAGTATCCTTTTTTACGGTTTTCTTTTTTGCTTTAGGATCTAAAGCGGCTTTTTCCGCCGCTTTAGCTTCGGCTTTAGCTTTAGCTTCGGCTCTGACAGCTTCTCTGGCTTCTTTAGCCGCTTTAGCTTTTTGTGCGGCAATGGTTTTATTGTCAAGTTTTTTTGTTATGACAAGTTTACCGCTCAAAACATCGTTAATACGTGTTTGGAGAGTAGACTTTTTATGAGCGGCATTATTGCGGTGAAGTACGCCTTTGGTTACCGCTTTATCGACAGTCGCGATGACCTCAGGTAAAAGCTTGTCTACCAAAGCCATATCATTGGCTTCAATAGCCGCGTTAATTTTTTTGATAGCCGTAGATACCTGCGACCGAATCATACGGTTTTGCAGGTTTTTACTTTCTATAACATCTACGCGTTTCTTTGCTGATTTAATATTAGGCATTTTGTATTTTCCTCTTCTCTCTTAATGAGCGCATCAATTATTATACCACAACTGCAAAGCAAACGCAAGTATTATTATGCCTAAAATGCAAAATAATAGGAAATATGAGAGATTACATGAGGACGGATATAGCCTTTGAAAAAATCAAAGCCAAGCTTACCCAAGCTTTTAAACGGGGAGCGGAGGTTAGCGATATATATGTGAGTGAGGAGGATGCTAAAGAGAACGGTGTAAGCGAGGGACGTTATTTAAGCCTTAGCAGTGACAGTGTGCTTAACGGTGATAAAACAAGGTATATAAGCATAGCCGAAAAGTTAGCAGAATGTATTCGCGAATTGCTTCCAAAAACTGACGGACGGACAAAAACTGAATATCTTGTGGCGGGACTCGGCAATCCAAAGTTGACTGCCGACAGTTTAGGCACCCTTGTTGCCGAGAGAATTATTGTAACAAGGCATTTAAAGAGTAGCAATAAGGCTTTCGGCAGCAAATTAAATAAGGTCGCGTCGGTAAGACCCGGCGTATTAGGTATAACGGGGATAGAGAGTTTTGATGTGATTAAAGGGGTGCTTGACCGCACAGGTATAGATTGTCTTATTGTTGTGGACAGTCTTGCGGCGGCGGAATTTGAGAGATTGGCGACTGTTTTTCAAGTGAGTAATGCCGGATTGACTCCGGGAAGCGGGGTAGGGAATAAACGATTTGAGTTAAGTGAAAAAACGCTGGGGATTAAGGTGATAACAATAGGCGTTCCGCTTGTTGTGTATGCTTCGACAATTACAGCAAGCCTAATTGACCGATTAGAGCCGAAATGCAGGGATCAATTACATGACGCTGTAACGGAAAAACTGCTTAATCATATAGTGACCCCAAAGGATATTGACCTAATTGTGTCCGAATGCGCCGATATAGTAGCGATAGCTCTTAATTTGGCGCTTCATAAAGGATTGAGTGTGGAGGAGATAACGGCACTAAATTAAGTTTGTTTATGGTAAAAAATGGCAAAAAAACTAAATTTGGTCTGCGCCGTTTTCTCTCCGGAGCCGGTATGCTTGCCCTTTGCGGTATTATTGCCAAAATGATTGGGGCAATGTATAAGATTCCGCTTACGGGGATTTTGCGTGCGGAGGGAATGGGGCTGTACCAGTTGGTCTTTCCGTTTTATGTTGTGCTTCTTACGGTAAGTTCGGGAGGGTTGCCCGTGGCTATCAGCAAGCTTGTTTCGGAGAGGATTGCAAAAGGGGACAAAGCCGGAGCGACGCGCGTGCTATGGGCGGCTTTTTTTTCATTGTCGATTATAGGCAGTTTGGGCAGTCTCATAATGTTGCTCTTTCGTAATCAGATAGCTGCCGCACAGGGAAATCAACTTGCGGCAATAGCCTATGTGGGAATCGCGCCGTCGGTGCTTATTGTCGCGCTTATATCGTGTTTTAGAGGATATTTTCAAGGGCGGCAAAACATGCTTCCCACTGCCGTAAGTCAACTTATTGAGCAAGGAGTAAAACTGCTTGCCGGAATGCTGGGGGCTACTTATATGATGAGGTACGGCTTAGAGTGGGCGGTGTTCGGTGCGCTTGCGGGTGTAAGCATATCGGAATTTGTAGCTTTGCTGTTTTTAATAAGTTCATACTATATTGTAAAAAAAAGAAATATTCCCCCCAATCGTTTGGGTAAAAAATCAAACCACACGGCATACGCGAGAAATATGCTGACCGAAGCGGCAACGGAAGCCGAACCTGTTTTGCCTGCCGCTCCTGCGGCTAACCCCCGAATATTTACGACTGCCCAAATCTATAAGCGCATATACGCTGTGGCTATACCTGTTACCTTAGGGGCGTTAGTTATACCTATTACACAGGTAATCGACAGCTTGCTTATAATCAATATTCTTACGCATCACGGACAGACTATTCGCGAGGCTACAAGCGCATACGGGCTTTTAGCCGGACCTGTCAGCGCGCTTGTTAATATGCCCGCCGTGCTTAGTATGAGTATAGCAATGGCGCTTTTACCTCAAGTCAGCCGTCTTGTGGTCAAAAATAAAGATGTGAGTCATGCCGCGTCAAAAGCTTTTAAATACTCAATGCTTAGCGGCGCGCCCTTTTTTGCCCTCTTTGTGGCATTAGGAACGCCGATTTTGAGGTTATTATTCCGTAATGCTCTCAACCCCGAAATGGTTGAGTTGGGTGGATTTTTGCTTTGTTTTGCCGGAGCGTATGTAATATTTGTAAGTTTTTTACAGCCCGCCGCAGCTGTTTTGCAGGGGGTGGGGAAGGCATATGTGCCCGTGACCAATCTCTTTATCGGGGCAGCGGTTAAGGCTCTCGCTACCGTTATCCTATTGCCGATAATCGGAATATTAGGGGCGGTAATAGCCACGTTATTATGTTATATGATAACGGCGTTTTTGGATACGATAGCAATACTCAAATACGTAAAACATCCAAAGGGGCTGTTAGCCGCGTTTTTCCTCCCCGTAACAGCGTCAATAATAGCGGCGGTAATAACCAGACTTGCTTTTGTACTCGCTGACGGGCATATGCCGTCGATTATAGCTTTAGGAGTAGCAGGTCTAAGTGGAATGATTGTATACTTAGGCTTTTTGCTTATCGTGAGGTATATAAGATGGGATGAGTGGAAAAGGGTGTTTTAGCGTAAAAACGGCCCCGATTCCTCAAGCGGTCTTATTAATATACGAAAAACTTGGCTAGGGTCATCTAAACAAATATCAAAACAACCGGCAAAGGCATGATTATGTCTAAGCAGGCGATAATTCCTGTCCGAGTATTTTTGATGCAAAAACTCTTGTATGTCGTTGATAAGTTCTTTTTGTAACGGTGTTTGATACATAAACATATTATACATACTGTAGTGGGTAAAATCAAATAATTTTGCCCTAAACTGTAAAATAATAGAATGAAATACTTTGGTGATAATTTACGAGATTTACGACAAAAAGCCGGATATAATCAAACGGATTTTGCTAAATTAATTGAAACTACTCAACAAGCGGTTAGCGATTGGGAATTAAATGTCAAAGAGCCGGGGTTATATTCTATAATAAAAATCTTAAAAGCGCTGAATTGTACATTTGAAGAGTTAGTATACGAAGAGATGATAGACGATGTATAATGTCCTTAGCCGATGGCGCAGCTCAAACGCCACTGAAATTGCGAGCGAATGCGAAGCAATCCCATGGGAAGAGTATATTAGAAGTAATACTTCCGCGCGACACTTGGGCAACGATCTCGTCAAAATTACCAAAACAGACAAGTTTTGACAATATTTGCGAATATTAGCAACTCAGTCTATGATATAATATACCGTAACCTTTGATGGTTACGGTATTTTTTGTATAAAAAAACTTACTATGGAAATTCATAAATTTAGCACGCAGCCTCCCGGAGCCTTAGCGGGGGAGACAATTGATTGCCGGTGCCGCCGTATTCATAGCATGAATACGGAGCAAATTTTGTTTGGGGCTGGGACTAGCGCGGGAATCGGCGCGTCAATGGCGGCAATCGTGCCGCCGGGAAGCAAGCTTGTTGTTTTGACCGAAAAGACTTTATATGAGGACATTGTGAGAGGGATATTGCGGCGGCTTGAAAGAGCGGGATTTCGCAGTGAGGTTAGGTGTTATTTGTCTCCGCCCCAAACGATGGCGGACTGCGAAAAAGTTTTTGAAATTACAAATGAAAGCGGGGAAGGCTTTGACCAAGGTGAGGACGAAGAAGGTTTTCCCGAAGATGCCAAGGCTGTTTTAGGAATCGGCGGCGGAAGCGTTATTGATGCCGCAAAATATATCGCCTCTACGAGAGGGTTGCCGAGCTATATTGTAGCTACGTCACCTGCTCTTATCGGTTGTCTCGCGCCGTCGGTAATGCTCGCAAAAGACGGCTTTATTGAGGTGTTAAAGGTCGTTCCGCCTGCCGCCGTGTTATGCGACACGGATTTTTTTGACACGATTGATATAAGCGGCATGCCGTATAACCACGCCTCCGCCTCGCTTGGCGAAATCACCGGAGTTCTTGCGGCTCTTCTTGATTGGCGCGTATCGGGGCTGATTACCAATGAATTTTTTTGTCCTTATCTTGCGGAAGCGGCGCGTGATTGCATTGACTTGCTTATTGAAAGATTAACCGGCGGTTTGGTGGTTTTGCAACATGATATTATGGGGCAAGCGGCCGAATGCGGTCTGCGTCTTTCGGCAATCGCTCAAATTGCGGGCAACTCGCGTCTTGTTTGCGGGAGCGAGACACACTTGACCCATGCGTATCTAATGAGACAACGCCGTCAAAAACAGCCCAGACGGCTCTATGGTGAATATGTGGGACTGGCAACAGTTGAGGTGTTGGAGCTATATATTAAAGAGCTAAAGCACAATGTAAAAAAAGGATTTATGCCGCCGCCGGATAATAATGCTAGAATGGATAAAATAGCCGGATATTTCGGTGTGCCGTGGTTAAGGGCGGGAGATAAAATAAGTCCTCTTTATAGTGCGGACGACTTAGAAATTTCAATGTATAAGCTTACCGAATTTAGAAATGAATTGATTGCCGAAGCTTCGGAGGCTCTTAATAAAGCCGAGAAACTCCGCCGAAGTGCAAGACGGACATACGACGATTTCGGGTATAGCCTCAACAACCATATCGGTAGAACCGATAGTGATATTTGTATAGCGTTAGCTCCCGACATAAGAGAAAAATTTACGCTACTTACCCAACTAAAAAACATGGGATTATTAGAGCGCCTTTTAGGCTAACAGTAGAAATATTCTTAAATTTCTTGTGATTTATAAAAAAACATTATTAATGAAAGGGAAACGCTTGTAAAATCCTTGACTTTTGTTGTATAATAGTAATATGAGAAGAAGGGTTTTATCCGTAGTGGCAGTAGCCGTCCTAACCGTTATTGCCGGATTGCCGCTTACTGCATGCGGGGGGAGCGAACGGATTTATATTTATGTGCCCGACGGAGCGCCTTTGCTTGCGGCCGCGCATATGTTTTACGAGGGCGCCGATATAGATATAGACGGCAGAGCTTGGAATGTCAGATATGTAAAAACAACGGGAGCGGCAATCGGCAGTCAATTGGCGAGGAGACGCCCGCCTGATTTTGCTCTTGCGCCTATTAATCTTGCGGCGGGCAATTCGGGGCGCTTTGTTATGGGCGGCGTGGCAATATGGGGAATATTTCATATTGTTGAAAATCTTAATCATAGCGGCGGACAACCTGTGACCGAACTTGACGGTCTTGTGGGGCAGACAATAGTCGCTTTTCAGCAAAATTTGTCACCGGGAATAGTGCTTGAAACGGTGCTGGAGCGGGCGGGGCTTCCTATTCATGTCCGAACGGCAACGGGCTCGCATATGGATAACGCCGTTAATATCGTGTATTTGGAGGAGCCCGCTCAAGTAGTCGCCGCTCTTCAAGGCAATGTCGCGGCTTTGCCGAATGTGAGATTTGGATTACTCGCCGAGCCTGTTGTATCGGGACTTATAGGGCAGCCGCATTTTGAAATAGCTTTCGACATGCAAGAGGAATGGGGAGGTAATTTTCCTCAGGTAGCGGTAATGGTCAGGTCAAGAATTGCCGAGAGAGAGCCGGATCTTGTAAGAGCGGTAATTGATATGATAGCCGCCTCTATAGCCGCCGCGACCGACAATCCCGCCGAAACTGCCCGTATTACGACAAACGAACTCAACTCAACTCTGGCCGCCCCGCCGGCAACGGCTTTTTTGGGTAGCGATAGAGGCAGAGAGGCAGTAAGATTTGTAAGCGCTGTTGACAGCAGAGAATTGGTGACAAGCTTTTTGGAAGTGCTATACGGGCGCAACCCTAATTTGGTCGGCGGAAGAGTGCCGGACGAAGGGTTTTTCTTTGTATAAAAATGATTGTTACTATAAAAAAAAACTTAGCCAAAAAGCGAATTTGGTTTAGTATATCAATCATCACTATGATTGCCGTGTGGTGGATTTTAAGCGAAACCTATTTTCGTCGGAGCGGAGTTGTTCCGCCGCCGCCCGAGGTTTTACGCCAGATGGGCATAGCGGCAAGGAGCGGAGCGCTATGGCTTAACGTGTATAATACGCTTTGGAAGGTTTTTGTCGCTTTTGCTGTTTCCTTTCTTTTAGGATTTGTTGTTGCCGTACTCGCCGCTAAGAGGGAAGAAGTCAGACATTTTGTAACCCCTATTATTACCGTTGTGCGCGCCGTGCCTACTATCGGCGTTATCCTAATCCTCTTTATGATTTTCCGTAGACCCGAAGCGGCGGCGATTGTTATCGGTGTTATGATGGCTTTTCCGATGATTTATGAAGGACTTTTGACTTCGATTACAGAAACGGATGTAAAATTACTACAAATGGCAAAGGTGCATAAAGTGCCTTTTAGACGGCAGGTGACGGGGATATATGTTCCGCAAATGCTCCCGTACGCTTTTTCGGCGTCTACCGCCGGTATGGGGATGACGCTCAAAGTTGTTATCGCCGCCGAGATTATAGGCATTCCAGTCGCTAATACACTAGGGACATCAATGCAAAGAGCGAGAGAAACCTTTTATAATTTCGGACTGCTCTTTATGTGGATATTGGTTGCGGTAATCGTTAGCTTTTTACTGGAAGCGGGGATAAGAGCGCTAGGCAAAGTGTGTATGCCGTGGAAAAGATAAAACTTGAATGATAATTCATCACCGTATTCGCGCTACGCTTGGTTTGCCGTCTCGGTTGCGTACATTAGAGTACGCGTCCTCGACGGCTCACCAACTGTCACACAATTACAGCGCGACTTAATCTTTCAAGAAGTTTTGTGCTCCAAAGAAGAATATTTATAATAATGAAAATCGTTTATGACAATTTTTCAAAATCCTACGGCGAAACAAAAGTTTTCGATAGCTTTTGCCACACCTTTGAAAGCCGAACGATTACCGCTATAATGGGCCCGAGCGGTT
>Ga0123355_10011121_pt1 | contig 13859 bp, 8 predicted proteins | sample TergutEmb28metaG_3_FD_89872 | JGI IMG/M metagenome (GOLD analysis project Ga0123355, IMG submission 89872) | Embiratermes neotenicus P1 segment gut microbial communities from Petit-Saut dam, French Guiana - Emb289 P1 | ecosystem: Host-associated > Arthropoda: Insects > Digestive system > Gut ... | reverse complement strand
CCTCCCCCTTTTTCTTATGCAGCAGCAACACTCTCCTCCTGTGGTGCAATATTACCAGTGTGTGGAAGTGTTTTTCAAGTTGTCGTTATGATTTTTAATTTAAGGTTTAACACTAATTGGACTGGCAGAAAAATATCCTAACATAAAATAAGGAAATAATAGTCATTCTGTAAAGCAGTTCTTCACGTAAGTTATCAACAAATTATAATACAGTGGAGCCTCTGTCCATCAGTCCCATATATGTCATTTTCACGCAAGTGTTGTTCAGTTCCTTTGTTCCCATGTAAACGACATGATTTTATCATACATTTCATTTCTTGAAAGTGTCATTTTACCAGGTCAGTTCAGAATTCTTGGTCCTGACCCACAATATTTTCAAATTGCTTGCTTCTGAAATAAGAGAATGAAAATAATGATATTTTTGGAACATGCAGTAGCATTCATCTGTTTATACTGGTAATTATCATTACAGCCATGAAATGTCACCTTGTCAGGGCCAAGTGTGGAATTTTGGTCTGGTGGTAGGTGTGGGGGGGGTCAAGGAATATGCTGTTACATATTGAAATGTAATTTCAATTAACATTCATTAGGAGTGTCTGCCCTTCCCTTTGCCACTTTCCATGGAACTTGCAAATGTTCAAAATATTATGTTCAGATCCCTATACCAAATTTCACCCAAATGAGACAATAAATGTGGGAAGTACAAATGGAAATTTGTTTACACCCCCAAGAAATTGATGGCTTTCACTGCGCCAATTTTCACAAAACTCAGAGTTGCTAAATACATTTTTTTTAACATCTGCACACATACTTATATCCAAATTGGATGACAATGAAGAAAATCTGGAAAACTTCCATTTATACTCTTAAATAAAAACATGCCTTTCCCTGTGCCAATTTTCTTGAAACTCATGCTTGCACAGCAATTTTGTGTGAAGAACTGCTATGTGAAATTTCATAAAAATTTGACAAACGGTTTAGTTTAATCATACTAGTTTACGGACAGATGGATGTGGTTCTTTGCGTTAGAACACCTGAAGTGATTTGCACATGGGTGTTAATGTAACTTGTGTAGACCTAAGGGAGGAATACAGTTTTGGTGTGGTTTGGTTTGGTTTATTCTGTTCCATGCCAACAGTGGTTACACAAATGTGCCTCAGCATCACATAAATTGTCTGTCCCCCCCCCCCGTTTTTCATTTGACATGCAGAATCCTTTATAGAATTTGTCGTAATCTCAACCCACTGGTTTACTATTGTACACACTGGTATAATCAGTACATTTTGGACATAGAGTATTTCAGTAAGTAATGAATAAGTGATGTGCATTTATTTTACTTTTGTTTTCACACATTTTCAAGGTAACTGTCGAGTACTGTATTAAAATGAACTTCATGTACAACTGACTTACCTGTCATTTACGGTTCACTTTTGTAAGTTGTTTATATTAGTAGTGGGTAAATAATTTTCTGTTGTTGAGCTAGAAGTATATTTGCTCTTCTGATTCATAGTAGCCATGACTTGGAATTATATTAGGACATAACAGCATTGGTTCTGTAATATGTTACTGACATTGACCATGGCTATTGTTTAATGTTGTGGATTTGGTAATTTTAGGTACAGATGTAGATGGAGGTAATTTTGTGTGTTACTTTAATCTTGATCAGTAAGCCAGTACTGAATTTTTTCATTTGGTTGGCTGCCCTCAATGTAGGTTTTGTACTTTCTTTCTAGCATAATTTTAAACTATCCTATGTGTTTTTTGTTAAGTAAGACAGTTTCATTTTCAGATATCCTATAAGAAACCTGGTCCTCCAACTCCTGGTAAAAATGGTGGTCGCCTGTCTCTCCAGGTGAGATTGTGGTTTTGCATGGATACAACATTGCTTCCTTCATATTTTCTGTCTTTTCCAATATGTTTTGCAAGTTATTTTGATGTTCTGGTTCATCTGTTTATCATGTTGAGTCTTGAGCCTGTTTTCTTCTACAGTGTTCTAACACATATAAAACACTTTTCAGTGAATGTTGGTGACTGCATTGGTGTGGACCTGCTGCTTCTTCTTCTCCTCCTCCTACTCCTGCTTTAAAAATTGTTCCAATAGTTGAATGACCAAAGCCAAAAAAATTGCTAATGTGATGTGGAGTTCCACTCTTGTCATGCCTTTGCATTACATCCACTGCAAAATCAAAAGTTTCTGCCCTTCTCTTTCTAGAAGTTGATACTTTTCTTTTTAATTTTCACCTTTCTCAAGCATTTTGAAGGACTGTTACACTCAGAATATCACATCATTTGTAGATGATGGAGACAGATGCTCCAGATTGAAGCAAACTAACCACCCAGGACAGTTTTGTCATATTAACAAATTTATTTAATACTCATGCAAATGGTTTGCAATATTGGCATTTCAGATTTAGCTGTATTATTTTGAAGCTGTTCCGTCATTTCTGTATACTTTGCAATTGCTGTCTCTAGGGTGAATGAGATATGGTATTGAAGAGGGCCAGTATTTAGATTTCATAATGAGGATGGGGTGTGGATTATGATGCTGTTTAATAGGAAGGGATGTTACTTAAGTAAGTTACACCTGTTTTACAATAATTACAGTTTAATACCCATGCATTAAACTGATACTTTTGTAAAACCAGGGTAACTTGGTTTTGTAAAATCATATGTTCACAGTGACTTAAAAACAAGTTAGGCATTTGCTTCAATACATCAGATGTGCCTACCATTTTTATTCATGTTTCCTTCATATTTATTTTTATTTATATTTAAATCTTTAGCCTTAAAACTTTCTATACTCCATAATTTTATCCATTTTTTGTAAATTTAAATTTTATTACAAGTATTGTAAAGGAATGAGATCTCAATCCTAAATGGAGGGATAAGTTTCCATTGGACAGCTCTTAATACAGAAAAGGGTCTGATAATGGCTTGTTAAGAAATCCGAAACTAGTAACCTTGAAAATTTGTGTTATGTAACAATTTTTTTTTAATAACATTCGAATAACACCCAATAGGGATGAATCAAGCACCTTATGATTTCAGTAGTACCTGTGTGTGGTGTTATGCATGATTCTTTCATATACTATAACTAAGAAAACAGGCATTATGAATTCTCTGCAGAATTTTTGTTTGATTAATATATGTATTGTGAGATAAGATGATACTTTATTTTACTTTTTGAAGTCATAGATAAAGTTTTCCTTGGTATGTGTTTGGAAAACTCTCCTTTCTACATACCTGTTGTTTTCAGCCTTCCATATCTGCAGATAAGAAAACTGTTTTTTGGGCACAGAAATGTTGCAACCTATTGATTTAGACCTTGGCCTCCAAGTGAACCATTTTTTTGTCAATGTCTGTTTGGCTGCTATAAACTTCATTTGTTGTGCAGCATTAATTTGTTTAGAAGTGTTTCCTTTCTCAAAGTCCACAAGTTAGTGTCTTGGTATAGGATTATAAAAAGTCTGCCTTGTATTTTGTTAATTGTTATACTGATGGGTATCTTATAATCAACAAGATGTTTAACAGCAAGAATTGAAAAATTTATCATTTATGCTGCAAGTGCAAGTGTTGGCATATTGAATATTTTCTTCTGTAAACATTTGTATGAAAAAGCAACAAAACATATTCTAACATGGCCATTATTTGTGTTTGTTGTGGCATATTGTAAGACATGATATGTGTAGTAGTCCTACTATATAATATAATTCACAGGGGACAGAAGTGCTTACACCTCGTGCTCCACTGAGAGAAAGTAATGATGGGGCCTCTGTTCGAAAAGTATCAACACCTAGTCGTCTGAAGTCATTGTTTATGACCAAGAATCGTCGAGATGAGGTGAGATCGGTGCTGTTCCTGTATTCTGTACTCCTAATCTCACTAATGGGACTAATCGTGTTAAATATTGCCTTTAAAATTTAAGCTCAGTACAGTGTACATAATACACATTTCTTTAGTTTTTTTTATTTTATATGCTATATACTTACGGTACTTCTTTTTCCATCTGTTTTAAAACTACATTTCACACACATAGAAAAGCATTAAATTTTGTGTACTCAATATTAATGACTAATTTTTTAAAATATCTAAGTATTATTGTTGTAGTGTTTTGTGCAGTGTTAAAATACAGATGATACTTAACAATTTGAGTTTTATTTTGTTCCTATTTTATACTGGTTTGGGTTTGTTTTTATACAAAATAATATAATATGCTTTGCTTTCACATACATATGATCTGAATTTGTTTTGTGTTTAGAGTTGCACAGAATTTCATATAGAATAATAAAACTACTGAGAATAATATAACATTGAGGTATTGGAAGTCTTACAAAGAGTAATGGAATTAATGTTTCTTGGGTTAGTTGTTGAAATCTTTAAAATATTTTGTGGAAATCACTTACTGGGAAGAAAGGAGAAGTTTGGTACTTGATAACAGAGCACTAGATGTGTATTTGATTATGAAATTTCTTGTTAATGTACAAACTGAATGTGCGTCCAGTTCCACTTACGGTTAAAGGAAAGTACAGCTTGTGTCCATTGTTCTGTGGAAGTGATAAAACCCTTGTCTTGACTGAAAGTTTTTCATGAAATTTAATTTTATACCCTAGAGGTTCCTTGTTCTAACATTGCTGTCATGGTTACCACATCAGTTTTATTGTTTGAGCAAAACTGGCTTTCATATGTTTTGAAATTGTGTTACATGACACATCTGAAATATGTGAAACATTAAGGTTATATGTATAAAGAACATGATGGCAGGGCAATAAGCATATTTTTCTGTTATGAATTCTTGCTAACATATAGTTAGGTAACTTTTAGTGTGGGCTTTTCTTTTAAGTATTGTTAATCGAACATTTACAAAAGATCGTAAGTTATTTGCAGGTGTTAAGGGGCTTACATGAACTTTCTGACAGCATTCCACAGTCCGCACAGTGACAGTAATGTGAAGTGTGCATCATTTAGATGGAGAGTTTGTTCCAGGAAAATAATTTTTTACCCCGATATGTGAAGGCTCACTTACAGAATTTGTTGAAATTTTTTTAAACTTCTCATCCCCTCACTTTTCTGTCATCTCTGTCTTCAAGTTCTGGAATATGCAATAACATATTCTTGCGGATAACCCCTTCTACATGTCTCCCCAGAATAGTCATAATACAGCATTTTCCAGATAAAGAAGTTCTGCATATGCCGTTTTCCTATGTCAGAAGTTATATTTTTGAAATTCTGCTAAAACTCCCATAATAATAGTGTTAAATTTTCCCCCATATCAAGTTTTTGCTTAAAAGTTCTCTCTCTCTTTTTTTGTGGGGGGGGGGAGGTGTTTGTGTACAGTAGTGTCCATTTAATATGTTTAAAAGACTTTGCAACATTATTCATTTCTTAACAGTAGAACTGTGTCATGGTTGATAATCAAATGCAGATTACTTAATTGTATGCTTGTAGTCTATCAACTGTTCATTGCTTTTTCCTTGGTTTTGCTATTCATTTTATAGAAGCTGAATCATATCACAAAAATTTTGCCACAGGGTTTGAATGTCAAGTGTAGTTGCTATAGATGATGTGTTATGATTTAATGAGCACTGAAGACTTGTATGATGATAGCCCTGATGTTGAGGGCACAAGTGACATAAATGAAGAAAGTGTATCAGTGCCAACAACAAATAACATAGGGCTTGCACATTTAGGTGATACATTGTTACTTGTGTTCCTTAAAATTTTTCTTTAAGCTTTAAATTAATTGCATAATCAATGTGCTCTGATAACATACATTATTGAGCTTTGTAATTAAAATATTATGAAATAATTTCTTGGATCAAGATACAAAAATGTATCCAAAAATTAAACATAATTTTTAATTCTTTTGTTGAATGTGCTGTCTAGTAAATTGTCTCTAAAGTGCCCCTAGAAGGTCAGTATGGATGTACAATAATTAATATTTCACAGTATTATTGACCATCTAGTTTCAATATTGAGGAATGCACACTATAGTGTTTCAATCAAAGTTTGATTTTTATTGTTCAGTCCCAAAAATATTGAATAGTCTGTGGATGGTATCGTACAATATTGAATCAGTTGCTGTCTGTCTACCTAATGTTAAACATGTCCTAAAAGGATGTGTCAGGTCTTCAAAAGTAAGTACAGTGTCCAAATAGCATAGCACATTGGATAAATCCTGACTTGGGGTGGCTGCTTCTCACGTACTGTATATTTGTTTCAAATTGAAGGGTAAAAATCTAATGTAGCTCATCAAATGATGGAGAATCCAACATTGAAAAAATTTTGATGTCATTTGCATCACTGAACATGAAGCCTCCATAGAGTTTTCATGTGTGTCATGTGGTCTTCATTTGTACAATTCTTTGGTTCGGTAATGACCCTTGCTTAAAAACGGCTAAGCAGAGGCCACACAAGCAGCATGAGTATCACTCAACCTGTTTATTTTTCCTAACCCTTTTGCAAAATAGAGTACTGAGTCATCTTTGGAGAATTATAATGCACAATATTAATACAAGGCAAAAGTATCGAACAGTAAATTTGACTTCCAAGGTGCTACTTAAATCTCAATATTGTTATTTGACAATACTTTCATATTTTCTAAGAATAAAAGTGTACTGTATGTTTGAACTGCTACTTAGTAGGCAAAATTAGTAACAAGCATGCTGCAAGTTTTCCTCCGGAGTGCAGTGTCTATGTTGTGGAAGATATTCACTTCACAACTTCTGCTTACAGTGTTTCGCTATTTTGAAATATTAACTGAATAGGGTATTATTTGCTGCTTGGAGAAGAAAGCTGTGAAGAGATGGACTGAATTTGACTTACAGTAGTTTCCAGTGGTAGAACATGCTGAGGAACTTCCATCTTAAAAAGTGAGGAAAATCTTGGTCACGGGATTTTCAAGGAAGAACCCGCAGCATGTAGTTAGCTACTCAATTACTAATGCCCTTAATATTATACACAGTGGCATTCAAGGAGGCTTTTCTCCAAGTTTCTTTGGTTTTCCCATACTGATAATCATTTCTACCATCTGTCTATATTCATCTATCTTCTGATGCATGAAGTATCTGTGACCAGACAGTACATTTTTATATTCTCAGTCTGTAAGTTGGAGGCTTTGTATCTCCGACCTGGCTCTTTGTTAGCCATAGTGAAAGGGTTAAAGTTTTCCCTGTCCACACCATGCAGACATACTGAGAGGCAGAGGTATAGTATTGCTCATTGTTAACCTCGGCATTAAATGGAAGTGAGTGGCCAACTTCACGCCTCAGTTGCTTTACCCCCAGGAAATAATCCTGATACCCACTGAACAGTGTAAGGAAGTTCTTTAGGTACAGCTTGGCAGCTGCTTAGGTTGTAGTGTAGAATGAGAAATCATTTGCTATTGTGGATGGAGGAGTTATGAAAGATGGGGGTGAAAGTGATCATGACATATTTTACAGAAGTGGCCCAATTAAATGCGGAATCGGGATGGTAAATCTCCCAGTAAGATTTAACCTGTTGTCTTGCACTTGTGTATTCTTTTCTGTGGCTGTGACATTTATCTTAAAATGAGACATAAAGCATATTTAATTAAGATTGATGGTGTGCAACAGAATGCTAGACAATAACCGAAAGTCTGCAGCTAAAAAAATATTATGTTTAACTTGTAGGGTACATCACTGAATGATTTATTTACTGTAATTAATGTAATTAAGATGTACTGGGCTACTGAACAAAGAAGATAATGCATTTATTTCTGCACTGAATTTGCTGCATGAGGTGATAGCACCCTGGAAGAAAACTTCCAGAATAGGAAAACGTTTGCAGTGATTCAAGAAATTATATGATTGTAGGTAACATCCAAGTACTTGACATCTCCGAGTTTTTCATATTGGCGAGTGCTAATATTATGATGAGATGTGACATGTTGGCTATATTGAAAATACAGGTTCCTCCAAAACGTTGGTATCTATGTATTAAACTACATGGTGTCTCATTCCAGAATATCATAATCGAAATACTGAAATAAGTTTAACAGGCATTTGTTGGTTTCCCATTTTATACGTGAGAAATAATGTAGCATACATTTTAATGTTCAGTGAGGTTGACCTAAGGTATGGCACTTGGTTAACTGCAGAATAGGTTCTGACTGGTATGTCCATACTGTACTCCATCTCAATTTCTCAATTCCTTCTCTTTATTACTGTTGCATGTTAGAGATATTTTCATCATATGGGCATGTTCCTCCAATTTTCCTCTTACTTTAAGCACACTTGTTGCCTTTTCTTTGATAACACCTCAGTTGTTAATAGTTACCTCACTATGAATCATAATATTACAATTTATGTAATTGTCACCTGCAACTCTAAAACATAATACTGTATTGTGATTTGGGCTCCAGTTGGTTTGTATTTGTGGTGAAAAATATCAGGGTATAGGGAACGCATAGTTCTTAGAGTATTAATGTATTCCTAGGTGTAATTTTTTGGGCATAATTCGGACTTTTTCATATTGCCACTTTTCTCTCCAGCTTACAGTTTTATTGTGACATAAAATAATGTCAGGGGTTCAAAGATTTTGGTCCTCAGCACATTTTTGACATACCCCCCACAAATGGCACAGTAGAGAAATAAAATATATAATAACAGTAGGCCTATTTTTAAATAATGTCATATAGAAAGGTGAATAATCTTAGAGCAGAAAGATGTATTTAATACAGATATGCATTTAAAGAGCTCTAGTAAATGCAACAGTTTGTAACCTGTACATTTACTTATGTGTAACCATTGTTCTGTTCAAATCCTCACAGAACTGTAGCTGAGAGTTACTGCTTTAGGGTACAGATTGGCAGTTTTTTTTAATTAAACAAAAGGAACCCCGGTCCACATTGTTTTACTGTACCAAAATTTTTAAATTGTGTTATAGAAAGCTTTTACTTGTTTTGTAATATCATTACTAGGGTTATTTTTCAAGTTTTACACTGATTATGAATGTGTGAACTTTACAGAATACTCCTGTTACTCCACGTGGACGAAGGCTGAGCAATATTTTTCGTAGACAGGTGAAAAACCATCCATGAAAATTGAGCCTCATTTGTTGAGGTGTTAAGTTTGCAGGCTGTGAAGAAGCATTTACGTTGTTCTGAGGACTGCTTTAACCATCATTCAGACAGAATATCTGAACTGTGGCTGGTGCATTTTAAGGTTTTAAGATACTCATTATATTGAATCTTGATTTTTGCGTGCTCATTTGTATGTAGTGGGATACTGAGTTTTCAGCTTCAAGATCTATTTGCCATTCTTTACATAGGTTGAAAAAGTAACATTAATTATAGGCATTTCAACTTGTGTTGTAAAGAGACAGATGTGAAGTATTCATGCAAAGTTTCATAATCTATGATGTGAATATTTCTTCAAAAATAATTTTGCCACCTGCTGGCTAACCATACAAGAGTTAAAATTGTCATATGACACTACCTAAGTTGCTGTACTGATTGATCTGTAAAAATGCAGGTGAAAGAAGCTTTGCATGTAGTACTTCATAAATGTTAAATGAGCAAATTACATAACATTTCATTGAACTACTACTGTAATTTGTTGCTGTAGAAAACTAGTACTTTTGTTTGTATTGTGTATCATTGAACATTTTTCTTCTCATCTGTCATTTTCACAGTTTAGAGGATTCTTGGATTCTTAGGTTTTGCATTTTAAAATTTTATTGCACGACTTTTTTCAGAAGTTTTGTCTTTTTAAATACTTAAAGGATTTATAACAAATCCACTCAAACTTCCGGGTGAAATCTTCTAAATTGAGAAAAGCAAATCCTATAAAAATTTGTTTGTTGTGTTTTATTGCCATCATGTGTTTCCTCTTATAAAAATTGCTACTTGCTGACATATCAAACAGTGTTGGTCATTGTTGGTATGAGAATAAATAATGAACTTACCACACCCTTTAATTATTGTTAATTGTGTTTTCAACAATTAATTTTCCTTGAGTATTTTTATTATTGTTATGACTTGTTGGTCTTAATGCAGCCATAATGTTGTGCGTTATAAAACAGTAGCTAGACAAAAATATTTGCTGTTGATTTTGTAACTTGACAGTTCTGGCTGCTGTCACCTTTGTCACATCCTTTCATCAGATTCCATTATATTGCTTCTGCTAATGTGGTTTATTTCTTTATTCCATGTGGGTAGACAAAAACCAGTGAAATCAGACAATACTTGCACACATTGGACAGAAAAATGTAAAGATTGCAGTTGAAACATGTTTCTGAGTAAATCATTACTTCATAAAGTTGTGTTTTGGTGGTCTGCTTACTTCCTATTTATTCATAACATAATTTAACATTCTGAAATGCGATGTACAAAAATGATGTTGCACAATATTGCATCTTTGAACAGGAGAATCTTTCTGCCGTCTGTTGCAGTGGGATATAAAACCTTCAGTCTGTATTGGTATGCCTAATTCACAGACTATTCACTTTCTCCAGAGATTTCTAAAATAAAATTTGAGTTTTCATGTGTTTATCCTTATACATTTTACTATTCTTCGAAAGCAATGTTTGCAAAAAGAGAATATCGAATTTCATCTGAGGAAAGCCACATACAGTCATCTCCAATATTTTGTTGTATTGCTGCAAGTAGGTCAGTATATGTAGATTGTTGATATTTTCAATTGCTGGACATAATGTTAATGAACTTTTTTTTTTGTGCAGAGTACTTTAAACACATTTCTGCTCGCATTTGAGTCATATTTGCAGCTGCAGGAGCTTTGAACATTTTATATAGTGCCATTATTTAAATACTAATAGTGACTAATCAGATTCCGTCCATCAGGTCACTAGTGTTATAGGCTATTTCAAGTCTACTCTCCAGCTTGTACCCGCATTTTAATCGAAGTTGCGAGACCATGAGTTGTGTGCTGTTATGCAGCGTGCACTGTAGCATACACTACTTTTAATATGACATGGGCTACCTTGAATTCCTATAATGACTAAGGGAATGCCTATTGGAATAAAGTTTCCTGATATTCCAGGGAGGAAAATCAATTGCATAAAACGGTTTTGGGTAACAGGTTACTTCTAGACAGCAGGAGAACACGCTGATGGCACTTGCTGATAGATATGGACGAAATTGGTACTGCATTTGAGACATCTCCAAAAAAGTTTGGTACGACGTGCACGGCAAAGTTTTGTGCTATCACTAGAGGGAAGAACTTTCTGCTTTTGCAATTGCATACAGCTGTTCACAAATCGGAAAGTTAACAGTTTTGTACACCAGGAACTTCATGAGTGTGTGTGGTGTAGAAATTAACCCCACAATCATTTTTTAGGGGGAGGCTTAGTTTCGTTTTTTGGACATTTGAACTCTAAGAGCAGGCCCACTGTACCTTTTATGCGGTAAGGGCAACGTCAACAAAATTTGGTTTGCGTGCGGGCAACATGAAATTCAATGCACACAATGAGGAATGAAAAGTATACGTATAATTGTACCTGTATTTCCTATATATCATGTGCAATGAAGATATGCTGATAATAGAAAAATTTATACAAAATGCATTTTGCAACATAGACTGGGGTGACTATCTTAGCAAATTGTGACAAAAATGAGTAAAGTAATGTACGGCTCCACAAACAAACAGCAAACAGCTCATAAGTTTTCAAAATTGTTTCGGCTTTGCCAGGGGAGGGACTAAAGAGGCTCTTCTTCTTCTTCTTCCTCTCTCTTTTTTTTCAAATGTCTCCGAGTGCAACATAAAATTGTGTCACAATCAACAAATTGCCCATGACCTAAGGGTTCTGCAGGCATATACTGGAGCAAGCGGTATTCTATGTTAGTCCACGAAGTGTAATTTTATTGTACATGTACATGTGCGGCATGATGTGAATAACGCTAAGATGATGGGGCCAAATTTCTTCCTGACAACATGAATTCACACATGTTATTCATATTCTGACACAGTATGTTAAAAACCTTGGCGTGACGGACTCCATAGTGAGTCCCTCACTACGCAGCATACGAAGCACACCTAGCCAACTACACTCTCTACAACAGATTCCTATGCAACATGATATGCTGCCACAACACCTTGTTTACAAAAATGAACTAAATTGTGAATATGTAATACCTTTAGCAAGGAACGACGAAACTCCCTGATGATGATCTGAAAAGATCGAGACATGTCGGAGTGGTTTAAAGTGTTTTAAGTGAAAGTTATATAGGTGCATTAGTTGGTTAATAGTTGAAGTGATTTTATGAAATGCACAGTCCAACGATGAGATTCAGAGACAGTCGCACTTCAGTGCAGTGCATTTCTTTTTTACGTTATAAGGCAGTATGTTAAGGATCAATCCACATGCATAAAAGCCCAATGATTTTATGTATGTATTTATTCTGTTCCAATACGGCAGGCATCATTGATAGCAGTTACTTTAACCGTATTACACACCACTACAACCTGAAGAAAGATTCGAGACATCGTTCTTTACAGATAGGCACATTATGCACACTGTTTTCTCTTTACGAGTCCTGTACACAGGTTTGAAGTGGACTCGACATACAGTCGGCAAATGTAGCCGCAGATACGAAATAAAACTGCACGACATTAGTGTTAACTGCACAGCATACATTTTACAAATATACATAACACAAAGTGATATTCTATAACAAATTTATTCACAGTATCCACGCCCGGACCAACAGGTGCAGTCTGACAGCTGATCAGGTTGCCATCCTATAGTGGAGCTAAGACATAACTAGCATATTGGGTGCTAGTGAACTCACGAATCCACACACCAAAGAACTTTCAAAAATTATCCGAAATTTGGGTACGTGCACTCACACAGGCTCGCCAGCCCTGCCCTAAGCCGAAAAAGTTTAAAGATTATTGGTTTGAATGGGCGCCAAATTATTTACTTGCCTGGGGCATCCACAAGTGCAGGGCTTGTCCTGGCAGTTACCTCGTACTCTGGTGGGCTTTGCCAACATCCTGATTATAACACGACGAGAAGTTAGGTTCATAATTATCATACTCTTAACTGTAATACGGTTATGATAACACGCAACCATAAAAATTACTCTTAGCAAAATCACACCAACTTTTCCTCTGTTCTCGCTTTATGAACTCTGAACAGAAGGAAAACTGGATAAGGAAAGCAAAATACACCCCTAAAAGACAAAAAAAAAATATCTTATATACAGAAAATATGATGATATAGGTAGTGCTGATCTTGTAATGAAATACTTGTGTATTAATTTACTACATATGTGTATCAAACTAAAAAAAAAAAACATCGCTCCAGAGCCTAAAAAGGACATATTACATACATGTATGCATTTATAGAAGACTCAGAAGTACAAATTTTTGGATGTGATAATGGAGGTTTCAAGAAACTGTCAAGTTTTGTCTGTTCAGACCTCTGCTGCTGTTCTTAACCTTTTGGCGCAGCAATTATTTTTTTAATTTTAGCACACCCTGTGTATAAAATGTGAATAATACAGGAACCAAAAACTTTAGATTTATGAAACAAACTGCGTTTTGAAGAGGAAAAAACGGAGAGTCTATGCCATGTTTAAAATATTCAGTATTTATTCGTTGAATAAATATATAAAATGCAATGTTTAGAGGTTAGCGGTGCCGTGCGACCACTATAGTCGTCGTTAGGCGTCAAAGGGTTAATTAGGATCTCCATCACAGTTCTTAGGTGTTCATAATATGCCTGCAATTCTGGAGGTGTAGATGATCCTATATAATTGATTATCTTATCAATGCCATCTCTGCAGAGTTGAGAAGTTTTTTCTTAATTGTAGTCTTGTGTTTAATCTAGTTGATTATCTGATCCTTCCATAGCAGATGCTTTAACATCTGCAGCAGGCT
>Ga0123355_10011120_pt1 | contig 13859 bp, 5 predicted proteins | sample TergutEmb28metaG_3_FD_89872 | JGI IMG/M metagenome (GOLD analysis project Ga0123355, IMG submission 89872) | Embiratermes neotenicus P1 segment gut microbial communities from Petit-Saut dam, French Guiana - Emb289 P1 | ecosystem: Host-associated > Arthropoda: Insects > Digestive system > Gut ... | reverse complement strand
GCTGTAACACAGCGGATGGTGCCGTGCACCATCCGCACCGTACACACGACCCACGCAGCGGCTCTCAAGACCACCACCCATCCAAAAACTCGTTGCAGAAAACCATATGCTGCAACTCAACATCTAATGCTCCTGATGATGGACGTATGTACCCGAAACATGTCGAGCTAAGAATATATCAATAAAATGACCTTGTTGCATCAAGGTGGCATTTCACTGTATTTCAAAAGTAATTTATGTCTGGAGAAACTTAAAGGTTGGGTCTCAATACGTGTACTACTCGTCAAATATTGTTATGAACGATGAAAATAGGGTGAGATTAGAGGTGAATGTGGCAAGTATGGGCAGAAGAGAAATTTGTCTCTGTTTGTTTGGAAAACTTAAAGGAAATAGACGGGTTGCGAAACAAGGCATTCATTGCAGAATACTGAAATAGACCTTGAACTAGCATGTTGACTGGTCGTTTGTAGGATCCATCTGGTTCATGGCAGGGAGAAGTGTAGGCACTTTCTTACACTAAAATAAACCATCGGTTTGCACAACCCTTCCGGAATTTCTTGAATATGTGAATACGTTTCCACTCGACACTAAAGACTCTTCCCTCTCCATAGAATTTAGCACTAAAATAGACAATATTGGTGACAGTGGGCTCTATTCCCGCTTTAATTTTCTCTGCCCAAAAAATGTAACTTAATGGCTGGTAAGATTTTAAATAAATGTCTAAAATATTCAGGAAATATCAGCGTATCTGCGTCATTCTTCCATAAATCGCGATTTTTTTAAAAGCCACAACGTTGAACGGGAATTCTGCAGTGACGTTTACCCGTACATCACTGTTATTACTACTCCACAGTCTAAAGGCATTTATCAGTTCGCTACTGGGAAGACGAGTTGCTCGCTCTTGCAAGAATCCTTAATACATATAAACTGGATTATTAGTGTAATGTAAAAATGTATTATTGTAAAATGATGGTTTATTGGGGCAATTTAAATTAACCGTAGAAACAAATTCCCTTTCGGTTAAACTTAATTGTAACTTGCATAAGTCTTAAACGACTCCACAGTTTGATTCGAATTTTAAAGTAAATGAGTTTCACGACCAAAATTATGGGTCGGTAACGTGTTAATGTTTGTTACAAGACACATGGGCTATTTCTGGTTCCATTACAAAAGTCTCGGGAGAGAGCTGAAAGAGTCACCGGTATGTTCGATAGTACTGCAGAGAAAACCAAAGTAGAGGAAAATAGAATATAATCTGGGGGGGGGAAACTCCTCATTCTTGATCCCGGATGGCAAAAAAACTTAAAGAAACTCGACTGGATGTGGATGAATTTGATGGAGCTGTAGTTGGAAGGACAGTCTACACATAGAAGCGAGTTCCAATTGTCGATACAATAACAGCGAAATTGAAACAGGCTATCGATTTTGAAGGTGAGGACACTATTGTACGAAGTAAACTGAATTTAGAAGGAAGAGATAAAAATAAAACAAGTTACATTTCGATAAAAAGTGGACCTTCGTAAAGAATGATAAAACAGAATTCATGTGTGCTGTCATTAAATTTGTGTAATTCTGAGGATCGCGAGATTGTCTATCGACGAAACACGGATCCTGGCACGTCCTAACACGAATTGGGAACGGCAATAATTAGTTCAATTTTCTTGCGCCTATACTAGGAACAGAAGTCTGATTGTGATTAAAGCAGTACAGGATCATGAGTTCCTACCAAATGACTAACGTATGTGGGAGTCTCATGGGATAAAAGTTGAAAATTATCTTCAGCAGGGACGAAGTCTGTTGTAACTCTTAACAATATGCCTTTAAATAGTGTGGCTTTATTACAGTTCGTAAGAGTAAAAGCTAAGGCTGGGACGGGTTCCAGAAGTTTGAGGCTCTCAGAAATATCCAGGCAGTCGGCACATGAAAGTGGTAAGGTTGTCAAGAGATCCTATTGATTCTCATTTACGTTAGAGGTTGAGTCGACCCCAGCGCCATATTGCGGTCGGAAGTATTAAATCAGTGAAAAATCCCCATGATTCCACTGGGAATCGAACCCGCGACATTCCAACTTGTAGCGCAGTGTCTCAACCAACAGCGCCATCGCGTATCCCAGCTCATAATAATAATTCTCCAAAAGAGGAAACAGGGAGGGAGGGACAGCTGCAGTTAATACAGAAATATTTAAAAGTGTTTACGAAATGATTAAAATACACACCCAAGACTGTCTAGTACTTTAACCCTTATCCTGCTAAGGTAGAGTATAGGGTGAGCTCCTAATAATGCCAGCAAATGGCAGATTGGATTTAACTTGGCTTTTAAAGGGTTAAAAAAGAGTTTTTACAGGGCGAAGGACAGACTGGTGCCCTACTATTTCGACCCAAGCCCGATAAAGGTTATGTGGCCAATGGCTCAGTATCGAGAAGTATGTATTATAATTAGAAAAAAAACACGTACAGAGGACGGATACAAATATAATACCAAAACAAGCATTACAATATCAACCAAAAGGACGAAGGAACATAGGTCGACCGAGGAATAGATGGGGGACCAACTTCATCTTGAGGATTAAAGAACAGGAAACACGCCTAATTCTTCAGGAACATGATGATGATGATGATGATGATGATGATGATGATGAAAATGTGAAAAATATCAGCATATAAAAATTAAGCCGTGGGTAGAAATAATTGGCTGCTTCTTTGTGGACGCGTGAGAAGGTTTTTTATATGAACCGAGAAAACATGGACTAGCGATAAATGGCCATACTGGTAGCGTCACTGTAAACTGTGGAGGAACAAGTAGTTACAGCGATGGAATTGTTCGAATGGATGGTGGTAGTAAAGTGTAAATATGCTGAATGGTCAAGATCAGATGGGCAGATCGTGTGTACAATCATAGACAGCACAGACAAGTATTAGGCATAAACATTGGTCACAAGTTTGATGTTCGTGTGACCGTGCATCCTTTATGAAATGACGTGTGAGACCAGCTAGATGCAACAATTATGGTTTATTAATAATCCATTAGCTCAACATGTTTCGGGCATCATTATGCCCATCTTCAGGAGTGCTAGACCGTATATTCTGCATATGGTTTTCAGCATTTGGCTTGCAGGCCGTATGCACCGTGTATACACGGCCTGCTTCCAGGCTACCCAAGACACCAGCCAGCACATCAAGTGCTGAAAACCATATGCAGTAATACAAGATCTAGCGCTCCTGAAGATGGGCATAGTGATGCCCGAAACATGTTGAGCTAATGGACTATTAATAAATCATAATTGTTGCATATAGTTGGTCTGACACGACATTTCATCCTTCAGAAGATTACTGCGAAATTAAGTATGGAGCTGGTAGGAAGGTATACATAAGGTACGTTGTACTGCAATAGGAATGAGAGAAGTGCGTCAGGTTGGTTTCGAAAGGGACGTGAAAAATGAGGGGACTGGTGGGCGGGATCTGGGGAAAATGTCCAATATGTGTAGGTGAGGAAAATAATATTAATATATGTTTAATTGCCCAGAAACGCAGAGGTGAAGGGAAAATTCTGTGGAGAAATGTTGTTGGTGTTGAAGAGAGAGAGACAGTCAAGAAAATTTTGGGGTCTCCAAAATTATTGATTTGAAAAAATTTGGCTTACTGTTATGTAAGTTTCGATGTAAGTAGGAGTACCTTCCTTATCGCCTACAGAGAAAAGTCTGTATTATATGAATACGGGAAAGAGTGAGCAGCCAGAACATAGTAAATGGAGAAGCCTAACATATAACACAATTCTAATCGGTGGGTAGATTAGGAAATTTATTGTCAAGGCTGTAAGAAATTGTGTCACTTATTACGAAGTAGTTCCAGAAGTGCGAATTGCGCAAAACACAGACTTACAGAAGAAAGAACTGGCAGTTTCTTGAGTGATACAAACACAATTTCACATCATAATTAAATATTCAAATTTTTTAAAGCTTTAAGACTCACAGAACATGTCACTGTACCAGCGACTGACAGGTTATTTAAAGTACTACGTAAGCAATGCCACAGGCAACAAGCAGTCGAAGTATCCTGTTACCTGTATTAGCAATAGCAGGGAAGTTCAGTTATTCGTAAGGCAGAAGACTCAGAAGGTAAGACGTAACCCCCGTACTTGAGAGTTCTTCAGTGTCGAAACATTGTTGGACTGTGCACTTCCCAGTTCTTAAAATACGCCGATATTTTCAATTCGAAGAACCTGTGTCTTAAGGTCTCCTAAAGAGGTCAGTTTTGCTAAACACGTGATAAGAATCGAGTACTCAGGAATCGCAAGCCACATCCCGACTGCACGCAGGGTATGGCCTTTATCTTTATTAATGCACATGGCGAATGTAAAAGGATCTACACGATCACCCTTCGTAACTTTGTTGTCCCGACGCGCTCAGTACGGTAAGTGATCCTCTTTCGGGAAACGAGTGTGGTTCACCGAACCACATACAGTTTTAATTGTTTCTTTTTTATTTGTTGTGTTATTTACTCAATTTATTCTTGATATAAAATAATGGAGCACTATATCCAGTAAAACAACTAGATCATTTCTAGGAAACTAACACAGTCACTTCTCTGTGCTCCTACTTACACCACACCCGTACGCGACTGAATTCACACTGGATTGCTAGCGTCCGTTGTCCGCTGCTAACATTTTCTCATTTAAATCTCTCCCCTCCTACCTATCACCAAGAGTCCTGAATATACGTTGACAGATTAATTTACAACGCATGGCCATGAACCGTCCGTAACTGACGCCAGCAATCCTAAGAAACAACTATACTAAAAATGATCGGCTACAAGGACAATGACAAGATACACGGAGTGAATTTTTCTAGAAGGATGCATAAAAGCTTTGGATTTATTTATTTTTTATTTAAGTTGCTGCCATTATCTCAGAATATATAATGTCGAGTACAGGGGTGACAGAAAATAAAGAACTGGAGAGGACAATGAGGTAAGTGGTCATAACCGGGTTTTAGGTACCGTTCCAGTATTTTCCTGAAGGGACTGAGGAAAAATACTATAACACTCTGTCCGGAGAATTAGTAGTGTTCTGACCAAGTCTCGAACTGGGCACTTCCCGAATACAAGTCCGAAGCGTTACAGCTTAAACCAATCTGCTGGTTGAAACATCGACATGTTTCAAACCGTCACACACGGAACTGTACATTTGTACGTTTTACCTCAATATGTTTTTTTTTTTAATGTTTGTGAACCTGAGTATGGCCTAGCCTATGCCAAACCAAGTTCTGTTAAGCAAAATAGAATTTAGTTATGTTTGGACTATTATCAGCTTTGTGTATTGAGTTAATGAATACCACAACACGATGTCAAATTTCTTGAGTTGGCTCACTGTCTTGACATAATCGCATTATTTCCCAGACCTTTGGTGATATTTTACTCAGTAAATGTGGTGTCACGAGCGTGAAGACTATTTTTACAGCAGTTATCAGATCGTCGTTTTTAGTGTAGAGGCGGGCACTGAATTTCCCTTATAGGAATCCGCCACACAATTCTGTCAGGTATGGTTAAATCAGAGCTACATGGAGACCACGGCAGTGGTGAGGACGATGTTGTCGTTGTTTGGCCTATACATTCTCACGGGAAGTAATCGTAAAGAGGGTGCACGGTAGTGTCGAGACCAGACGCGTCCTTTGTCCGTTAGCGAGGGTGCCAAGAAGTTATGAAGCTTATCCAAGTATTTTCGGGCATTAGCTGGACTTAGAAGACACGGCCCAACCCTTCGTATGTAGTATCTCTTTCACACACCATCAGGTGTGGCGAAATGTATTCCAGCTACGGTGCAAAGTACGGGTATTCTTTGCACCTAAAAGGACATGGCAATGACGGTCACTAGAATGTACTGCACATTCGTCCGTGAAAAAGATGTATGGTAATTCCCCGAGACCAATTAGTATAAGTTGCTGTAACAATACTGCGCACCCGCTAGCATCACTGCTCGGATCCATGTCACGTGGTCCATTGATGAAAACCGTTGGGAATATGTGAACCAGCTGAGTATTTCATTTGGTGGCGCGATTGTCCGCGGTATTCCAAATTCTGCTGTTCTTTCTCGTGTCGATTTACCAGCTGTTCTTTCGACGAAGTCCGCGTGGGGTCAATAAGCGGTACGAGCGAAAACTTCGAAGACCGTGTTTAGTTCAACCCAACAGAAGTGCTCACTTTTCGTTCCAAAATATTTCCTGGCCCACTTTCATAACTATTTTATCGTTTGCTTACTTGCGGTCTCTCATGGACCCACAGTTTTGCGAACAAAATGGTCTGTATCACATTATTACACGCATCAGAGATTTCGCAGATCCTCGAATCAGTAGTCGACTCATTCATTGGACGATTCGCAAATACAATTAAAATATTCTTGCAAATGTAATTCATATTATTAGTTATATTGTATTAATTACAACTATTATTAGAAATACATAAGCATTGGGTGATGCGATGGGTGGTATATTTCCCTGCTGGTATAATGCAAATTATATTAAAGTAAATTCAAAGAACCGTTAATCATAATTAAATTTTGTTGGTCATATTACGTCAGCTGCACTACATACTTCGGCCTTACACGGCCATCATCAGATATTTTAATTTATAAAAATGTGTTGCTAAAATTATATATATAATACCACAAAATTCTTAGGTACATGTGAATTTGTAAGAGATTTCTAAATACGTTTTTGTAAACACAGGTATCTGACGATGGCTTTGTAAGGCCGAAACATGTAGTACATGTAACATTAAACAACTTCCAAATTTAGTTGTGATTGTTTTATTTCTTTTCCTTTTATACCATATATTCTCGAATCTAATCCGCACCCGAATCTAATCCGCACTAGTTTTTGCGGATTTCTTAAACGAAAAAAAAGTTAGTTCGCGGTTCTAATCCGCGCCTTTCCTTCAACCGCCTTCAGAAGTCGCGCGGTTGGTGTCGGCTGCATGGAAAGCCATCCCGGAGAGCATTATCGTCAGATCTTTCAAGAAATGTTGCATAAGCAATGCTTTGGACAGATTCGAAGATGAAATTCTATTGGAGGATGATGGTGTAGATAAAGATGATAGTGACTGGGTGACGGATAACGATTCAGTTATGAGTGATGACGGCGAGTCTGATGAATAATAAATTATAAATATTATATAATATTATAAATAATAAATAAAGTAAGTTATTGTATTGTATTGTTCTTATGGCACGTACAGCGGTTCTATCATTTTTCAAAAATCCTGCTCAAGACCGCGAATCTAATCCGCATCTGATTTTTTATACCTCTGAAACAGTAAAAAGGGTGCGGATTAGATTCGAGAATATACGGTATATCGTGTCACAAAGATGTATGCAGACAAGAGTTTATAGCGTAAATTAATTTCATTCTTCATAGAGTTTATATAGAAGTGAGTGATCACACTAAAGTAGAAGGACCTTGGCCCGACGTTTGAGTGGGTATCTGTCACTGAAATCTATTGCTTTCAGTTCACTGCAAATTTCCTAGGCACTTTCCGTAATAGGAGCGGAACACCAGGTGTGACACTGCACATTAACATATAATTATCTTCATATCCAGCATTCTACATTCAAACAACGACAAACCGAACTAGCTAAAGACAACCCCATTCGCTGGGTCGCGCTGCGCTCTCTTTCGTATTGTTATCACATTCGTGTAATTACCTTCAACACAGCAGGGAACTTTAGCCTTGATGCAGAGCACAAATTACGCGAGTTTCATATTTCTCATCAAATGACTGTACTATAAGAAGTGAACAACAGTTGGAAGCTGTAATGAAATGTTAGACTGCGTTAAACTTATAGTCTACGGATCGAATATTCACGCAAGAATAAAGGCATGTCTTGAGGCACAACGAATAAGATTCTAAAGCAATAAACGCGTGCCCATGCCGTAAGTAATATGCGCTATGGTTTTGAAGCCTTTCAGATACTATAGTATGGGGAGTATTTAAGTTACCAGGAGCAAATTGTGCATTGGGATTCTATCGGGTCAAGTTCGACGGTAACGTTTTCAAATTATTTAATAACGTAACGGGGATATACCAGCTTAAATAAATATTGTAACTGAAATAATTAAACGATACATTACGACAGTGAAGACGTAGAGCTTATTTGTAGTTCTGCGTAAAACCTGCAGTTTGTGACCTGGATAATGGCACATCCTCCGGCAGATGAGAGAATTGTAACTTTCAAGGAAGTGGGTTGGAGTTTTGTCGAGGCGGCAGCTGGTCAGGTCGTTTGAAGAGCTCGTCAATTATGGCCACCCAAAACTAAATGTAAACTGATGATGTAAGCGTGAGTCCTGAATTTTCCGTAGATTTGCAGGATACTTTAGGGGCTTGTCACGACGAACTGAAAGAACATTTAATGTGAAGAATCCCGCATCCGTGACGAGGACTAGGGTGAGAAAATTTCATGGACCGTACGCTACTGGAAAAAGGTCTTTCATTGCAGAGGATCTCCCAGCTATCTAGATTGAACAGGCTGTACATGGTTTGGACACACAATCGAAAACTTTACATAGTGCAGGCTGAGCAAAACTGGAATGAGAAGCCGAACGCCTGGTACCAATATGAAAGGATCTTTCAGTTCTGTGCAAAATAATTACAATTTTTTCACTCCTTTGACTTGGTTTTTACCAGCACTTGCTGCTTTTTTCCATAGAGACAAAATGTATTTGGAATCGTGATCTTTCTCTGTGGATATATTTCAACGAAATAACATGTGCCACACCAGTGAAGTTATCACGCTGTATATACCGGAGAACTAAAAAGTCAATCAGTAGAAAAGAAGTACCGATTATCAGGTACATGCTTACTTTCTTAAACATAACGCCAGAAAAACAAAAATGGAATTGAGTAATGTTAGTGACGTTAAAGCATCTATTGACGGACAGACGTTAAGACAGCATTGAAGAGACATCCCTCTGCATTGGAAAGTCGTCAGGCTGCGTTACAGAGACACCAGTCTGCACTACATGGACAAAAGACTGCAATTGATAAGCATTATTCTGCACTGAAGAGATATAAGACTGGCTACACTGAAGAGACATCACTCTGCATTGCAGAGACATCAGACTTCATTATAAAAGCATAAGACTGCAATAGAGACCCATAAGGCAGCACTGGAGAGATATAAGGATGTGCTGGAGAGATATGAAGCTGCACTGGAGAGATACAAAACTACACTGGAGAGATACAAAGCTGCACCGGAGAGATACCAAGCTGCACTGGAGAGATACAAAGCTGCACTGGAGAGATACAAAACTACACTGGAGAGATACAAAGCTGCACTGGAGAGATACAAAGCTGCACTGGAGAGATACAAAGCTGCACTGGAGAGATACAAAAGCTGAACTGGAGAGATACAAAGCTGCACTGGAGAGATACAAAAGCAGCACTGGAGAGATACAAAAGCTGCACTGGAGAGATACAAAAGCTGCACTGGAGAGATACAAAGCTGCACCGGAGAGATACGAAAGCTGCACTGGAGAGATACGAAAGCTGCACTGGAGAGATACAAAAGCTGCACTGGAGAGATACAAAGCTGCACTAGAGAACATAAGGCAGCACTGGAGAGACAAGCCTGCGTTGGGGATATATACAGCCTCACTGGAGGGACGTAAGGCCGTATCGCACATCGATAACTCGTTGCTGCTTGATATCGATTTACCAACAAACATCGGTTGCGACTGGCTTTGATTTTAGCAGATGAACACTATTCTTATATTTATTTGTGTTTGTGGTAATCATTCTGTTTACAACTCCCATAATTCCTGGCGTGGCATGCAGTTTAAATAGCTAAGCGCAGCACAAAAACACCGTTACTTTAACCCACTTGGATGCAAATAGTATCAGGCACTACCCTCAAGCATATACAGTTCATGTTTCTCCCTCAGTACGACAGGCCAATATTTGTATCCGTAAGACAAAGATAAAACTATTATTTCGAAAAGTGTAATTCAATTTTTTTTACATTAGAATAGCGGAAGACCGCGATTTCATCAGTTTAGATTGACTCAACAAGCAATTAACATCTTCAAAAGGTTACTTACATCAGTAGAAGGTGTAAAATTGCGACTATATTAAAATAAGTACTTGGTGCGGATTAGCAGAAACACACAAATTCTGCGTCGAATAAAATGTACCTTCTATAGAAAATTATTGAAGAAAGTTTCGGAATTGAAAAAAAAAAATGTTAGGTGAAATAAAATGAGATGATTGTAGGAATAGTGAGAAAGGGGTTACGCTGTGCTCTGTTCCGACCAAAAAAAAGAGTGAGAGAACTCCGCGGCAAAAACTCTGGGTCTGCCATGCGTCCACTTGTGTTGCTAGTCGCATTTTTATGAGATCATCCAAATCCAAAAACGTGACACAGACTGCCTTATTTTCTGTTTCCCGGAGAATTAAAATGAATGATTTTCTTTTATGCGAGGGGACAAAAGTACTTGAAAGTTATTAGTGCTACGGCCCTTCGCTGTCTGATTAAGGGCTCGTATTAAAAGCGGCTAAACTAAAACAACATTTTGCTGTCCTTCTGCATTATGTATTTAAAACATGAGGAGTTTGGCGATATAATCTCTTTCCACGTGTTCTGAAGGGCGAAAATAATTATCAGCCGAGACAGTCCCAAATTATAATACTCCCTACAGGCAATATCCAGATTTTATTTCTGAAGAAGTTAGATTGAAAATTTCTCACTAAACCGGATAGTGGTTCCCATCACTCTCCTCTCGTGCCCATAGGCACATTACATTCTCAAATTCCTGATGGTTCATAAAGTTGAATAAATATATTTTTTCGAAGGATAGTTTATATTTTATTCATACTTCAAGCTGGGCCCTTGCAAGGGTATAAACAGGGACAAAAGAAGGTGAGATCACTCTTTGACAATATCAGAACTTCTTACCATACTCTTTCATCAGATAATGAGTTTATTTTACTTAAGAATATTCTTTGAATGTCGTTGATTTAAGCGTGAACTGTAAATTTATTACTATTATTATTGTTATTATTAGGTGAAATATGTGGGAGGAATATATTTTGGTTTCTTTTAAGATTATACAGTTCTAACATTTACTTTCACAAGCAAAAGCAAATAACTATATTTTTTTTTCAGAATCACAAAATCTGGAAATTATTGCGTCAATAATATGAAGAACGAGGACAAACCACTCTGGTTTGCATTAACGAATTCTGAACGCACATTTCTCACCGCCTTATACAATTTTCGCCACAAAAGCCCAAAGATTAGTAGACTAATCTGAAATTCTGCAGAGGTTTTTCCAATATCTGGTGTGCCCATTTTACTTAGTGACTGCTATTGAAAGAACGGGGAGAAGTTGGAAGAGATATGTAAGATACCTTACACCAGTTGAAGAATAAAAGACCAACTTAATGTCACTTGCTATTTTATTTCACTTCTTATGTACTCAACATGTTTAGGACATTAATATACCCATTATCAGAAGCTTGCGACTGTTCAGTTGAATTACCACATTGGTCGTATTGTTCTTGGTTCGATGTGTGTTGGAGTTTCGGTGTGGTTGGGTTCGATTGGTATCCGTGTTGCAGGCTGAATCTTCAGCCTGCAACACGGATACCACTCCAACCAGCCACACCGAAACTCCAACACACATCGAACCAAGAACAATACGACAAATGTGGTAATTCAAATGAACAGTCGCAAGCTCCTGATGATGGGTATATTAATGTCCGAAACATGTTGAGCACATAAGAAGTGAAATAAAATAGTAAGTGACATCAAGTTAGTCTTTTATTCTTCAACTATCAAAATGATGCACGGTCCAATAAACATAAGCTTACACCACTTCGTGGTCCGGCTAGCTCAGTCGGTATAGCGACTGACTACGGGCTGGACGGTCCGGGATCGAATCCCGGTAGGGACGAGATTTTCCGCCCGTCCAGACCGGCCCTGAGTTCCACCCAGTCTCCTGTAAAATGGGTACCGGGTCTTTCCCGGGGGTAAAGTGCGGCCGGGGCGTGCTGCTGACCACTCACCACCTTCTAGTGCCGCGGTCATGGAAGAGTAGAGCTATACCTCCACCCACCCTCTGGGCCACACCGGGCCTGTAACGGGATCACTTTACTTTTTTTTACACCACTTGAATTAATATTTATCACCTATATATTTCAAACCAACCAATTGTGATGAAGGCCTTATACATACTACATTGCGTATATAAGTAATTCTGTTTCTAGAAAACACAACTCTTTCTTGATTTGGATAAATGAAGAAGAGTCCCCTTCAAACCTTCAGTATCTGTATAATCTCATTTTATCATTACCTGTTATTTTACATCCCATTTTCTATAAAATGGGATTCGCTGTCCTTTCTCGAGCCCTGGTTTCTATAACAGGCTAAAATACAGTAGACTAACTAGCTAAAACGAATGACATGGCAACTGAAACTTGTATGCCAACATTTGTCCAAAAATCAGCAAGTTGTCACTTCGAATATATCCTCGTGTCTTCAGACAATGATAATAACTTTAAAGGAAATAAAGAATATGACTCGTCTTATGATAAATACAACAACAAAAATGCAACAATCGGTCTTTGTGTCGTAATACCATACAAGGGAATTGCGTCGCGTCTTTCATAACGTTCAGTATAATCCTTCCCTCCATACGCATTACGGAGTCAGGCGATGCAGTTCACGGCACTACAGGTGCAAGCATCAAGTGGCTGGATCGCTGAAGGGCTAAAGGTGCCTCTAATTCCACACGTCCTGCAATCTATACACTTCCCTCATTCGTTACGCTTTCAGACTAACCCCATTCAGCTGTCCAAATCGTCACCTGAGCCACAATAACCGTTGTCCACTCGTGGTGGCTTTAAACCGCCACATGACACAACCCACTGCATCATGCCAGCTAACGATGAATGTTCGTGTGAGTAAGGTAGAAGGGTGACAGAATGGGAGGATGGACACACAGATGGACGGCTGGATGGAATGATGGGTCATTGGAACTGACAGTGTGTGGGATAAACTGGGTGTTAGACAATTCCATGTGTAGGCGGTTAGGCAAGGAGCCATATGGGGAAAACAGGACAACATGACATGAAGGATAGTTCCTTGAAATAGGTTACGGCAGGTTTACTCCACATTGGTTTTCTCTCTGACAGTTATAATCCTCACATTTCTCTTGAGAACCATTGCACTTTATACAGTGTTTTCACGAAAAAAAAAAAAAGATACTGCCAAAATTATCTGAAACAAAGAGACTAAAATATTTGCATTTCAGCACGTTTGTGTAAAAATCAGATTTAATTTTTATTTTGAAAAACTTATTCAAGTGAAGAAAATATATTAAGTGTTGTATTTTGACATTTGTTTACTTCACCTTCCTTAATTTACTAGCTCCATCTTTTCTTTTCATCAGAACTTTAGTTCAATATAGTCATCTCAGAACACATTCCATTCACTATTTTGAAAGCATTCTCCCTTGAGACAGAAATAATATCCCACTATTGATATCACTGGCCGGTCCCAGTGGCCGCGCGGTCTAAGGCGTAGGTCTACGGCCGCTCGCCTGTTGGGATTGTGGGTTCGAATCCAGACTGCCTTCAGCAGTGGAGTGGAACGGTTGTGCTGTGTGAGTGTCGCTCTGAGGGATTGCGTAGTGAAAGGTTGCAGTGGACTACCCCTTCACCCCTACTTGGATCGACCAGAGGCAGCTTAAATAAAAACCATTCCGAATCACGTAAGTAAACAATTACGTCATGCAGTGCGAAAGGCAGAATACGCTGGTGTTCTCCTTTGAAAAGCAAAGCCCCCGAGTAAATGCTTTCCAGATACACGAATGG
>Ga0123355_10011119_pt1 | contig 13860 bp, 6 predicted proteins | sample TergutEmb28metaG_3_FD_89872 | JGI IMG/M metagenome (GOLD analysis project Ga0123355, IMG submission 89872) | Embiratermes neotenicus P1 segment gut microbial communities from Petit-Saut dam, French Guiana - Emb289 P1 | ecosystem: Host-associated > Arthropoda: Insects > Digestive system > Gut ... | reverse complement strand
TTCCCTCTTTTTTTTTGTGTTGGCTTGTTTTTTGGGGGTGTTGTGTGTTTTGTTTGTGTTTTTTTGTTCTTGTTTGTGTGTTTGGGGGTGTGTTTTTTGTTTGTGGGTTGTTGGGGGGGGGGGGGGGGGGGGGGGCCTCATCATTTTTCACTGGTGTTAAATTAACTCCGCTGAGCACAGCCCCGCATGAGCAGCTAATACCTACCAGTTAACCAAGAAATTCACCTCCTTGTGTAACCGTACCGTGTTTAGAACAGCCAGGCAATGTATCCTGCCTCGAGCCACACACCTCCAGTCCTCATTGTTTCTCTCCATTTAGCCACAAATCACGTCGGAACACCATCAAAACAAAACAAAACAACCTGTTTACAATACAACATGTTTGAGACTTCACTTACAGACGACGATATCAATTGAATATCTCAAACATTCTGAACTGGAAACTCACTGCTGAAGTTATTTCGAAAGTATACAAGGCAAAATGTCTACCTTATTTATATTAAACTTGATAAACTCGCAGCGGCGTTAGTTTAGACTACGGTGTTCGGGATGTGCTCACGAAGAGGAAACTGTTGTCCCCATCTTCATCGTTGCACCGTGCATTTCGTAGAGGCATTTAATTAGCACACCAACTAATGCACATTCATAAAATTTTTTACATTAAAACATTTAAAATCGCTCCAATATTTCGATCCTAAGATCATCTTCAGGGAGCTAAACTGTTCCTTGCTAAAGTCAACATTTTTTTAAAACACTCATTGATTAGTTTCCTTATATTAACTTGGTGCTGTGGCAGCATGTCATATTGTGTAAATCGTACGCCGCTGAGAATGCGCCTGTCTATGTGTGTCGTGTGTTATGCTGCGTGAGTCTCATGCTGCATAACACACGACACACACACATAGTCAGGCGCATTCTCAGCGGCGTACGATTTACACAATATGACATGCTGCCACAGCACCAAGTTAATATAAGGAAACTAATCAGTGAGTGTTTTAAAAAAATGTTGACTTTTGTAAGGAACAGTTCAGCTCCCTGAAGATGATCTTAGGATCGAAATATGTTGGAGCGATTTTAAATGTTTTAATGTAAAACATTTTATGTACGTGCATTGGTTGCTGTGCTAATTAAATGTTTTCCCCACATATAACTCTAAAAGATGGAAGCGGAAATTTCCTCCGCAACGTGTACACGTGTCTACAGAGTGTACGGTAACGCATGCCAGAGGACAGGATACTTAAGTTATATCTTTTCAGAGCATTTCAAATTTGCGTCGAACGATTCTGAACACTATTTACTGTTTAATTTCGACTTTCGGAATTTATTTATGTTCAGCAAACCGTTTTGTGGTGAAGCTGTCACTTGCTGACAGTCCTTTATACACAGTTAATTGCATTTCGCATTATCAATGTTGTGTCACCAAATACTTAGCTTAAGTCGAAACGCGTCGCAAGCAAGGTAAGAGAAGATACCACACTGGACGTGGATAGCAGAATTGGCAGTGTGTGTGTGTGTGTAGACGGTTATAAATCATTGGTTCTCTGAGTTTGGCTGCATCGTTTCTGTCCAGCGTTTCGGCGTATTCGGTAGGCGTCTTGAGAACAGATTGAGAATTCAACTTACGCCAAAACGCTTGGATATTTTCAATTAAAGATCTCTCAACAAAACTCTTTAGCTATTTCCGTCACAAGATAAAAGAGCTTCATCGCAGGCCTACTATAATCAGAATATTTATAGAATAATTTAAATAGTACCACAAGTCTAACACATAACCAATACTTTGGTTTGAGAGCTACAGTTCCTGACTTGTGATCACGAGGTCCCTAGGTCGAATCTCGTCTAATACTTCTCCTGTTATGGCTTCTCGTGGTTTTCCTCAACCCCTCTAGGCAAAAGCCAATTAGCTGATATAGTTTCTTTGAGTGACCGAAGATACGTTCACAATTAACACAATTCCTTTTGACACCTGAAAATTCTTTTATATACATAAAGTAAACATTTGTATGTTCGTACATGTAAGGCGCTATACAGATATGACACTTGGCCTCTCACAGTATGGGAGAACATAGACTGAGGATGTTACAGGATAGTGTGCTGAGGAAGATACTTACGCTTAAGATAAAGGAGGTTAAAAATACATAATGAGGAACTTCATAATTTGTACCCATCAAATAATGTTAGGGTGGTCAGATCAAGGGCGGAGTAATGACACTTACAGGAGAAAAGAAAAATGGATATGTGTTTTTGGTGGTAAAACCTGAAAGGGTCACATGGAAGACACAGACACAGGCGGGAGAGTATTATTAAAATAGATCTTGAAGGAATCGGGTGGGATGTTATGAACGGTTTAAAACTGAGGAACTATTAACTTCTGAGAAAAGAATCAGCTTCTTCGAGTGAGTGAGTGAGTGAGCGAGTGAGTGAGTGAGTGAGTAAGTGATTTAGTTAGTTTGGTAGGTAGGTAATTATGTATAAATTTAGGTAATTTAGAGGAACGCAAGTTATGTACTTGCGTAATGGTTAAGTGTCCCAAGAGGCGAATCTCAACTTTCATTGAAGGCGTGTTCATACCAAGAGCGAACTTTGTTAGTATATTCTGAACTTCACACGCTACCACGCGTTCAAAATTTACGTACACTTATAATGAGAACGTAAAAGCAGAACAAGGTCATACAGAACGGACAGTGAAATTCTATTATTAGTTACTTATCTGGAAGTGTAACGTGCTGCCCTCTGAACCCTACTTAGACAGACTTCCTTAGGTCGATGTATTATGACTTCATAACACGAAAGTGTATTTAACATAATAATTACATTAACGATAAAACCGTTGTTTGAGTTTGTTCGAAGGTCCTAACAATTGCATGTCTCGTATTTGGAGTGAGTACATTATTTTAAACTGTCGGTGTAAATGACATTGTTTCACTTTAGGCCGCTTTAATAGCAGACTTACGCGCAAACCCTATTCAAGATTTCGAGCGGGTCAGTTACTGATTATTAAAATCAGTAACAACGAATACAAGGAAGAAGTGGGCCACTTGATTTGTCTTATTCCTCGCAAAACAACTGCATATTCCACTCAGCTTTAGTAACATAAATACTAATATTTAATTATCATATATTAATATTTGACTGAGTTCATCAAAAAAATAAATCAATTGAATCAGATTATTCGAATATAATATTTGATTAACGAAAACTACAAGTCTCTTCACCAAAACGTTATGATTGTATAAATAATTTCAATATACAATATAAATATTATAATCAGGTCGTATGACAAATGTTCACGTCGTATTTACTTGCACGTTTATTCATTAGTCTAGAATAAATTACATTTAGATACTTTGATATTAACGTTTCTCTTCGTACCGCAAATCACTACTAATCCGCAATCGATGGCCAAGTGTTACGTATTTCCGCTACAGGCTACAGAAGTGCTAGTGAGATGATTAATGACGACACCGAGGTTTAGTAATGCAGTACATGTCAGGCTGCACGTTTAACCTTATGATATTTTTCCTAAACTCACGCCTTCCCTCAAAATTACGGTACTGACATACATAGTGTAGCACTCTTAGTATTTTATCGTGTTTGTTCATTTTGCCTACTACGTGATATCACATCTGTTCGAACAAATTTAATTAAAAATCTCATTACGTTTTAGTTGGCATAGTAACGATCTCCAGGAAGTTTAGGTCTACAAGCGAGCTCGTAGCATTCTTTGAAACACATTTCATTTGAAATGATGACGTATTTCTGTGTTAGAAAACAGCTTACAATCTGACGGACTGGTGCATCAAGGGTAATTAACGACCTTTTATTTGCATGTCCATTTCTATCAGCAGCTCCTCCACTGTGTGAGTGCTGTTCACTGCCACGAGCCCCCACTGCCTTCCGTTCTTCATCCCGTCTTCTAGCATTGGCAACAGACCGCTGAATTTGTCCATCCATGCGCCGTATTTTTTTTTTGTTTGTTTTGTTTCTGTGGTTAGATATCTTGTCGTCTATTCCGTTTTTCGTCATCACCTATTAAGTACCTTTGTTTCATCCTATTTATTCTTTTAACCTTCCACTATGGAAACTTTTGTACGTTTTGTACGTTGTACATATTTATTGAGATACACACGTAACGAACCGTAACAAGACTTCTTCTCTTTCACCTTCTGATTTATGCTTGCAATAAGTGTTTCCAACAGTCATCACATTTACATATCACATTATCTTATTAACGTAGCAGGCTGGCAGTGTGAGCAAGCAATGGAAAGAAGAACAATTGAACCAACAAAATGTCTAATCGTTCAACACATACGTAACTTGACTTTTATACGCAACATAAGTTGAAGTTGCTTTCGCTGTCTTATTTATAATTCCAAACAATTCCAAATATCTGTCAGTATAAGTAGAATATATATTCTTTTTCAGCAGATTCAAACCAACACATGTTTCATTCAACAAACAGCCTTTTAGACATCCAGTACCAGTTTTATCAAAATCCGTTGAGTTTCTTTCTTAAATGAATAATTACGCAGTATCTTAAGACACGTTGTAAAATAATTCATAGAACACGTTCTCTACACGATCACCCGTTGTAACTTTGTTGTCCGACGCGCTCAGTCTGGTAGGAAAACGGGTGTGGTTCATCGAATCACATATAGTTTTAATTATTATTTTTTTGCTTTTTGTTTTACTTACTCAATTTATTATTGATAAAATGAAAAAAGGCGTGCTGTATCAAGTTAAATAACTAAATAATATTTTATTAAAATAACACAGTCTCTTGTACTCCCTCACTCACACCTCTCGCATGCAACTGACTTCCATACTGGACTGCTAGCGTCCGTTGTCAGCTCCTAACCGTTTCGGCGTTTAAATCTCTCTCCTCCTACCTATCACCAACGGTTCTGAATATACGTTGACAGATTAAACTCAAAACGTACGGCTATGAACCGTCCGTAACTGACGCCAGCAAACCTAAGAAACAAATATATAAAAAATGTTCGCCTACAACATTTAGTCTGAAGTCAAGGAGCAACAGGAACAGTGCAACGTTGTGAATAATTCGTACACTGCAATTTAACGACTCTGTCTCACTGTAATGGTTAAATGCCTTCAAGGAGACTAGAAGGTGACTACAGATTATCGATTATATAGCAATTCTAAGTATTATCCAAACGTTGACTGAGATCACGATCTTTGTAGGAAAGCCTGTAATACGACCGGGTGACTCTCAAATACATGTCTGAAGGAAATGTAATGTCCTTGGAGACTGGTACTAAAATCTTAATGAAGTCATTTGGTGCTAGGTCGTTATACAATTACGTACAGTACACGGAAAACGTGTTCTTAGAATCTGGAACAAAAATACCAGCTTTAAGTACAGGATAGTAATGCAATATAGGCATATTGAGCACCATAATTATGGAATTAGAAAGAATAAATTACATCAGTGAAGAGCTAAAATAAGGAAGAACACGTGAACATAAAAGACAGAAAGACAAAATAGAGGAAAATAAATAAAAGGAAAATGAGTGTGATGGGATTTAGATTGCTGACGGCAGTGGCCGTGATCATTCTGCGATGTTAACGCCGTACAGTCTAGTAGAAATTTACCGAGCTTATGGCTTTGGGTAGTGCCTCCAACTTCAGGACAGAAAATAAAGATTTGGCGTAAAAATGGCGAATCGTTTCGCCGAAATATCGACAAATTTCTCATACACATTACACAACATCCCGGAAGACAAGAAATCCTAAGGGAAAAGAAACTTAAGGGAAACAATAAATTATATCGAAAACATGCACTACATTGTATAATTCCAGAGTTAATTACAGAAAAAGGAACCTAAAAATTTATTTACTGTAAAAATAAAAGATAATTCACAAAGATCTCGCTTTATCGCGTGTACAGTCATGTAACTGTCTAATCAGATTATCTTTTTTTTACAGCAATGAAATACATGTATATCACTTTCTGCTATTCTGTTGTTTTAAACGTACCACACATTTTTAATTTCACCTAAAAAGCTTTTCAGAGCACAATTTTATTATCTGTACAATAAAAGCACTGTCTCTAAATTATTCAGGTGAGGTGGTATAAAACCATAAAAACCTTGGTCGGGGTCAGGTGTCGAGGCACCAGCTTCCCTTGTCAGGCGGTTAATATGCGAGGCCGTTCACTGGGGTCACGGTAATGGCACGTTGGATACAACGTGTGACGTGAACAGGACGAACTCACTATGCTCTATCTACCATGACTGTTCTCCGAACAAGATGCGTCATCGCGTCAGTTCGTGTGTAAACAGGTGGCTTTTGTTCCGGGAACACATGCGCTGCTGTTTGAAGGAGAGTTAACGTAGAATTTACAATAGGCCGCTCTGAATCTCTCGCTTCCACTCTCTTGTTATAGTAGGAGTCATTCTGCCAAGACTCCAGCTTCAGGCGCACGTAGCGGTAGAAAGTCTAGTATGTCACAGATCGGTAAAATGAGCGAAGTCGTGTGCGCGCGTAGATCAGTGTGTTTCTGCAGTCAGAGCGGTGGAGGTGCCAGTATTCGTCTGTTTACGTAGCAGCTGCTATCACGTGACCGAGGTAGGAGGGCCGTAAGTTTTGAGACTTTCGCTGTGGATGTAATCCTGCTATACCAATACCAGTCATCCGGCACTAACGACAAAAGCTACACCCCTGAATGCAATAGTGGCCCAACTAAAAAATTTCCCATTTGGAGTTAATAATATTATTGAGCTGAAAAATATAACAACTACATTCGACAAAAATGGCGTCTGGCGGGGTGTGTTTGGACTAAGTAGTGTGCCAAATGACAATTTTTAAATTGTGCCAGTACTGCATTCAATGAGAGATATGAAATACGAGTTTCAGACTTGCTTTGAACAAAAACAGAAACTGTGGATTCGTTTGACTACATCCCAAGTGCCTTCAATGAGAGGCACAACGTAAAATTCGGTCAACTTAATGACTACCTTAAAAGATTCGAGGTTCTGACTTCAGGAATATGACGAATGATGACTTCCAGGATTTGATGCCCTGTGGCCTGGTAGCTACTTTTCGACATTTCGGGAGGAACCTGTTGCTTCCATACTCAGGTAGAACACGGACGCAGCTGGCTCTTCCAGTGTTTTGGTAACTAGATATCCAAAGACAGGACATTTCTAACAAACCTTCGTTTACAAATATATTCTTATAATTATCGGAAACCAACTCGCGTGACTGATTTCGAACAAGATGGAGTGCAATGGATAAAACTGCAATCACAGGAAGAGGCTTTAGGAATTGGAGTTTGAATAACGGAGACACTTTTTCCTAATTGACAACCCCCATGGAGGAGAGTCGTTAATGACAATGTAAAGGTCACTCAGATCAACAAGTTTTATGGACACTGAAAGTTTATTATTGTACCATCTTCGTAACAGGGCCACTAGGCCCTAACCTATACCAAAAGAATCCAGCCTCAGATTCATGCACATTACTCGTACTTGTTTCTTTTCGATAAACCGTAATATTATCCATTAACTGATATCTACACTAATAAATTATCACTAGCCCAATAAAGGACAGTCCTTGTTCTTTGTTTATTCCCCGTCTTAATTCAATTTGCCACCATCCATTCCCATTCGTTGACTTGACAGCCCCGACGATCAGGACGTTCACTGCATGTCGTCCCATATTACAGCGGCTGAATCAAGACAGGCGTGCAAAGTAAGCAACACGGCGCAAGGAGCAAAGCAGGCTCTGGCAGAGCGTATCACAAATACACATGCTTCTTATAGGCACTTCCAGCCACTGGCAGTTAACTAATGTTCTAATTGTGCAGTCCATGAAGCCATGTGAGGGAGGTAACCCACAGCACTAGTCCAGCGTTTTCAAAGCTTTTTCCCCACGGAACACTTTTTAACTGCGCAAGTATTTACGGAACACATTTGCGGTCTCTCATAACACAAAAGTCAGCGCAACTAAATCTGTTAGTATCCAAATGAAAGGTTCTTATAAAAGTTCTTATACGACCAGTATCTTAAACTATGAGTAAATAAGCTGAATTCAAATTTAATACATATATATATTTTGTTCGACTTTTTCATGGAAAACTTAACACCCCGTTGAACACCAGTGTTCCGTGGAACATAGTTTGGGAAACGCTGCCAGTCATTCTTAATCACGCCACTACACAGAAGAGAATGGTCAGCTTCACGCTCCGGCCACTCCGTCCCCTAGGAAAGCATCCCCGGTTCCCATTGAATAGGAGACTGCGGTGCGCCCCACAGCTGGTCTGGACACTTGGAGCAGAGAAATCTCCTGTCCTCCCAGGAATCGAAATATTAGTCCACGTTTGCTACGTCCGTAGCCTAGTGACTACACCGACTACCATATCCTTAATCCTCATGCATATTTTATAGTCAATATTATAAAATAAATGACATTCTCTTGGGAATATCTTAAGATTTGATGGGTATTCACGTTTCACCGTGTATAGACGGTCATCACTAATGAAAACAAACACCAAAAATGTTAGACACGTAACCCTTAAAAAGTTTGTATGTATTTGTATTCCTTCCGATACGCTATGGTCGACCTCAACGATTTGCTGCGAAATTTTATGTGTCATGAAAAAATACTACTTGCTAAGTATAACGTTCATGTTTATACCAACAGCCGCAGATATACAGAAGGTGAATATTTTTATTAAAATTCTAAAAGCAGATGTCCAATAAGATATGAATTTTTATAGACATACGTATAATTGAAGTGAAATGTTTTAAAAAATGTAAATGTAAAGCTGACCAGTTACATGTCAGCAGGCACAGAGTGGCGGGACAGGTACAGCTCAAACCTCACTCGACCCCGGCACGAGAAGATGGTGTGATGTCACCGCCAAGTCCCAGCAGTTTTAACCTCGGGAAGAAGATTCGGTGCACCTCGTACAGGAGACTGGTTGGGCCTCAGAGTCGGTCTCAATGGGTCAGGAAAATCTCGCCCCCATCGGTGTTCGAACCCCGAACCAGCCAGCCCGTAGCGACTCGCTACACCGATGCTATCGCAGGCACGTAAAAAATGTACAAGATACAATTCCACAAGGAAGGCTGTGTATATCACGAAAGCCACCAATGTCTTGTTTATGTAAATATGAAGTCTATATGCCTTTCAGTGTGGCATCGCCCTTGATGATGTTTGTTACCTCTAAGAGCATACGTAGCAGTGGCAGTCAAAATTAGTAAACGGATCAATATAATCACACGCAGCATGGCTGCAACTCTGTCCTTCTCAACGTGGTGTAGTAAAATTCCGTATCCACACAAACTGCTGAAAGTGCGAAGTATCTAAGCTTACCAGTAAAGTAGGTAGGATTTTCCGCCAAACGTACTGCTACAATGCAAAGTGGCAGAACGTTATATTACAGTATAGGTTCTGCTGCACGTATATTTCAGGTTGTGTCGAGAATGTCGCGGTACAACTTCCAATTAAGGGAAAGAACAGTCGATCTAACGATAAACCCCACTTCTTTTCCGTTACTAATCTCCACTTATAGTACACAGTTTTTATATTTGGTCAAGATATTTATCTTTCTGAAACCTCTGTGCAATATAACTTTCATGTACGAGTAATCACTGAACTACAATAACTGACTTACACACTACACAAACAGAATGGAACCTGCCTTCAACCACAAACAGAATGGAACCTGCCTTCAACGGAACCAGGGCATAAAGCAAAATTGTCTTCAGCGGCAACTTTGAAGCTCCAAGTATCCGAAATTCCAGCACCCGTACTGAACAAAACTTGTCCGCAAAGGAAAACGTTTGGTCCCTTGCGGTTCCGTTATAGGCAGGTTTCACACTACAAAACTCGCCAGTACACTAAAATAACTTGGTAAGCGACACAGTTCTGCGACAGTTAAATGGCATTTAAAATCATCACAACATAAATACAAGTTCAATTATGCACCTGTGCTATATTATTGACTAAATGAAAAGCGAACCACAAAAAGGTATTCTGAATTTAAGCAACAACACGATTGAATTATGAGAATCTGATTGACAGTTTTGTGCACAAAACGGAAACACTGGTTTGTCAGCTGACACTACCTCATGTAGTTTCATTATTGAGCAGTTTTGTATCAAACGATCATTAAAATTCGGTTTTAATTGTTATTTTTATGTCTTATTGTTGCAGTATTACAGTAATTCGCCAAAACTTAAAGCGAAAAAAAAGTATTCAGATATTTCGGCAACATTTTTTAAAGAATCCGTCCTTCCAACAAAGAAAAATAAAATATTGATCAGACCTGCATCTTACTGTACGATCCAGAAGCCAAATGCAAATTCATCAATGCAAAAATATAAATCTTATAGATCGAACGAATAATACCTAAGTGACACCGCTCACACGTCTATTCATCACAAATATGTTTCTCCAAAAGAGTCAACCCAGCATTCTTTTTTAAATATTTGGAATTCCTACGACACAGCGTTAGTGAAGCAAAGACACAAAGAATTTTGGTCATGAAGTGGAATGTGCGCCATGATAAAGCGCCTGCCAACATATCACTTTCATTACACTAATTCTGACAAAATAAATAAGTATTAGTATTGGAACATAACATGGTTGTATTTGCCCCATGCGACTTTTTATTGCATATCAATTAAAAATGCCCTCCAAAGGATCTGGTTAAGTCAGCTGGAGGTGTGACAATAACATTCACAATACTTCATAAAACATTTTTCAGTATTGTTTCCATGCACAGTAGATATGTTGCAAATGACGTACATTAAATCAGCGCTGTTACATTATATAACTTACTGCGATGTACGACGCTCTACATTCGCCACGACAATGACTTTTCATCTCACACTTTGTTTTAAATTTCTGTACAGTTAACTACACCGTGGACATGACTATGAGACACACCCTAAATTTCGTGGCAACATTATAGTGTTGAACCACAAAATTGCACAGTTGTACCCTATAAATTCAGAAGTAATTTTTTAGTTGGAAGCTAACTGCAATGACTTGAATTAGCGACTTGCAATTTTCTTTACATTGTCAGTTTGGTTAAATCTCTGGAAGTGTATCCTAAAGGCATAGAATGGTGCTCCTCTATGTGAAATAAACAAACCGACGTTCAGAATACGAGCACATGACAGCATTTGCGTTACGTTTGGCACAGTTTGAGTAGCAACTGTAGATATAACCTTCAAATCGACTCCCGGCAACTGATCAAACACTGCGGACCCGGCGATATTAGCGCATCTACCGCCACTGCACACTAACAAGACAGGCACGCGTAACAAAAGTAATATTTTATGATACTTGCGCGTGTAATCATTGCAATTAAATTAAGCCATCAGGATGAATGTCATCTTTCGCAACGAATGTAGGCGTAAGTAAATTAATGACGGAGACACCGGCAAAAATGACAATAGATTATGACGATTAGGCTGTTTCGTGTTAATAATCATTTTATACTGAGTAAACTAAACCAAATATTTATATTTTCAGTATGGCTGCTACCGTATCACATTAATCAGTGCAAATTTACACGGAGGGAAATAATAGATATCCGTCGTTACAAACAACGAGAAACGGAGCAGATATAAACAACATCTACAGCACCACCCATTGTTCGGCGTTTACGAGATAAAACTACGAAATCTTTACCTAGCAAAACTGTGACATAAGACAAAACACATACAAACACACACACACACACACAAATATATATATATATATATATATATATATATATATCTTTCAACTTTTTAAAATTTTAATCTAGTCCAACCGAGAGAAATATTTATTGTGTATCAATTTTAATTTCAATTTCGTTTCAGCTCTTCATTCAACTCTTAATATATCACAGCAATATAACCAGTCAATCATTACACTATTTAAACAGAATTTTAATACTGGTGTAAGTTTTATGCTATCCCATATGACAGTGAATTTAAAATGCACTACATGTAACCGATTTTTAAAATTTCTTGTAAGGATGGCCTGATGATGGTCCAACGACCGACACTTGTCGCCAAAAATTTAAAATAAATAATAAAGTACTGCTGTGTTTGACTGAAACAAATAATGTTTTAATGGTCTTTCAAAAACGTAAACGTTTTTCACTTTTTTTCTGTTATAGAGAATCCAGCACTAAAATCAAAAGCATGCTGAAACTACAACGATTCTTTCTAGAAATTGGTTTACTCTAAAAGATGATGATCCGCTGTAAAAATTTAATTGGACAGTTCGTAATGGTAATGTCTTTAATACAGCAGCGCGATTATTTAAAATGTTGTGTACATAATTGTGTTAGTTTCCAGCAAATTATTCGTACATACAAATCGTCAACTTCTTGCATATATATATATATATATATATATATATATATGCGTAAATATACGGTTCACCTAAAAAGGTGTAGACAACGTAATTTTTTCACAGGTTTAGTGAATAAAATAATATACCAGTTACTTTAGTGGAAAATTCTGTTCCTGTATTCTGAGAAAAATCAGCAAAAATATTGCCATTGTGTTTATAATGTTTTTGGGTACCACTTTTGTTGCCATCAGGCAGAAGTTAATGCTTCGGTGTCTGGCCTAGTTGTCATTAAAAAAAAACTGTAAAGTACCTACTTCGTGAGACCAGTGAACTGCACTGCCACTGGCGAAGATAAGACCGCCACAAATTCCACCGCCAGAAGGGGGTGGGGGGTTGTGTTTCAGGGTGCTCGCAACAAAAAAGAATACTAAGATTTGTCGAGGGTTCTTCCAAACTGGATTCCGTTTTTCTGATAAAAGGCAGTGTTCTGGGTCCCTTTTGTGAAATCTGAGAGTCATCACGCAAATAACTATAATGGGACCCCGATTATCGAGGTACGGGCGGACCCCGACCAGTTACCTACACAAGTATCGGGCCCATTGCGTCTGCATAATTTTAACTGAAATTATCATAAATTTTTATGTTTTGCTGACCCTGCATCTTAGTATAATCTTAGTAATTAGCCAACTTAATGCACAAAAGTCCTCTCTCAACCTGTGCACGGGACGACCACCTACAGTTGTGATACCAGATGCTGTATAATACAATTTTGACCTCCTGATGATGAGCTCGAAACATGTAGAGGCATATAATAAACTTATTATAAAACAAGATTTTGCGCATTAAGTTGGTTAAATACTAAGATGAAATTATCATTTTAATTATTATGAAGTGATGGTGAGACAGCTAACCACATCCGTACCTTTGTATTCTATGTACATTAATAACATCACCCTGAAGATGGCCGTAATAGCGGTCTAAACATATTTGTGAGAACATTGTGAATAAAATGCATCATAAACATTGAAGCGCGTATGTTGTTTATTTACATATCATGAACCTATACGCTACTTCACTAGACCAGACAGATCGTACCAATTCTTCACGTTAAGATGAAGACAAGAGGACCGATTCCCGCGATATCTTACAGTTTCAGAACAGCACAGGCTCGTGACGTTATTATATAACAGATCATAAACCTTCAGAATCATAAGCAGTGTTGTCTTCTAAACACTCTAGATTCTAACGTGACGTAAAATATTACCTTAAATGATTTTATAGTCCTGCAGAAATTAACTTAAACCATACGTTTCCAGTTTAGACTTAAGTATCTGCTTCTTACATAACATTTGCAATCTTATGTATATTGGACCGTGCATCATCTAGATAGTTGAGTAAAGAGACACCAACTTGATCTCACTTGCTTTATTATTTCTTTATTTAATGCTCAACATGTTTCGGATGTTAATACATCCATCCTCAGGAGCTTGCGACCTATGTGCTGAGTTATTTCATGGGTTGTATTCATCTGGTTCGATG
>Ga0123355_10011118_pt1 | contig 13860 bp, 9 predicted proteins | sample TergutEmb28metaG_3_FD_89872 | JGI IMG/M metagenome (GOLD analysis project Ga0123355, IMG submission 89872) | Embiratermes neotenicus P1 segment gut microbial communities from Petit-Saut dam, French Guiana - Emb289 P1 | ecosystem: Host-associated > Arthropoda: Insects > Digestive system > Gut ... | reverse complement strand
GTGTTTGATGGAGGGGCACATCTCACTAGGGCGGAGGCTTGTGTCCTCATAATGAGGATGATAGAGCCGCGGAGGCGTACTCCGCCGAATGGTAATTGAGCTAAAGGGCGCACATTGTGCGTCCTAATTTTTTCGTTAAAAAATAAATTCTCAAACAAGTATGGTCAACCGTAGGTTTGTATGCACAATCAAATCGTCGAATAAGCTGGTGCTCATTTACATAAATGAACAGAATATGATGAGAAATAATTCGAAACAATAAGAAGTGTACGTTTTTTGTTTCGTGACTCTCACTATTTTGGAGGTATTCATGACTGAATATATAAACATGTGGAAAAACTTTGCTAATTTTTCCGATACTGCGAATAGACGTGACTATTGGATGGCATTTCTTGTAAATTGTATTGTTATATTTGTACTTGGGCTTATTGCTGGTAGGAGCATGATGAATGCACTTATGGAAGGTAGGACCCCCCCACTAAATATAATCAATATTTACAATATAGTAGCCTTTATCCCATCTATCAGCATAGCAGTTCGACGTTTTCGAGATATAGGCAAAGAGTGGTACTACGTTTTTCTATTTCTCATACTATGTATAGGACAGGCTTATGCCATTTATTTACTTGCACAGCCGACAGGAAAATACAGATGAACTACAATTGAATCGATAAACCAATGCGCTTTGGCAAGCAGGGAGCGGCGTCGGGCTGAGAATGCGCTGTGAAGCCATTCAAACTCGCCCTCCGGGCTCAAACAGTGAATGGTTACCCATCACAAACCTCAGCCCGCCACTTTTTTATACCACTTTTAGCTCAACATGTCTTCCAGATACTGCTTTCGAAGCAATTTATCTGGTACAAACCTGTTGAATTTGCCCAGTAATGGTACTGTTTCAGGTAACTTCAGCGTGTATTTGTCAATGGGCTTTGACATGAGCCCATCAACCAGCGTACTAAAGCTTTGTTCATCACGAGTGGTTACTGCTTCCAAAAACATTGGGGCCGATGGATTAGGGGATACAGTGCAGCTTATACCCTCATCCGCTAAAGCCAACCTTAGTTTGGTTAATTCCCTTGTGCCTTTCCAGGCGAAAACAGCATATCTGTTCTTTGCAATTGGAGCAACCAACTGGCTGGCAAGTTTTGTACAGGCCGCGAACTCCTGTATTTTTTTAAGCCTGTTTACACAATCTTCTGTCATATATGCATAGCACGAGTCTGCAGACAGAATGTGTCGGATCTTCATTAGCAATTCTGTGGATAAATCGGTCGGGGCAGGGGATATCTGGGCACTTGTCGGTTTCTCTAAAGTATGCTCTACATAGATAGTCCTTGCCCTTTCATCCGAGTAAACGACTTTCCACACCTTTCCACTTAGTGTGAAGACATTGCCTATGTCTTGCGCCTCTGTTATTGTGCCTATGACCCGGTTATCTGCATGTACCGTGTACTCATCGTGGGCTTCAAATACAGAAAAAAATCCACGCCTATTAATCAATGTTTCTGCGCGCCTGCCTATAATCAATCCACCTTCATCAGTACGCTGAAGATGCTCTAAAGCAATTAGATGTAATAACATCAGTTTGTAATCGTCCTGCGGAATATGCTTGAATGTTGCTAGGTCAAGAACGTTTTGAGCCAACTGCCTGGCTGTTGCTTCTCCAGCAGTCGACATGAAAGCCATGGTTTGGTGATATAATAACGAATATGGGAAGCGCGAGTTCCTAATGGTCTCAAGCCAACGTCCTTCCAAAAATAATTCCAGAATGGCAATGGCCTTAAGGAATTCCCAGTCTATATCATTAAAGTTTTCTATTGATGAGTCATGCCCTTCAAATACAAAAACCAATTCAGCCGCTTGGCCACGACGGCCACACCGTCCAACCCGTTGAGCCAGGCTGGTTACAGATGTTGGTGAACCTACTTGTATAACCCTATCCAGTGTACCAATATCTATGCCGAGTTCCAGAGTCAGCGTCGCGCCGATGACGATGGGCGTTTCACTGTGTTTCATTTCTTGTTCAGCCTCTGTTCGCAGAGATGTTGAAATATTACCATGGTGTGTATGGTAAACATCTCTGCTGCCGCGAATTTTTGCTATCTGTCTTATGCCGCTTATTATTTCTTCTACCTCTGAGCGGGATTTGGCGAATATAATAGACTTTTTGCCAACTGTATAACGATAAATGTACTCGGTTTGGGTCATTTCTGCCCTGCTTCCGTCCGATGCAAAGTATCTCATCTGAATGCCCAGCCTACGTTTGGGAACGGTTACTTTAGGCGTTATGCATTGGCGGCCGCTACCCGTGTTAAGCCACTCCTCGGCTGCAAGATAATCGGGCAAGGTGGCTGATAAACCTATTCGCCTGGGTTGACACCCTGCTAATCGCTGAATACGCTCTAGTTGGCATAAGAGTTGAAGCCCTCTCTCGTTAGACATGAAGTGATGCATTTCGTCGATTACTATAAACCTTAAATCCTTGAAGAGCCGAAAACATGCCTTACGTTGCTTCATTAGGAGGCTCTCCAAAGACTCTGGCGTGATTTGAAGTATTCCTTCAGGTTTTTTCAGGAGTTTTGCCTTGGCAGAACGTGAAGAATCCCCATGCCATTTGCATATGGGAATGTGAGCCTTTCTCAACAGCTCTTCCAAGCGGATAAATTGATCGTTTATTAGTGCCTTTAATGGGCTGACATATATTATGCCTACCGAGGTAGGGGGATTTTCCATAACTAGGGTAAGAGCAGGTAAAAAAGCAGCCTCCGTTTTACCAGAGGCCGTTCCGGCAGACAACAGTAAATTGCTGGTTGAGTTAAATATAACATTACATGCAGCTTCTTGGACTTCTCTTAAGCCTGTCCACCCGATTTGGTAAATAAACTCTTGAATAAAAGGTGAAAGCCGTTTATAGGCATCCATCGTTACACCTCGAAATCGGCGAACTGATCCAGTTCAATATCGCTTGAAAAAATAAATTGGGCACCGCCCAATATCTCGGTTATGGACTTTTCGGGGTTTTGATAGATAATGTTTATCAGCTCAATAAAATCCCTGATAATCTCGCGTGGAGTTATATGTGTGTCGGCTCCGATACGTTCAAATTCAATCTGTAAGAAATATACAAGGTTTTCATGAGAAACCTTGATCTCATAATTATAGAGGTCTGCATGAATCTGAGCCAGGTTTTCCAAGAGCACATATATTTCTTCATAAGTAAGGGGCTCCAGCCTAATTATGGGAGCCAGTAGATCCTTGCGATTTTCTGTGGCAAACCTGCCTTCGGTTAGCCTGGAGCGCAGTGCATCGTAACTGAATATACCTTTGTGCTGATCCTCCAAGCTTTGTGGTGTAGCACACATGAAAAATCCTAGGTGCTTTGCTTTGCCTTGCAGCATATCGTTGTACATCATCAGAATCATTTCGTAGTTGGTTTGGCGGGTAATGGTGTTTGGTATGCGGAACAGGTTTACCAATTCGTCTACCAAGACCAAAAAACCCTTATATCCGGCCTTCACTAAAAAGGAGGATAGTAGCTTAATAAAATCGTACCAATTATTGTCGCCTATAATTAAGTTAATGCCAAAATCGCGCTTTGCTTCTGTTTTTGTGGCATATTCCCCACGAAACCATCTTAGGATTTTTGAGCGCAGTTCGTCGTCGCTGCTGATGTATGCGTTATAATAAACCATCACTGCGCTAGCAAAATCGAAGCCATTTACCAAGGTCTCCATTTCCAAAGCAACCTGATGGACACGTTTATAAACTGCATTGTTAAACTCGGGGTCATTGCTGGAGAGCCCTGTTTCAACAATTACATCTGATTGGATTGAGGAAATCCATCGTTCGAGAATAAGCTGTAGGGCACCGCCGTCCGGTTTGGTTTTAGTGGAGATATTACGGATCAATTCTTTATATGTAGCTAGGCCCTGTCTGCCACTGCCAACTAAGCGACGTTCGGGGGATAAATCTGCGTCGGCCACGACAAAACCTCGATCTGTTGCATAATTTCGCATGGTTTGAAGGAGGAAGCTCTTTCCACTGCCGTAACGACCGACTATAAATCGAAATGCGGCACCGCCATCTTTAATTATATCTATGTCGTGGAGAAGTGCATTTATCTCCTGTGTGCGTCCGACGGCAATGTATTCAAGGCCGACGCGCGGTGTCACGCCTCCCTTCAGAGAGTTCATTATTGCCGATGCTATACGGCGTGGTGCTTGTCTTCTTGCCATATGTAAATTCTCCTTAAAAAGGGCACACTTAATGTTTTGAGCACAGCAACAGATCGTTGGTATAATCCTCAAAAATCCTAGGTCCTTCGGCGGTGTCTTCAATTATATAATCGCCAATATGCTCCAATGCTACGTTATTAATCGAATCGATAAGCACTTCAGCCATAATACCTTCTAAACGGGCTAAAGCAACTATTTCATTAGGTTTTCTGTTTAACAATGAGTCTATTGCCTTGCATTGTATATCACTCAGGTTTGAATAAAATAAATACCAGCTATTTTCTGGCTCGATGATCTCAGAGACTTGCAGGTTTGTTTCCAAATTCGTTTCTTGATCTGGTCTTTCATCTATTTCTTCATAATTTACAATCAGTTTCTCTAAGTTCTCATCGGCTGACTTTCGAACACCCTCCAATAAATTGCAATCAACCTTTACGACAATCCGCTCATGCTCACGAAAAGCATAGTCAATAGCATTATCAAAACTTTTGTCCAGAATGGCCGCAATATATTTAGAATAGGCTGGTGAAGATGGAAACATGCCCTTTACACGCTTTTCTTGTATTTTGGGCCTTTTTTGTTTGTGCAAATTTGCTGTCAGCCTCTTCATAATATACTCGACTAAATAAATGGCCTTTTTATTGATGGCCGAGGCAGACACACAATTCCATTTGCGGTAAACTGCATTGTAGTCATAAGAATCGTAATCCGAGATATAAACGCTTTTGTTTTCCAAGATTTCATCCGGCACGTATATACATTGCGAAAATGCAGACCAATTGCCACGCCTTTCATTGTCAACGCCTAGAAACAGAACCATAAATGCAAGTCCTAAATCTTCTATATAGCCCCAAAGTTTTTGTATACAGAAGTTGAATAGATTTGATATCTTTACATCTGGGACAAATCCAAGCTTGTCTGAAAAAATTCGGAACCAGTCTTTAAAGCTTTTGTTTTGTATTGCTATGTGCGGAAAGAACTCTACGATATCGAAGCGTAAGATAAGTTCAGAAAACTTCATTTCGCCTGGATGTGTGATAAAATAGTCTAAAAAAACATCTGAAATATCCGGGACGATTTTAACAAGCCTCGCTAGCTTTTCCAAAACCTGCAAATCCGTTTTTGCAGCTATTTTATTAATCAGCTCATTGGCATAGATTTTCGCAAAATAGGGGTTAGCATCTGCCTCTTCATTACTTTTAATTTTGGATCTCCAAGTTATGTATTGTCGTGTCTGCGCGATGGAAAGCAACGAATATGTGTATTTAACCGCAGAAATATCAGCTATTGGTTCTTCAGACTCGTAGCAGTCGATTATATCCTCTAAAATACGTGCTTGCGAGACAAATCTTAAAGCTGCTTCAACGCTAGTACTTGATGCAGATGGAATAGCCCTGGCTCGCCATATCGTGCTTACGATTTCCGAATGGGAATCAAGCAGTAGCTTTCTAATTGGTTGCAGTAATTCACTGGAACATTCTGGGCTTAGTTCTTCCCTTGTGGCAGAAACAATAATTTCATCGAAATAACCATCGCTGATAACAGCGGAATAGGGTGTTGAGTATATGTTGGCAGGTATACTGATATTGGTGTCTGAACTAGGATTAAGTGCGGCTTCAGTTTTTCTCACTATCAAATTTACCACAGATTCGCATAATGGGCCACACGACAAAACCCGCCGATTCCAAACTCCTTTAACGCATACAAACTGTTCAAATTTACTTAAGTACACCACTCTATCAGTGGGTGGCTGTGCGTTATAAAATATAGCTTGTTCATATGGAAACCAAGAATTGTCTGAAACAAATCTCCCTTCAAACAAATTCCGAATATCAATCCCATACATTGAGAATAGGACTTTAAGGTTCTTTAAGACAATATCGAAACATTTTACAAATTTAACAGCACCGAAACTTGAAATGAAAGGGTTACTAATGAAATTCCAATTAACGATTTGCAGAATAGATGCATATTCACATTCGCCATGTGGAAAAATTTCGGCTAATCCCAACTTGCAAACAATCTCGGGAAATGGAGTTTCAATATTATTCATGGCATAATAATCACGAAACCAATTTGAAAACAAAAAAATATTTTCTGGAAATATGCTTTTGTATGAATTTATAAGAAAAGCCATTTTTTCTAGGGCTTCTACATTACTGTTTACGCCGATATTATTTATTAACTCAAAGAAATAGAGATAAATGTAGTAGATTCCTGTACTGGCAGGATTCCCTGTTCTGACCATGGTACGCCACGTGAAATAATATCGTAGTTGTTTGTTGCTTAATACCTCATATGTCGGCTGAGAATCAAACAATGGGACGTATTCGCTGTAATGATCCTCGAAGGTTGCCATAAAATTGCCTTGAAGATAGAATAATGAGGGATCAGTATTTGGTTTTGCAGTAGAATTTAAAGTGCGCATTTTATGTATATGTGAAGATGTTTTGTGTATAAATCCCACAGGCAACCCACCGTTTTCGGTTGAATATTTTTGTAAATTATATCATAATTAGATTTAACATACAATGTCCACGTAGGGAGCAGGAGGTCGCAGGTTTAAATACTGTCACCCTCATTTTTTTATTTGTTGTACCTGTAGCTCAGCAGGATAGAGCAACGGCCTTCTAGAGCCTGTTTGATAAATGAAATATGCACATGTTTCGAACCATCTGAGAAAGATCGTCATCCCGGGCTTGACCCGGGATCCCCTGATATTAGCCAATCTCAGGGGATTGCGGGTCAAGCCCGGGTCAAGCCCGCAATGACGGACTAATGAGATTTGTCTGCTGCTTCTGAAACACGCCAATTATTATTTATCAAACACGCCCTAAGCCGTGGGATGTCGGAGGGAAACAATGTTAAAAATAGAGCATCTAGTAAAAACATATGGGAATAAGCGCGCAGTCGATGACTTATCTCTACAAATCGAGCCTGGTGAGGTTTGCGGATTCATAGGTCATAATGGTGCCGGAAAGACGACAACAATAAAATCGGTATGTGGAATTTTGGCCTTTGACAGTGGAGAAATAACAGTCGCGGGCAAGTCTGTCCGGGAAGATCCAATTGGCGTGAAGAGGGAAATAGCCTACATCCCCGATAGCCCCAATTTGTATGATTTCCTTTCTGGTATTAAATACTTGAACTTTATCGCAGATGTATATGGTGTAAGTGCTTCTGCGCGTCAAGAACGCATCCGCACATATGCAGATCGCTTAGAAATAACTAGCGATCTAGCTGAAAACATAGCCGCATATTCTCACGGGATGAAGCAAAAATTAGCGATAATCTCTGCTTTGGTTCATGATCCCAAATTAATAATCTTGGACGAACCTTTTATAGGCTTGGATCCAAAGGCAGCTAGGTCGCTGAAAGAGATTATGTCGGAAAAATGTGCTGAAGGTTGCTCTGTTTTTTTCTCTACTCATATACTTGAGGTCGCTGAAAGGCTTTGTGATAAAGTTGCGATCATTAAGAGCGGGCGTTTAGTTGCATATGGTGAAATGCATGTTGTTCGTGGGGATTCATCTCTGGAAACTATCTTTTTCGAACTAGAAGGTGAAACCGAATGATAATAAACTTATTTAAGATAAATTTTCTAGCAATAATGACTGGCATCTTGCAGATGAGGCAGAGAAAAAGCAGTCCTTTAAGGATAGCTATACTTATTGCTCTTTTTGTTTTTGCGATGAGTACTCTGATGCTAGCATTCGGTTCTTTGTTTTATGTTTTACATGATCCTTTTTTTGATGAGGGTATTGGCTGGTTTTATTTTTCTATTCAAGCGACTATGTCGTTTGCTTTAAGTGTATTGGGCACGATTTTTTCTGCACAATCGTTATTTATATCAAAGGACAACGAATTGCTGCTTTCCATGCCCATAAAGCCAAGTAAGATTTTGATCAGCCGCATTCTTGTTATTTTGGTATTCGAATACATCTTTCATTCGATGGTTGCTATCCCTGCATTTATAGTATGGGTTCGAGGGGGACATGCAACTGGAATGGGGGTATTAGTATATCTGATAAACTACATGTTTTTACCTCTTATGGCATTGTCGGTTGCCTGCCTTGTTGCTTGGCTGCTTTCTATGATTCTTGTGCGCTTTAAACGGAAAAATATTTTGACGCTTGCAATGTCGATATCCTTGCTTTTGTTATATATGTATCTGTACTCTCAGCTTCAGAACTATCTTAATGTGCTGTTGAGTAGAGGCGTAGAGATTTCTGAAGCATTTCGCAGAGCCATGCCCCCGTTCTATGCCTTTGGCGTAAGCATTGCCGATATTAGTTTTGCAAGTACAATAGAGTTTGTTGCATGGGCAGCAGTTCCATTTATACTGATAATTTTCATAATGTCGATACACTATCAAAAAATTCTAACAACCAACAGAGGGATGTCAAAATCTGTTTACAAAGAGCGGGCAGTCAAGACTTCGGGTGCTTGTAGAGCACTTGTGAAAAAGGAGTTGGCATTTTACTTTGCTAAACCTATGGTTGTTTTAAATACATCAATAGCCGCAGTGTTTATGCTGATAGGAACTGTTGTACTGTTATTAAGGGGTGACGGGTTGCTAGAGTACTTCGAAACCCTGTCTACAAATTTGGGCAACCTTCCACAGCCAGTACTTGCTGCTATCATACTTGCATTTATGGGTTGTATGAATAATTTGTCGGCGTCCTTAATCTCTTTAGAAGGCAATAATTTTTGGATAGCCCAATCAATTCCTGTCCATCCTAAAATAGTGTTTCTTTCAAAGATATATACGCATTTAATTACGTCAGCGATTCCTTGCCTGCTATTGTCCGTCACGCTCTCTTTTTTTATCGCAAATACAGTGGCAGACGCTTTGATGATCATTATATTCCCACAAACGCTGATTTTGCTTATGGCAGTATGCGGTTTAACCATAAACCTTATGTACCCTCGCTTCGACTGGGTGTCTGAGATTCAACCAGTTAAACAAGGCGTTTCCGCAATGATAACAATATTTGGATCGATGGGTTTGATGGTGGGTATAGGTATAATTTATTTTGTTGTTATCAGCCGTTTTATTAATGTGGTTGAATTTTTATGGTTACTATCCTCGGTTTTTGTAGTAAGCTCGTTTATACTGTGGAAATGGTTGTCTATAATAGGCTCGAAGAGGATTTGGGATTAAAATTCAAAATTTCACTTGACAATCTTTCATATGTCTTATATAATTTCACTCGTTGCAGATTTATATCTGTAACATGCCCAGGTAGCTCAGTTGGTAGAGCAGTGGACTGAAAATCCACGTGTGGGCGGTTCGATTCCGTTCCTGGGCATTTTTTTTGTTATGGGTTTATCTTAGAGTAATATAAGCAGGTGTAGTTCAGTGGTAGAACACCAGCCTTCCAAGCTGGCCATGTGAGTTCGATTCTCATCACCTGCTGTAAAATAAAGGCCTTGAGAAGCTGGTTAAATCGTGCTTTTCAAGGCTTTTGTATTTGGTATAGAGTGCCATAACCTCATCATTGCTGGCCTAATCGTACTTGCTTTCCTTACTATTTGCTGGCGTGTTCAAATACGTGCTGATTTAGCAAACACGAGCGTCATCCCAGGCTTGACCCGGGATCCCCTAAACATAGCCAATCTCAGGGGATTGCGGGTCAAGCCCGCAATGACAGACTAATGAGATTTGTCTGCTGCTTCTGAAACACGCCTATTTGCTTAATGGAAACCGACGAAAATGGTTACACCAAAAACACACTATAAGGAGACTTTCTGATGAATAACGAAGAACAAATCATCTCTATGATTCAATCCCTGACTGAAACTGTTGGAGTGATATCTCCGACCTTAAGCATAACGTTTCAGAGCTCAAAGCGGGACAGTTAAGGCTTGAGGAAGGTCAAAAGGAACTATCTGATCGCCTCAGGGACGTCTGGGAGCAGACAGCACATTTGACTGAATTTGAATCTGAGACTCGATTGAGGCACAATGAGATCATTGCTAAACTGAATGATTTCAAGGTTGTGACAATGAATAATACATACGATATTGCTCTCTTGAAACATAAAGTAAATGTAGATGGTACTTATTTTAACTCGACTGGAATCATTGACGATGCTATTAAAAAGCTTGAGGCTCTGAGATGATAAGATCTTATCTTAATGAAACAAAAAAGACGCAGCTCGGATAGCCTGTGTCTTTTTTTCTTTAAATGCCATGTCTTATGCCTAGTATCACTTAAAAGAAACCTTCTAGAAAATCCTTATTAAACTCGAACATTTCCTGCACCATAGCCTCTATCTCTGCCATGGAGCATACCGCCGCTGTTAATGGATCGTGCAGTATTGCGTGGAAGACTTTTCTTCGATCCTTCTCTATAAACGCCCCCACCGCCAATTCTTCGCACATTGCACTACTATGAACTAGCACTGCTAAATGATCTGGGAGCTTGCCAACATGAATAGGCTGTAACCCTTCTTTGGAGGCATATACTGGGACTTCCACACAACACCCATAGGGTAGGTTCTCAATCAAGCCGAAATTGCGTACATTGCCGTTAAACTTAAAGATTGTGCCATCGCCAAAACGGGCGTTAAAGATTTGGGAGGCATATTCGTGACTACGAGTAAAGTCAACCTCTTCTTCTGCCAGCCAGGTTTTGATATCTTTTTCCCAATTGGCACCTTGATTTAGATATTCGTCCCTGATATAGGCATATACCCCAGGGTTCCATCCAGTGCCATGTGTACAATATTTTTCAATGAGATCTGGTCGTTTTCTAAACCATGGGTTGTATTCGGAATTGTGCCCCGAAGATTCTGTGACATAGTAATCCAGATGCTTGAACATCTCGTTACGGACAATCTCTTCATTATATATTTCTGGCTTCTTAATTGCATATTTTAGGATAGGGTATGCATCTTTGCCTTTCACTTTATATTCTAGATAAAAGGCCATGTGGTTGATGCCTGCGCAAAGATAGCAAACGTCATTCATATCTGCATCTATCCACTGTGCCAGCATCTCTGCAGTGCCCTGTACACTATGACAAAGCCCTGTAACTGTGGTTCTTGTTTCAGATTGCAGGAGACGGCATAACATGGCCATAGGATTTGTGTAGTTCAGTACTAAAGCATTTGGAGCGTATTTTTCAATATCTTGAGCAATATCCATCATTACGGGTGCGGTTCTGAGAAAACGGAAGATGCCTGAAGGCCCGCGGGTATCGCCCACGTTGATGTCTACACCATACTTTTTGGGGATTTCAATATCATGCCGCCAGACTTCTACGCCACCAGCTAGGATTGTGATGACAACGCCGTCTGCATTTTCCAGAGCTTTTGCTCTGTCTGTGGTTGTTGTAACCTTTGCTGGATATTTCCCCTGTTTAATAATTTTCTCTACAGCCTGCTTGATATAAGACAGTCGCCCTTCGTGTATATCCATCAGGGCGATTTCGCAGTCTGAAAGTGCTGGGAAAGTCAATATGTCATTGACCAAAACGCGGGTAAAGCCGAAGCTGCCTGCCCCTATAAAAGCGATTTTTTTCATAAAAGGTTTCGGCGAGGAAGCCGCTACTTTTGTCGCTTTACCCAACTAGACAAATCTCATTAGTCCGTCATTGCGGGCTTGACCCGCAATCCCCTGAGATTGGCTATGTTTAGGGGAGCCCGGGTCAAGCCCGGGATGACGCTCGTGTTTGCTAAATCAAGTTGGATCGGACTGGGGTAGTGGATGTCGCCGTCTCTCCCTTCGCTTATTGTTTAAACTATAGGTGGTTCCCCACCATTTATACACATAAATATTGTATTTGATAACAAGAGTAAAGTAAAGCAAAAGAACACAACGTCGCACAGACGTTATGTTCTTGCCTAAAATAGTAGCTCAGCATTTTCAACAATGTGAGTAAAAACCTTTTCGTGAAGGACAATTTTCATTATAAAGGGTAGACCCATCTCCTCTTTAAACGATCTATAATCCCTCATACCAAAATGTTTCTCAAAGAAGGCCCTAACATCTTCTTCGCTTACAGAGAAATCACCATGTTCGGCTACTGCTTGTAATACAAGGTCACGTCTGGCTAATTCTATATTTGACTCTCGGAGCTCTCGTTCAAACTCCTGGAGCTCTTCTATACTGTCAAATCCTATCATTTCAATGTATTCATCCAATGTCATGTCATGTTGTGCCGCGTTGCTTTCGAAACTGCTGATTATTGATGGTTCCCGATTACGCATCAATGGTTCGGGGATTGATGATACATTTACTTCGTTCATAATATAGTCGTCAACAAAAGCCACGACAGCTTTTCTTACGAGTTTCCAATAAACCTCTAATCTCATTTCATGAACAGTTGTCCAGCCATATAAATCATAAAGATTTTCCAAAACATGATTATCAGTCAGCCGTAACTGCCCTTCTCTGATAATATAGTTAATAGTCATAACGAACAATGCATCTTTTCCTGCCAGTTCTTCTATATCATCGTCGGGGAAAGTCGTTTCCACATGAACTGTATCTCCTGGCTTGTGTCCGATTAGACGTTCAAGAAACTTGTAAGTAATATTTATAAGCTCGAAGTTTATATTCACATCCCTCTCACTTTCAAATATAACACCGTCTATGATCAAATCGTAGTCTACATTGACTGAATCGCCTTTAACAACAGTGCGATCTGAGTTACGGGATGGAGATTGTAAAAGAAGATGCCGTATCTCTTGATCGACCTGTCTGTCAGATACGTAATTAGCATCTTTTGGGATCACCAAGTTGTTATAATCAAATATTTCTACATAGTCAAGGGCTCTGACGCCCTCCCAGAAACCATTTTCATTAATGCCAGTGCTGTGGTTAAATCTGTTTTCATTAGTATCTTGCCCGCTAGATGAACTGATAAGCACAGTGCTTGTCCCTTGGCTCCAGTCAACGGAATAGCCCACGCTCTCAAGAACAGCGCGGATGGGCAGCATAGTTCTGCCTCCGATAATTTGCGCAGGAACATCTAATGTATGGCTTTCACCGTTTGTAATAAAGTTTATACTGCCAATGGTAAGAACAACTTCATGACCACTCCTGGTTAATCTCGCGGTTTCTGTATCCTGCTCCCAATCTACTTCAAAGCCCAATTCTTCAAACACGCCGCGCACAGGAACAAGTGTGCGGCCGTCCACAATGGTGGGGCCTTGGTCTGTAAAGTTAACTTGCCTGCCATCGATGGTCACGTGCACTTGGCTGGCTTGTATGGTAGCGGGCATAAAGCTTAACTTGGCGAACACTGTTGCCAACACTATTAACATAAACTTTTTCTTTAACCTCAAAATAAACTCCCCCTGCTATCGCTTTATAGAAGTTTGGTAGCTCAGGCTAAAAAAGATAGTTCGTGAACATTTATAAATGTTCACAAGCCACCATTTCGCTTTGTCTTCATGTTTCCCGTTTCATAAATCTCTCATTCGCCCAGATAATCGCAATAATACTCATATTCGGCACCTTGAAATAAACATTTGGTGAATTGATTTGTTTAAGCAGACCTGCGGGAGACCGAGGACGGTCGCCCGGGATCGCTAAAGGCTGTTGCTTGGCTTGAAAGAGCCAAGTGCAACAGCCTTTATTCTTATTCCGCTTAAGTAGTTTTTTCTTGCCAATC
>Ga0123355_10011117_pt1 | contig 13860 bp, 6 predicted proteins | sample TergutEmb28metaG_3_FD_89872 | JGI IMG/M metagenome (GOLD analysis project Ga0123355, IMG submission 89872) | Embiratermes neotenicus P1 segment gut microbial communities from Petit-Saut dam, French Guiana - Emb289 P1 | ecosystem: Host-associated > Arthropoda: Insects > Digestive system > Gut ... | reverse complement strand
GCGGACGCTTGTGAGTGCGGTAATGAACCTTCGGGTTCCGTGAAATGCGGGGAATTTCCTGACTAGCTGCAGACCAGTTAGCTTCTCAAGAAGGACTCTGCACCATGGAGTAAGTAAGTAAATGGCCAGACACATAGACGCTAGTGCATGGGGAATACTGTGGACACGGAGGTACAAGAACCGAAGGGTAAACGATAGTCGGACATTATGTTAGAAGTGGCATATTTTGATATTTGCCTCATCTAAATCGATGCATCATAGTAATAACGGACGCACTGTTGCACTTAACATACGAATGCCGGGTCATAGTGTTTAAATAGGCCGAATAATTTAAGACTACAAATATTTTTAATTGAATAAATACGAGTAAATAAAGAAAGAACAATATACAGTAAAAAGGATTGCTAGAAAATAATATTAATTTGTGTGACAGAGTAAATAGACTTAAATTGAAGTGGGGCTGAGAAAAGTTGAATGACACCTTGGAATTTGAGAAAACAGAAAGACATATGTCAAATGGAGACCAGAAGGTGGTCCCCTCGGCTGAATTAGGGATAGAGACCTTCCAAGTACAATGCAAGTTTAATAAGTTCTAAATAGAGCTCCATGAAAACAAGCGTCGAAGAGGCATATTTAAAATGTAATTCCCTGCTGCTTTATTGCAACATTATCCTTAATGCAAAAAAGCATATTATTTCAAATTCCGAGACAGACACAGCATCCCCAATGTGCATTCCCTTGCGCTGTTATTACAAGGGAGGAATAAGAATTGACCTGCTTGCTTAAATTATGTATAATCCAAGTCAAATTTTCAGCAAGGGGAATAACGTTTAAAACTGAAAGAGGGAAGATAAGTCAAGTGGTACTGAAGAGCAGTTGCTTCCTCTTCCATGCCTTTTTTATGCCTTTTGGAAAGAGGTTCATTAAATGTTATTCAGAGAAAATGGAAGAATGAAGTTGACATTGCTTTACTTTTGTAGTGTTCTAGTAATGGAAGCAACGAGAGCGTAGGCTGGGAAAGAAATGAAATAAATTATAGTAGAACAGCAGAAATAAAACAGAATGAACGCGTACATTTACAATGAGAATGCAATGCAAACATATCTTCAATTAGTTCATCATGCAATGCAATGCAAACATATCTTCAATTAGTTCATCATGCAATGCAATGCAAACATATCTTCAATTAGTTCATCATCGTGCTCTCTATGCGACTTCCCCGCTTCAATGCGACAGAAATTTTAATTCGAGTTTATGTGTTCCTCGCATGTATTAATTGCTATTATTTATTTTGTGCATCCAAGCTTCAAAAATATAATCCACAGTGAGAATCTGTAATTTTTTAGAAATTGTTTTTATTCTTCCTCCTGAATTTCGAAATGTTTTCATAGCCGCCGACTGTTTTCAAACTGTGCACTCAAGTGAGTGATTTGTAGAACTTCAATTCATTCTCGTTTCCGTTACAATTACTTCATTTGCTCTCTTGTTTCGAAAAACATTGGTCTTCTGTTCAAGTTTTCGTATTATATAATTGATATATGACATCCAAGAGAGTTACAGTGTTATACATATTCAGAAATACGTCTAACTAATAATTTTTAAATCTGAATTGACGGAATTCTTCGAGTGTTAGTGCCCTGGCCTTTTGTTCATATATTTGAGTTGTTATCTCATCACACTTTATTCAGTCATTATTAGATTCCTTGTGTAAAGTAATGTGTTTGGTTTTGTCTTTACATTTTATAATGTGCTTAGCCCAGAGTCAGTTTTATTGCTCCAATCTTTAAATATTTAATACATATATAATCCGTTGAAAGAAAAACTGTCCGGCTTCTTTCCGTGAGACTTGCCAGTAATTAAAAATTTCCCCTGAATGGGTTACGGGCCCAGAGCAGGATAATTCCAGTGGTAGGATTGCTACCTTTAGCCTCTGGACTGGCATGGTAGACGTTTGAAGAGACTTCTGGATACGTGAGAGCGGAACGCGTCAACAAGTGGCCCAACTCCATGAAAGATATATGATGATGATGATGATAATCTGTTTATGTAAAAATGCTCGTGTATAAGCTAAAGCCTTATAGTACACTTTGTTTACAAGGTCTGTTTCCTTCCACGTTCTTCAATATCAGGTTCTTTCCTTCCTCTAATTGCCTTACTTCGGCCAGATCTAAAAGCCACCATGTTAAACTCTGGTTCACACAAGCTTAATACACGCTCACTTGTAAATTCAATCTAAACGACGAATAAAAAAGAATCCTTTCAGTAACTTAAAAAAAATTCAAAAGCCTACTTTGCGTTCTTAAAGCTTTTACTTGCTGCTAGTTTAAGAATTACATTTCGGCAAAACAAAATATATATTGAATACGGTCAACAAAAGCAACATTTCAATAGCTTAACTTTGCGTAGTGGCTTAAGATAGAAGCTTTAAAATTATTTATGAGGTACAGGGAAATGTTGGCACTGGGACTCGCCGAGCGTCTTTTTCGGTGGGTAAAGTGTGTTCTTTCAGAGGGTTATAAGAGGCCGGGAAATTCATGTGACCCACCACCATCTATAGCCAAGATTAAGAATGCGTGAAGGCCTATCCAAACTCCCCGATACACGTTCATGCTGCGCGCAGAGACAGCTTTATGTAGAGTAGGTTTCCACGGCAATTATTCGCAGAATCTAAATAGCAGTACAACCTCATGCAAGGACCTCTCACATCGGACTTGACGCTTTCCGATTTACGTGAAAAAAGAGCCATTTATGCTATAATTCAAAAGAAGATTTGTTTTGTTTAAAATGTGTGAATTCAGAACTGTCCAAATTGTTAATAAAACATTATTTTACGGAATTTAAACACAATATTTTCAAAAAAGGGAATGGGATAAAAGTGAATACAATTTCATGGCCTTAGTAATCTGGTTTTGTAAGAAGGCAATGTAGCAAAATATTAGTACAATTGACTGAACTCACACACAAGATTTTCATATTGAATGTTACAAGAAAAAAGGAATTTCAGGATATATGTGGAGAATTTTACGACTTTCTATAGAGTGTGCTTTGTACTCACTGACTATGGTTAATGATAAAAATGTCCTGGTAAGTTTGTCCAAATATTTTACGCACTGATTTTAACCAAATTTGACTTAAATAACAGCAAAAATATATATATATATATGTATATGAATATATTGAACATCGTGTAAATAAGAATTTATCATGGATTAACAGTGAAGAAAGCAAAATGGTTCATTAAGGTTACAAAAATCTTCCCGTATTGAATTTGGTAAAATTATTATTAACACTTGATAACATAAATGAACACTAGAAAATCCAATTACACTGTTATGCAACATGGGTTTTTTTTTTAAATTACTTAATACGTACCAGGTTTTCGAAATGATATCTCATGTTGAATTTAACAGAAATTTTATTAAAGATTCGCAACGTAGACTCTCTATGAAAAAGATACTTAAGGATAATGTAAAGTAAGCTTGCTATGTGGCTGAAGAAAATAGTGGCTGAATTTATTCATATTCTTGCTTTTTTAATTGCATTAAATTTGTATTAAAATGCATATATGAATTTAGGTAAGTAGGCTTTGTTATTATACATTATTACAGTTAAGAGCAGAATTGTCAGACAACTTTTAATGAAATTAATCCAAAGGTGAATTTTAGAAAATATGTTGAATTTGTTGTTTCTTATTATGTTTCACAGACAGGGGGCTGCAGATCTATCTTTATTTTGCTAACTTTGATACGAACGCATAAATATTCATTTTTATGCCGTGTTAATGTAGTTAAAACAAGTTTCTGTCCGAATAATGAGTGGATAATTTGTCAGTTATTTACAATTAAAACTCCCATTTCTAATAAATTTTTTCTCTTTCGGAACGGCGATTTTCTTCCTGTACAAGCCGTCTGGACTCTAAATTCTTCTCAAAATTCTAATATTCGCCACGCTAAGGCCGCAAATTTTACATTACTCATCGAATAGGTATGTCGAAACCTATTCCTCTTCTGATTCATAAAATACGATTCCATCCTATAATCTGTGTGGTCCAAAATAAAAGTTTATCGATATTTTCAAGAAAAGATCAAAATCACGATGTTGATATGAATGCCACCTAAGGGCTGCATGTTTAGAATTTCCTGACATGCCAAGAATGTACTTAATATTTGGTCTGAAATGAGTCATCTGGTTAGAAAATTCGCAAATTACAAGGCTAAGAGTTCTTCATGAGAAGCTCGCCCTTTACTCATATGGGTGTGAATCTTCTGTCTTGTGAAAAAGGAAAACTATAGGCTGGTAGCGCTTGAATACTGGCTGCTCATAAAAATACTTGGTTCTAAGGGAGAAGCAAGTGCAAAGAAAGAAACTTATATAAGGCGGAGTAATCTAATTTGTATTGTTTATCAGATGTTACTCTGGTGGTCAAACCAAGGAAGTTTATGTGGACAGTACGTATTGGAAGGCCGAGGAATGTGAGATAGACATTCAAATTTTGGTCCTAATTTACAAGGGAAGGCACCACTTGGGGACTGTGGATTTAGAAGCGCGTCAGAGACCGAGTCCGCAGACGACTCCACTTGGGAGACAGAGTAGTCGATGTGATGAAAATAATAAACAAGTTATAAAGTGTTCCTCAAGTTTGACAAGTTAGGCGCTTTCGCTGTCTTAGACACCCTACATTTTAAATTCCTGATGTTCTCAAGAAAGACACTGACATATTAGTATTTGAAACATGTTCTTCCATGTTTCACACAAGCCACAATATACGAGTAAGTAACTTCCTCAGCTTAGCAGCAGTTTTACGGTCGAACATACGTAACTTGTACTCTGTCAACGGGAATACACCGTATTTCTTATTCTTATCTCATAAGCTGTTAAATTGACAATCGATTGTACTTAACTATTACGTTTATTCTTGTCACGCAAAAAGTGCCTATCATTTTTGTCCCGTTTTCAAAAAAACGTTAATTCTGACAGATTTTGTAAAACTTTAAACATTAAGGATGACGAATATCTTCCCGGTAAGAGTAGCGTTTTTCGACGCAGAAGGACGGACAGACGAGTGAAAATGTTAGTCGCTCTCTTGTAACAGATTTGAAAAAGTATATAAAAACATGAAAAAATTTTGTTCCCTGATATGGACTGACATATAGTAGGCTAGAATATTTTTGTGTATGGAGACGAGGAAAACTAAGTTTCCGTAAAGAAGAAAATCTAACTATCACTTTTACAAAACAGGTACGATTCAATAGATTTATTTATTTATTTATTTACGTTCTACTGCAAACAACTCGTACCTGCAACTATTGACTTTTCTTGTATAAGTTAAAAATGGGAAAAATAAATTTAATTTATGTCACTAATATAAATGTCCATGCCAGCTGATGGGCTGTATAGTGTCCATTTCAAACGGATTATTGTCTCCTAGCAGCAGTAGTGTCATGAAACAACAGGCGTCGCTTCCAATTTGCCGACGGTGGCATAGCTTGGGGGTGGTGTGTGGTGTGTTCAGATAAAAACAGATGAAAAAATTAACATTAATATAAAAAAGCAAATTGAAAGCTGTCCAAAGGAAATTGCTTTTTTTCTCTATCGATTATTTATTACAGATTGATCAGATTAACTGGCACATCAGCATGCTAACTTAATTCAGTGATCTGAATGGGAAATTATCAGCACGACGTTTCAATATAACTGACTGCATACGATACAGTTCATTTTAGAAGCTAATATTTCCTCAGATTTTCAAGGAATTTTAATACATTCTATGGAAATAAATTGCTCATTACCGTGTCTAGAAGCGCCGGGCACTTATTCCTAAAACACCCGTTTCTGTTAAACACTTTATTATCCAAGATGAGGTTCCACCTCATCCTGGTAAACAACATTGGTCGGTGCTTTACACCACAAGCTGTAAACACAGTCTATTGCTCCTGAGGATGGGCGAAATTATCGCTCGAAACATGTTGGGATGATTGAAATTATTAATAAAATTATTATTGTTGCATTTAGTTGGCTGTTTATATTAATGTATCAATGGTGCACGGTCACACAAATATAAAAAACAAGTACGTTTTGTTCATTTCTCCTCTATAACAACAAGCTTGCTTCTAATATAACAGAATGTTAGTCCAAAACGCCAGTTGGTTTACTTGTGTCTTAAAGTTGTTAAATATTGTTGTCTGCTAGTAGCCCACTCTAGTCAATTAAGATATCTTTTTGTATAGTAACCTGAGGCATGAAGAAGAAATTATTGTGGCTCACTTGCCTGAAAGAGGCAATGCGTGGAGAGTTTCAAATCTGGTAAAATGATTGCAGTGTTCGCCGATTTTAAGTAGTCTCCAAAGAGGTCATGGATTATGGCGCACAAGTACATTATTTTAAGCCAAATCAACCCAGTCCACGTTCTCTTGCTATGGTTCTTAAATAGCCATTTTACTTTTATATTCCCATCTACGCCTAGGTCTTAGGATTTTTCTCTTTCCCCCGGTTTTTCCCACTAAAACTTTGCATACAACTCTCCTTGTCCGGATATGGGTCACACGTCCTGTCAATCCCAAGCTTCTGTATTTGATCACCCGTAAAACATTTGGTGTTTTCTGGGTTTCTGTTACCGCCTATGTTTTAGGCCCAAATATATTCAGCAGAACTCCATTCTTACTAGCCTGTGTTCTGCCCTCCATGTGCGAGACTAAGCATTACCACACAATTAGTACTTAAGAAGAACGTACTACGCAATTTTTTTCTCAGCTGCTTTGTCTTTGCCGATTCTGCACGTAACTCTGTTAGCACATATTCGGGCTAGGTTTTATTTTCGGATGCTGAGTCAATGAGTGATCAAAGTTTCGAGGCAAAGTTCTGTCCTCATCTACAAGTTTCCTACCTTGTAGAAGAATTTAGAACCTACCCAACGCTGAAGACGAGAACAGTATATTTCTCGAAACATCGGTAACATATTATCCATCCAAGCAACAGCATATACAACCATAATGGAATGCTCAACCACACGGCTGCGAAAATCTCCCGCCTCACATAATATAATTTTTTTCGAATTTACTCCAATGAGTTCTTCAAACGCCATATTTGTTGTTATTAATATACACACGAACATTTTGGACGGAATTTGTATGTGTGTGACTTATAATTATGCAATATTTCAGACGTCTGTCTCTAATAATTCTTTATATATCACATAAAATGGAGAATAAAAACATATCTTGCGAGATATTTTGCTCTGCAGTCTAAAAGTGTTACCTTTTACAAATTAACGGAGAATTCTTTACTCGCGTTTTTCAGGGTCGTACATCAAATGTTGCAAGTGGCTCCGTCCAACCCAGAAATTCCCTGTGACCCTTGGTGTTATGGGTACTACAGGAAATTGGGAACTAAAAGTGTGCAGTGACCTCCACAGTCACAATATTCGTAACAATTGCAAAAGGGTACATGGAACGTGGTTTACAAAAATCAGGAATTGTTTCATAAGCGTAACATTCTTATAAATATTGGAAGTAGGTACAAAATTTAATTTAGATTCCTAGTATCTGTGTGTGACCACTGTGCGTTTTATTTAGATCACACAGCGTGCATGATATAGGCTGTGTCTGCCTCTCAGCATAAATCTTCCTATGCCAAAACTTTGATTAATAGATTTTGTCTCCGTCCGTGATACACCGCTGTGATATATGAAGAGTAGAAATGAAGAACAGACCGCCAATCACGTGGCGGTCTGTTCTTCATTTCTACTGTTCATATGTCACAACATTGCGTCATTGATAAAGATGTTACTAGCCTGTCAGCCCCCACACACAGAGTCAACACAAAAATACTAGAGAAGGAAACCTTAATTGCAAAGCCAATATGTATGTTAATAAAGGACGCAGCGAGAGAAGTATTATACCTCAATATGTCAAAATGAAATTCCTCTTAAGTCTCCAGCCAAACAATTTACGGAATAAAAACTCTTAACCTTTCTTTAAAGATGAAGTAAAATGTCACTGTATCAGTAAACCAAATTTTATTCCGCAAATGTATAACCTTTATTTATACCTAGTCAGCACGTGGGACAAAACACGGTTCTATCGAAAATAATATTAACTGTAGTCTATTCAAAGGATGTTTCACCTCAAATATCAAAAATTGGACACGCCACTATTTAATTTATCTAAAAGACACCAAACTCAAAAGATCACATTCTTTCCGCGAGTAGTTCTTAATACCTATAGTAACTTCTCTAATGAAGAAATAACACTCTTCAGTTGAAGGTCTATAACATGACTTACCGGCTTGCTGATAAGTCCTTAGCCCGACCAAGAAGGAAATAAGCTGCACCTGCCAAAAGTGTGATGGGCAGAGAAATGGAATAATTTGTCTAGGTTAGGGAGAGGTGGTGGACGGTTGTGAATGTGGTAATGAAATTCCAAGTTCCATAAAATGCGGAGAATGTAGCTTGTTTCCTCCCTGGTCCGGCTAACGACTTATCAGCACCCCTTACATTATAAATCCAAAAACCGGATTCAAAATCTTGCATTATAAACCGAACTAGCTATCAAATTCCTTCCCTCTCGTGAACAATATTAAAAGAAATATCGTTTTGTCAAAAACACCCAGCATTTTTATACACATTTAAAAAACTAACAATTAATGAAAAAAGAATTATAACTAAAATCAAGAGAAAACTTGAAAATAATAATTTAGTTGTGATTGACGGCCTGTAATTCCTTCTTACTGTTAATACATTTTGATTAATCTTATGCTTCATGTTCAAAAGTAAATGCAAATGTACCTTTCTTCTTTAGCGGAAGCGATAAAATATGTACTTTCACCAATTATTTTTACTGCAATGAAGCAAAGATGCTTGCGAAGGGGCAGAGCACGAAGCAGCGAGTATTGAGAGTTGAGAAATGGAAAGAAACATGCAATTGGAAGAAGCCAAAGGGAAATTCCTCTATAGAAATCTAGAGGTAAATAGGAATGAATGTTAAAATTAAACTCACGTAAGTACTTTGTGAAGTTACATACTATATTCAAATGTCTTAAGTTACAGCTCAACGGAAGACTCTCGTGAAAATACAGGTGTTCAACTTAAAAGTGGACCTTATTTAGTATTTACTAAGAAATAATTATACTTAATTGCAGCAAAGATTTATGAGGAGATCTTGTAATAGCCTTTTGAATATCTTGCAGTATCCCTGGTGTTAACACTGACTTCTGCCGATTACGATGCTTGTCCAAAAGTGAACCTGTTTTACGGAATTTTTTAATCATTTTCGCAATAGTACTTTTTACTGGCGCTTGCTTTCCAAATTTTTCAAAAAAACTCTGTCTACAATGGACGTAAGACATCGTTTTTAAATAACTTTCCAAAATAAATACACGTTCTTCTATTGTTAACCGCATTATAAAAGCGTAAAAAAATGGCGTTGTTCAAAAACCAGCAGTCACTGTCGACTGATTCAACTGATACAGATGTCCAAGGCCGGTTCTCCACTCTCCTGCAACAGTCTTGCCAACTCCTGCACATGCAGTAGTATAATGACATACCAGCAGAACCATTATAAACAGCATCTGACGTGATATATTCACGGCTTAGTTAACGGTCGACTTTTAAGTTGAACACCCTTTACTAATGCCTTCTTGTATTCTAAAAAAGGCGGAAAATTTCTTTATTATTTCAGCAACTTTCAATTTCTGAAGGATTTTTTAACGTAATGGTATTAATTGTTGGACGTATACGGGGCAGGCTACTTAAATGAGGAAAAAATTAATGAGTTGTTGGTTTAATTAATTGAGTTTTATTAGAGTAGGTATTATATGGGTCCTAATGTGAGAATGAGTAGTTGGTTGTTTCGAGCTAGGAAACTCTCGAATTCAAATCAAGAGGATTACCCCTGCACAATCCAACCACGTTTTAGCGAAACTTCTTGAATTTTATAAAAAGTGGGCACATGATATGAGGTAGCTTGAACATCCACTTTAAGTCTGTTAACATTCATTTAAACCTTTGCCTGTTATGGCGCATATTTAACAAACTTGTCCTACAAGGAGAAGTCGTTAATTTTTCTTGTGTAATGTGTTTATAGTCCGCTGTGTCTCGCAGCCCTAGAAATTATGGTAATTCAGTATTAATATATATTTTACCGTCAAAGACAATATACTATTTTAAAAAATGCTACATGTTTCGGCCTAAACGAACATCTTCAGGCATGAGTCTGCCCAACTGAAAGCTAAGTGGAATGCGAATTACGATACATTTCTAATGCATTTCCTTTTGTTTTAATTTGCGCCCACTCATACACGAAGACGTTCTTTTAGGTCGAAAAAGGTAGCATTGTTGCATATAATAAATTGTGTTTGACGGTGAAATATATATTAATATTGTTTTATCAGAGCACCACGGGATTAATATAGTCAAAATAATTATGGTAATGTTGTGTAATGCATCTACTGCTGATTGCTTAGGGGAAGTATAGTTGAGTCCTCTATATATTAAAGTTAAAAGAGGAGAAAATGCGAGTTTAGAAAACTGTAGTTATATTACGGACTGGAGTAGGTCAAGTTCAGTAGGTAAATTTGAACCTCTGAACAAAATATATGCAGCTCCACTGATTTCTTTATCATGTGCACTAGACCGGAGTGTGTGTTCAGCTTCGTGTCCCGCCAGTATCACCTCTGTTATCTTTGAAAGTTAGGCAGGGTGGACCCCAGGACAGGTTTGGACTTTTTGTAGAAAGGAAAAATCTGTTGCTGCCTTTTATATTTGTAATTTATTTCCGTTTATCCGACCTGTAGCTTAGCTCTTTTAATGATTATGTTATCCCGGCACAAATTTGAGCGGATCAAAGCACATCTCTCTTGTTAAATCTACCCGCTGATCCATACACGCTAATGTAACACGGAAATATCACCCCAGCTCCACAGGTGCAGATTTCGTCTTTCCAAACAGTGACAATACGACGCAAAAATTGTGAAGACGATCAGGCTCTTATGCAGATGTGTAATCAAATCAGAATATATCGTGAATGGAGTAGCTTCTCTACGCGTCGGGAGAAAATTACTTACAAACGGATGATTACGCCTCATGCATATTCAGACGTAACTTGCCTCGCAGCAAATAATATTCTCTGAATTCTGGAATAGGCACGCAACTAAGGTTCCAGAAAATAAGTTCTAATATATGGAAATTTCAAACAATGTCCACACAGTTACACAGATCTTTAACTACGTTGCAAGTTTCTTTGCATCAATTTCTGACACAAGAATCTACAACAAACTGTAGAAGAAGAAACGGAGAAGGAAGAAGCGAACAAGGAGGAAAGAAGAGGGAAGATATGCAGCAAAAAAGAAAAATCGAAAGATTAATAGAAGAAAAAAGGAAAATAAATTTAATTAAAGAAACTTGAAATTAAAAAAGAGAGAAAGAAGAAAAAGAAACAAAGGCTGGCGGAAGAAATAAAGGCCCTGCTGTCCTTGACTGCGAAAATTTGGTTAGTAGGTAGCAGATTAAAAGAATATTGAAATGTTTAAAGGCACGATTCTATAAACCTGAAGAGATTTCCATACAGGTTTGTAATTGTGCTTGATTCTTCACATTACAATTACGTTGTAATATCCCCATCTGACTCTTGTCACTCTTCGGAATTAAGTAGTATTTCAAGTGCCGAAGAAACCTTTCGTTCATGTCCAGATTTAACTCATTCTTTCTTTCCATTATTACTCTCGACGATTGTAATCGATCTCTAATGCTTTAAACACTATGGGCAAAGGTCAGCAACACCTAGAATTCACCTTGCTTTTCTAGTGGCTGCTAGATTTCTACTACCGAACACAAAACTCATGGTGACACAAAATCTCTGCCATTGCTGTATGTAACACTAAAGGTACCCTGATCAATTTAGTGTATGTTTTTGCACCAAATGAAGAGAAGGTAATAATTTTTCTCTTTCCCTCATATTTCATCTTCGTAAATATAGAGATGATTCCAGTTAAATTTAATAATTGCGGTGGGAGCTGGAATATAAACATCTTGCGCATATATTTTTTTATATATCAATTCAATGTAACTATTTCCTGGCATAAAAATCAAGTTAGCTTGTTTTTTTTAGTAAAAGCTCTTAATGCTGCAAAGTATCGTTACATACTGCGAAATGTAAAGTCACGAAGACCTTGAAACTTATTTTAAATCGTATATTCTATTGGACCGTCGTTACACAACAATGTGGTGCAATGTGTATATTATGCAACTAACGACTGAGCTACATGTTTCGACCTTACAGGGCCATCATCAGGCTTATAAAATAATGGTATTAACCAAGACACAAGGTAGTATTACCGCATGTGCCTTGGTGAATACCATTATTTTATAAGCCTGATGATGGCCCTGTAATGTCGAAACATGTAGCTCAGTTGTTAGTTGCATAATATTGTTGTGTAATGACGGTCCAATAAAATATACCATTATACGTACAAACAACGGGCTGGAAAACCCACAATATATTTTAAATGATTTTTATACGACAAATATTTAATGAGACAAATTAAATAATGTGACTGCCATCACGTATACGTGCAAATATCGATTGCTTCTCTGTGTTAGATTCTCAGGCATATCTCAGATAAATTTTAAGACCAGTGAAACATGCAAGCACGCTAAGTAGCAATTAAACCCTCGCGAAATACGTGAGAAACAATGAGACTGAACGTACATAAAGCTAAAGCCGATAGTTAAGAAAAAAAATAATTGGCGTAATTTTTTATGATAAAAAGGAATTCATAACATTATTAACTGTTGTCGAGAAGAATTCTTGTTATCTTCACAGGAAAACTCTCTTATAGAGAAGAACCGTGAGTAGTTGCGAAAAACGGCTTATCTTGTTTGTCCGTCCCTTTACATTTCAACATGGAACAGCGCGACACCTGAAGATGGGTATTCATAAAATTTCATAAATTGGGCGCCACCAAATTGTTTGAACTTTCTGACTTTGGATAAAATCGAAGCGAAATACCACGCACTTTTACATGAATCCCTACCCACATTTAAGTTAATATCTAGCTGCTATTGTCTTGTTAAAATTAAGGCAGAAGGTGTTATCTCTGTGTTACAAGCTGGGAACTGAGAAATAATAGCAAATTAAGCATAAAAAGGACAATAATACATTGCAAACATCCTAAATTACGGAACTGACATTTATGATATATCAATTGTGATGGGGTTTGAAACCGTTGCTAATGTACGGAGAAATTCTTTAGTGTGAGTGGCGCAAAATATGGAAAAATATAATAAAAACTTCTCGGGATTCTAATTTTTTAAATTATTCATGAAATCTAAATACTATGTGAATAAAAAATCCAAAAGATCCAACAGTATGCAGATATTTATTCACTGCAAAACTACTCTTCATGTTTCGGGTGTCACAGCACCCATCATCAGGAGTATCAAAAACTGTACCAGCAGCCTCCGGTACAGGTCATACTACTTGTACCGCTACTCCCCTCCTACGTGGTCTGGTCTGGACTAGTTGCACGAGTATAGACAAAATAACAAAGCGACTCGTCTTTAGTGTTTCCTCTGCCGATATTTCTTAATTTGTTTAATAATCAAGTAACTTTTCAAAGGCTGGCAAGATGTTATATTGTCAGAAATCGCTGTCAACTTTCTGAATACCCATCCTACCTTCAGTACTTATATTCCTTCCGCCAGTTACTCCATTATTGATCATTACTGAACAATAGACAGCCTCTCTGTTACAGTCTAGTGTTGCTGCCGTAGAGAACACAACACCTGCTGCCAATACAACATACGTTGTCCTTTCATGCAATATCAGTCCCCCTCCCCCCCCCCCCCCCCCCCACCCCTTTTTTTCT
>Ga0123355_10011116_pt1 | contig 13861 bp, 12 predicted proteins | sample TergutEmb28metaG_3_FD_89872 | JGI IMG/M metagenome (GOLD analysis project Ga0123355, IMG submission 89872) | Embiratermes neotenicus P1 segment gut microbial communities from Petit-Saut dam, French Guiana - Emb289 P1 | ecosystem: Host-associated > Arthropoda: Insects > Digestive system > Gut ... | reverse complement strand
TTTGATATGCCAGCTTTAATAAACGCGTCATATGTGATAGATTCACGAGCAATTATAAGTGCATAGCGATTCATATCTTGTATTACGTCAGGTAGTTCAAGCAAATCAGGTTCGACAGAGCACCCCCAAAGCACTGTTTTTTTACCGGCCATATTCAGCCTATGATTTATATCCGCAAGCCATTGATAGCCGTCATAGCAATAATTATCGCCTCCAATAGAAAAATACAAGCTGCTTTTGTTTTTGAATATTTCGGTAAAATAGAACTTACGGTAGTGTTCTTCACTACCGGTACAAATATTCAAAACCCTATACCAAATATGGCGCGGCGAAAATCTTACAAGTTGCTTGATGCTGAACATTTTGCATAAATCATTTATATTAAAATGCAAATCACTTTCTAAATCATGAGATACTAAGGATACTTCTAAGTTAGCGACAGCGTTTTTCATTACTTTATGTGTTGCACGTACAATTGCCTCGCATCCATGATTTTTACTGCCGCCATGGCCATATAATAAAATCTTCATATCTTCAGTTTCCTCCATTGTTTTTGTGGGATATTTTAATGCAATTTTTTAATATGTTCCATAGAGTTTTTGCGAGTTTTGGGCAAAGCATAACTGATAAATATACTAACTTTGGTTTAATATTAATCTTATTTGAAAAAAGGTAAGTGAAGGCGCAACGATAGACCTTTTTGCGTAATTGAGAAATAAGTGTAGCGTCGTAACCATGGGTGGTAGAAGTTCTCAATAGCCAAGAAATAACCAGCGTTGCATATTGGAGCTGTATCAAATGTGCAATATATCTTGATGCAGGTTTAAACATTTCAATAATACTGGTATATACCTGGCTTGCGTCATTCAACATTTTTTGGTTTAAGAATGACTCAGATGCACTATCCTCGCGCTTGCAATAGTGGTACATAGCTTGAGGTATATAGGCAAACCATTCGACTTTTTTTAAACACTGGGCAACTAAAAAGTAATCTTCCCAGTGGCGTATTGTTATATCAAATCGGATGGCCTTGTCTTCATTAAATACTTTACGGTTAAATAACATCGTACACGCACTGGCAGCAAAAGATATATTTAATAAACCGTACTCAAAATATTGCTGTTTACTTATTCTTGGTGGCAAATCTGGAAAAATGCAATATTGTTTACCTTCCTCAGTGTCATTTAAATGAATCACTGTACCGCAAAAGGAAACAAGTCCATTGTTTACGGTGGCAGTTTGCCATAGTTTTTCGTACATTTGAGGTTCTATCCAATCATCCGAATCTATAAAACCAAACCATTCGCCACTGGCCGCATCTATTCCAGTGTTGCGTGCAGCACTTACACCCGAATTTTTTTGATGAATTACTTGTACTCGACCATCCATCCTTGCATATTCGTCACAGATATTGCCGCTGGCGTCTGTTGATCCGTCATTGACAAGGATAACTTCAATGTTTGTGTGTGTTTGCCGAAGGATGCTGTCAATACAGCGAGGGAGATAAGGTGCGACGTTGTAAATAGGAATTATTATACTAATTAATGGTATATTTGATACTTCCATTGCAATCTCTTCCTTCTCAATCTGCTCTTAGTTTGCAGAAGCTTACGTTCACTTGCAAGCTTATTAAGCAACACTATTTTAAAAGGCGACGTATTGCCAAAAGAGGGCTTGCGATTTTTTTTGTGATACGAAAAAAATGTTTAAGCAAAGTCAGTACCCACAATAGTTTGCAGCTTGCCATGTCAAAAATAAAACCAAAAGATTGGTTGCTAGTTTGGACTACTGTGTCAAATGCTTTGTTGTAGCTTATATACCATGGGGGCGGTGTATCGGTTTGCAATTTATCTACAGACACCATTAATTTTGCTAGTATTTTCTTTGAGTCCTTGAGATTGTCTGCTTTAGCTGATGCATAGTATAGGTGCATGTCCCAAAGAACATGATATAGGGTCATAACTTGCCAAAATGTTTTTGGAGGATCCTCACCAAAATAATGATGAACTAATCCATTGTATAAATAGCTTAGTTTTGTGCTCGTTACCGAAACGAATAAAAACACCAGATCGGCCCACGGATCACCCGGCTCTATAATATCAGTATCCACACACATAATTTCACCATTACAAAGCATTAAATTTTGATAACGATAATCTCGATGAACATATGAAATTTGGCGGTTGAAAAATGCTTCATTATTGCGCTCAATATAACGTTGAAATTTGTCAATACAATGATGGAATTGTTTGCATGATGTGTGTTTTTTGTATTTATCAAGCCGGTAATAAATGGAGTCTGACACCTTGTTTGATGCAGCTATATCACAATTTACAGGCATTAAATGGAGCTTTTTAATTGCGGCGGCACAATCATAACCTAATCTGTACTGGTAGGATGGGGATACAAAAAGTAATTTTTTTGCTTCTTTAGACTCTAAAGAGATCCCTTCTATCCAAGATGATAGAATGCCTCCCCCTTTTGCAAATTTAACTAAGGTTATGGGTTGAGCTATCGGCATCCCTGCTTTATATGCATCTTGCATTAATTTAAACTGATCTTCGATTTTACTTTCTCTTCTTGGGGGATAGGGTTTTAAGAAATACTTTTGCCCATCTTTATATAACAATCCAAACGTGGTTCCATGGCTGCCTAGATATATAGGTGTATGAGATATAAAAAACTCTAAATATTTATCCAAGGATTCGCATTGGCAAATTTCTTCTATCCGCATTTGTAGTACCTTTCTAAGCCAGCCTTATCTAAAAAGACGACGCATTGTCCAAAACCGACCTGAGATTTTTATTAAACCATAAACAAAAATTTTAAGCAAGGTTAGCACCCATAGGATCCTGACTCTTGACATGTGGAAAATAAAACCGTAAGAGTCACTACTGGTTTGAATAATTGCTTTAAATATATCGTTATAGCTTATATACCAAGGTGGTGGTGCGTCGTTTTGCATTTCATTTACAGAATCTATTAATTTTGCTAGCAGTTTCTTTGAGCTCTTAGTATCCTTAAATGATCCGGAGTAATTGCGCATATTCCTAAAAACTTGATAGAATCGCATGAATTGCCAAAATTCTTTTGGGGGGTCGCCATCAAAATATTGATGGACCAGCCCGCAATATAAATAATCTAAGCCCTTGTGCATTATTTCTACACCACAAAAGTGCCGCACATCGTGCCATGGGTCGCCGGGTTTAATCGTATCCGTATCAACACACATGATTGTGTCATTCTGAAGCATTACATTGTAAGTGCTATAATCAGAAATTATATATGAGAATTGACGGTCTAAAACTTTCTTGTCAATACTTTCAATATAATGCATCACTTTATCAATATAGTAGTGGAAATGCTTACAAGTCGTATTTTCCCTATACTGGTCTAAGCTCTTTTTATATCTATCTGACCGATTATGAGAACTGAGGGATGTTTTCTTTTCGGTGGATATGTCATTTTCTATCGTTATGTTATTTTCTACAGGTATGGAGTGGAGCTTTTTTATTGCAGAGGCACAATCGCAACCCAAACGATATTGATATGCAGGTGATACAAAAAGTACTTCAATCATTTTTTTAGAAGATAGGGAGAGGCCGTCCAACCAAGGGGATAGGATCGCTCCTCCCCCTTCTGTAAATTTTACTAAGGTTATAGGTTTGGCCATGGGTACGCCTGTTTCGTATGCTTCTTGCATTAGTTTAAACTGATGGTCGATTTTATTGTCTTTTTTTGGAGGATAGGGTTTGAGGAAATATTTTTTACCCTCGTGACTTTGTAGACAAAACTTCACCCCAGTGGCGCCTTCATATATGGGTGTATGAGATATAAAAAATGCTAAATACTTGTCAAGGGATTCGCATTGGAAAATTTCTTCTACCTGCATCTATATTACCTCTTTTCAAACGAACGAAACCGCCACGTGTGCCAAGCAAAAAACAGCTTAATCGCTCTTATATCCAATGCGCATATAAGTAGCCACAAGGCTTTTTGATATAAGGGTAATATTAAGTTTTTGTGTTCGTTTCGGCTTAAATTTTTCATGCCGGTGCGCAGGGTATAACCTAAATCCCGCTTTGTGTATCTGGCATACTTGCGATAGCCATGTTTATTGAAGAACACATATCTGCCGAATGCGGCATCCCAGCTATCTTGCAGCCGTTTTACAGAATACTGCCTGCCCATTATACTGTTGTTGCGTTGTACATACATATACATTTTTTCAGTTAATGTTTCGATAGAACTGCATTTATCAATTATCTCATGGGCAATCGCTTCGTCCTCATGTATCTTACCTTGGGGAAATCGAACATGGTCAAAAATACATTTTTTGTATAGCTTGTTCCATACAACTACATATAGCACCGGTAAATTTTTTAGAAGATTATAAAATGCTTCCGTTTTTGAAAAAGTAGTATTCGCATTAAATTCACTTTTTTTGAGTACCTCACCTTGCTCATTTACATAGTAGAAACCGCATATTACCATCTCAGCTTTTTTATTATTTGCGACTTCCAGTAACCGCTCATACATTTCAGGCAAAATCCAATCATCGGAATCTACAAATGCAATCCAATCACCACGAGCTATGTCCAATCCTGCGTTTCGTGCACTTGCCGGGCCTCCATAGGTTTTGTGGATGACCTTTATCCGATTATCATGCAGTGCGTAGTCATCACATACTTGCCCGCATCCATCGGTAGAGCCGTCATTTACCAGTATGATTTCAAGATTGGTGTATGTCTGAGCAAGAATGCTATCTACGCAACGAACGAGCCACGGGGCTGTATTGTATACAGGTACAATTACGCTAATTAATTGTATTGGAAACACCCCCTATTCAAAAAGAATTTTATTACTTAAGTTTCCCCATATTTTATATGCATTATGAGCAAACTTAAACAGAAAAATGTTTGTTTTAATAAGTAGTGCGGATAGCTTGTCTATTTTACTGGCATATATACTTTTAGATACGAGTGTATAGTTCTCTCGTACGGTTAAAATTGCCTCTTTATATTCCTTCAGCTTTAAAAATTTCTTAGTGCATATCATTTTTTTTAGAAGCGCAATATAAGCTAAGATTAGATTGTATTTACTTAGTTCACTTAATGTTGGAAATAATTCTGCCACCAATTTATGATTGTGTGAAGCGGCAGCTATCCCATCGTTAAAATATTTTACGGTATAGGTGCCGTAAACTACACTCGATTTTCTCTGTCGGTAATAGTATTTAGGGGTGGTGTGTAATACGATCTTTTCCGCTTGGGAAAATATTTTAATGATAATAAAGGAATCTTCACAATAAATCATATCAATAGGACACCTCAAATTATTAAATAAGTGTCTTTTGTATAACTTTCCACAAAGGAATGTTTTGATTTTTTGGTTTGCCAAGGCTTCTTTCACAGCTTCTTGTCTGCTTAATAACAATGTTGTGCCGTTATTATAGGGTGTTATTGTTGAATTGACGTAAGCAATATAATAAGTGCAGCATGATATATCAGCATTGTTATTTATCAAGTTTTTATAGGATACTTCAATTGTATCGGGGTCTAGCCAGTCATCTGAGTCAATAAAATAAATAAATTCACCTGTTGCAATATCAAGTCCAATATTACGCGCACCGCTTACACCTTCGTTTTTCTTGTGTATCACAGTTAGTCGGTTGTCTTTGTTTGCGTACTCATCGCAAATTGCGCCGCAATTATCTGGCGAGCCGTCGTTGACAAGAATAACTTCGATATTTGTATAGCTCTGTTCAATTACGCTCTGGATACATTGCCTAAGGTATAATTCTACATTGTAGACTGGAATGATGATGCTTATTTTAGGCAATGGCGCTTCGGATTTTTTCAATAACATATTTTATGCCCGACCTTCTGAATGTGAGAAATGCCATAATGATAAATAGAAATTCTCCCAAAAAAGTTCCATGTTTTTTTCTGTATTTTGAAAGTATTTTGTGTTCTTTTTTTTGCGTATCTGATAACCAGGATGCGTCATAGTGGTGAATGCAATGTGTGTTTTTTGTAATTGTCAAAATTCCGGTTTTAACGTCTTTAGGGCAAAAAAATTCTGTAGGGTATACGGTTATATTATTTATAGTTTGTTTTGTGTTGTTGATCATAAAGCCCTCTTCTTTTAGGGCGATTGTGTTATATACAGTGCAAGGGGTTGTATTAAGCTTGCCATTAGGCATTAAAAAGGGTAAGTCGTTATACGCATCTAACATTTTTTTTGTTAAATAAAAGTTCTTTTCAGCCCCGAAACAAAGGCCGGTTGCGAGATGTTTGTGACTTTCAAAACCTATAAACATGTTTGTGTTTAGAAAAGCATCTAATGGTTTTATTACTTCCACATCTGTGTCAAAGTATATACCACCATCGGTATAAATTGCATATAGTCGCGCAACATCACTTACAAATGCCCACTTTTTTGCCTCATAAGCCTCTTTCGTATATGGAGTTAGGTTTATGTCAAAATTGCTTTCGTTCCATTGTTTAATAACATAATCAGGGCAATGCTTTTTCCAGCTATTTATGCAATCAACCGCAAGGGGAGGTAATGGGTTTTTACCGAACCAACAGTAGTGTATGATCTTTGGTATCAATTTAAAACTCAACCCTCTCTTTGCGCTCACGCAAAAATTTCGAGTATATTAAACGGCGCAGACTATCTAGTGCGAAACAAGATACTAAATGAGCGGGAATACACCCAATAAAATCAAGCCATGTTGAAAGCCCGATTTTTCGGATGTACTTCTTGAAACGCATCATATTTAGGAAATAACTTAATCCGCCTCGCCGTCTATACAGTCCACTGCCTGTCCGCATATATAGCAAAACTTCCGGAGCGTTATGGGTGCGACTTCCGTTCATTAACATCCGTGCCCAGAGACAGTAGTCTTCAAGTAGTGGGAAGTTGTGATTAGCATTTTGCAGATGGTATCCGCCCACTTTTAAAACTGCGCTTTTGCGGAACATTACGCAGGGATGGTTAAAGGGGTTTCTTTGTTTGGCAAAGCGTATGATTTTGTCATGGTTCTCGGGTGGTTTGCGGATTGTTGTGCTGTCCTTCGGTATGGTTTCAAATTCCATGATGGCACCGCTAAGAATATCTGCATTATATTGGGTCATTAGCTTAAGCTGCAATTCGCAGCGAATAGGCAGGGAAATATCATCGCTATCCATGCGGGCTACTATTTCGTTGTGGCAGTGCTCAAGTCCAACATCCAGTGCGCGCGCAAGCCCTTGATTCGTAGGTAAGCGAACAATGCTGAAAAGTTTAGGATGTTCGTTTTCATAAAAAGCAACGACTGCATTTAGTTCGGGTGTTAGTTCACCATCGCATACAAGCACAAATTGTTCGGGAAGAGTTGTTTGTGTCAACATACTGTTAATACTTTGTCGTAGAAACTCTCCACGTTCTTTATAGTAGACTGACATCAGTACAGAGTAGCTTTCCGTTGCCCTCGCCTCCTTGTCACCGCTAGTGGTGTATACTATACTCACTCTCCTAGATATTGTCAATATAACGACAATATCTAGGAGAGTGAGTAGTAGAACGGCTTAGGGCCGGTGTATGATAATGACTTGCGGAATATTTTAAAAATTTGCTAATAAGATTTGCACCTCAAATAAATCCCCTCGTAGGCGGATTTCTAGTTGGCCGTGCATTAACTCTACAAGGCTTTTGGCGATGTATAAACCAAGGCCGCTACCCTCGCTGTGGCGGGCTAAATCTCCACGGATAAATTGGTCGGTTAGGGTTTCTGCTGGGGCGTCTATTGGGTTTTTTGAGGTGTTGCGTAGGGTAAGGATCACGTTTTGCGGCGTTTTTTCGATTTCTGCAAATACCCTGGTGCCGGGTAGGGAGTATTTTGCTACATTAGAAAATATGTTTTCCATTGTGCGATATAAATGGCGACTGTCTGCGGATATATATAGTAATTCTGCCGGTTGACGCAAAACGAGTGTTAGGTTGTTTTGGTCAAAGATATCGCTAAATTCACCGGCTACTTGGCCTAGCATTTCTGTCAGGTTAAGGGGTTCCATATTTGCTTTAAGGGAGCCGGCACTTGCTTGTGATGCGTCTATTAAATCGTTTAAGAGTTGTTTCAGACGAATGGATTTTTTGTCTAAAACGTTGACGTAAGAGGCCGCATCTCCCTGTAGCTGTTGTTGTTTTAATAGGCCGGTGTAGCTGATAATGCTTGTAAGCGGTGTGCGAATGTCATGAGAGACGTTTGTGATAAGTTCGGCCTTAAAGCGTTCGGCTCGTATCTTTTCGGTGTTTGCGTGTTCGTACTGAGATGAGAGTCCAAGTACATAGGCCGCAAAGTAATTAAGTGCACAAAAAGCGATACTTATGCATATAAAAAGTGTCATAAGCAAAGTTGTTGTAAACCATCTGCCATGGAACTGCCAAAAAATTGAGACACCGGTAAGATGTACGTTTCTTGTTATAAGTCCTAATGTGCTTAAAGATTCTGTTGCTAAAAGCGCAAGCAGAATTGCTAAGAGCGCTCCCATTGCAATTTTAGGCAAATTATGAGACTGGTTAAAAAATTTCCACCAATAAAATGTGTTCATTAAAGCGTTGTCCCGAATACGTACAATTATTTGAGCAAGTATAAAAACTGCAAAAAAATAAACTGCCGCTGGCGCAAGTAGCAGTGCAAATACAGAAAAAAATCTAGCAGAAATTAACCGTGTACAAAATACAAGTAAGCAAACCCCAAGCAACGCCAGCAGCGAAATATCCAGCTTATGCAGCATAGATTTTTTGCGTGTATGCCATACCCCTAGCACCAATAAGAAAATCCATATGGTTAATAGAATAGGGGCTATCACACGCACATACCCTAGGTACATAGGATGCCGCCCTAACATTTGACTGACATAAAAATTGAAAGACCTGCTCATGCTTCGCACCCAGTCAAAACTTGCGATAAAGCCAAATATAGAAAGGACAGTTTTTGTGATAGGGTGGGATAAAAACTTTAAAAACATATATGCACCTCCGCTACGCTAATTTTACCATTTTATAACCTAACCCATAGACAACTTTTAGATATCGTGGCTCTTTAGGGTTTATTTCAATTTTTTCGCGGATGTTGCGTATATGGACGGAGACGGTTTTTGATACGTGAAAGGGCGGTTCGTCCCAGCAGGCTTCGTAAATTTGATCGGAAGAAAATACACGGTCTAAACTGCTCATTAGAAATTTGAGGATGCGAAATTCTAATGCAGTGAGTTTTGCTTCTACGCCATCTACGAGTACTCTTTTTTGCTCATCGTCCAACACAAGCCCGCCTGTTTGGTATATGTTTTCTGTTTGGACTGTCTCTTTCATGCCGCCAAGGCGTGCATATCTGCGTAGGGCGGCTTTTACCCGGGCTAGGAGTTCTACCGGGTTAAAGGGTTTTACAATGTAATCGTCACCGCCCATGTTTAGCCCTAAAATTCGGTCTGTGTCTTCGCCTTTAGCGGATAAGAATATGATGGGTGCGTTACTTTGTTTGCGGATTTCTACTGCGGCGGATATACCGTCCATTATGGGCATCATTACATCCAACATTATTAAGTGAATTGGCTCTTGGGAGTTTAAAATATCTACTGCTTTATGCCCATTGGCGGCTTTTAGCACATTGTAGCCATCTTGACTCAGGTAAATTTCCAGCGCGGAAAGAATATCCGCGTCGTCGTCACAAATTAGGACTGTATACATTTTAAATGCTCCTTTTTAATTTACTTCCCTATGGGTGCATGCTGTGCGTGCAAATAGTATATTATCTCCATGCGGTAATTACATATCCGCCTTTATTACTAGTGGATAAATTAAATGGTAGGTATGTTGGTACATATAGTTTTCCATTTTCGGGCCGTTGATACATTACATAATAATTTACGCCATCTAATATAACATTAAATCCGTTGTTTTTCTGTAAATAGTCCAAATATTCTTCCAAAACCATATTATTTGTTGTCATGTACCATGCGTGGATGCGTCCTACATATCTGAAATGCCATGGCTCGTAGGCAACGCCGGTAATATGTTCTGTTCCGTATGGGTAGCGGAGTATCAATCCATATCGCCAGGCGTTTTCTGCAAGCCATAAGGCTTCGGGTGTACCGCTCATTTGGTTCATTGGAATGTCCGGTGCCAAAATATCTGCGGCTAAGCCTAGCTGGTGTTCGCTATGGCCTGGGGGTAGCACATATGCGCGGTTGATGGCGGATTCGTAAAGTTCGTGCTGTCTGTTTGCATCGCGGAAGCCACTGGTTACAAAAAATGGAGTGTGTGCGGATTCTAGCATCGAGGCTATGGCGTTTAATGCGGTTTGGTGTAGTGTAATGTCTGTTGCCCTAACAGGTACGGTTGGCCATACAGATACCATTTGAGAATAATCTGTTGGGCGGTTTACGGCTAGAGTACGGTTTACAAGCTTTAAATATCCTGTGTCGATAAGTGTTGTGCGTGATGTAGATATAAGTGATGGGCCGGCAGGATGATCTGTGGGGTGTGGGGTAGGAATGGTTGGTTGCGTGGCAGGGATAGCGGCTAGGGTAGGGATGTAAGCTGCTTCACTAGTTTCCGGCCGCCAAAAAATAAAAAATGCGATCATGGCTATTGCTATACATATGGTAACCGTGATTATCTTTGCCATAACGAAAAAATACATTGGCGATTTTGTGGCATTTTGTTGGCTTCTGATGTTTCTTGTTCTGGTGCTTCTTGGACGCCGGTAGGGTTGTTCATAATATTGTTTTTGCATAAGGGTCTCCTTTTTGATTGTGATAGTGTAAGTTTACTTTACGAAATCAAAATCCAAGGAGAGGGAATGTTAAGAATTTTCAAAGTGTGGTATAATATGAAGAAAAGTTGATAATAGGAAATTCAGTTGGGTGCGGAGAGTAACCAACTGAATTCGCTATTTCATATGCGATGGGGGTAAATAAAATGGAATTAGTTGCACTAATAGCCATAGGCATACTTGTATTGTGGAACGTTGTAACCTTTCTTATGTATAGTACAGATAAGCGCAGGGCAAAGACAAATGCCTGGCGCATTAAGGAATCAACGCTTATAGCTGTTGCATTTTTGATGGGTGGCATAGGCGCGTTTTTAGGTATGATGTTACTTAGGCATAAAACAAAGCATCTTAAATTTAGGCTGCTGATACCGCTTGCGGTTATTGTAAATATTGGCGTTATTATATTGCTATGCTATAATCTTTAAAAAAGGATGTGCCGAATGATTGTAAATATGGCTTCATGGAATGTGAACGGATTACGCTCGTGTATGGGTAAAGGGTTCATGGATTTTTTTAATGGGAATGATTTTGATTTAATAGGCTTACAGGAAATAAAAATGCTAAAGGAACAGGCAGATTTTGAATTTCCGGGCTATCATGCATATTGGAACTCTGCAGAAAAAAAAGGTTATTCCGGTACACTTGTACTGTCTAAGAAAGAGCCTTTGCGGGTAATTAATGGCATGGGCATTTTGGAACATGATAATGAGGGGCGCGTTATTGCTTTGGAGTTTGAACAGTTTTATTTTATAACAGTTTACACTCCAAATTCTAAGCGCGAACTTTTGCGGCTTGACTACCGCATGGAATGGGAAGATGCTTTTCGTGGGTACTTAAACAATTTTGATAAACCTGTTGTTGTATGTGGTGATCTAAATGTCGCCCACAAGGAAATTGATATAGCCCGGCCAAAGGCTAACCTTAGAAGTGCCGGTTTCACCATAGAAGAGCGAGAAAAAATGTCAAACCTTTTAGATTCTGGATATGTAGATACATTTAGACATTTGAATCCGGATAAGGTTGATGCATATAGCTGGTGGTCTTATATGGGACAAGCGCGTGCAAAAAATGTGGGTTGGCGTATTGATTATTTTTTGGTGTCGGAAAGTTTGAAGGATAATATTAATGAAGCAAGTATTTCGCCGGAGGTATTTGGATCGGATCATTGCCCGGTGGGGTTAGTTTTAAAATTTTAAATAAAAGGCGTACCCGCCTAAAAAATAGGAGGAATAAAAATGCTTAAAAAAGGAAAGTTTTTGCTATTAGTGCTTGCAATGGCTCTAATAAGCACAACGGTTGTTGTAGCACAAGATGATTATGAAAATGGCTACGAACCGGCGATTACTGTAACAATTTTTCATACAAACGATGTGCATGGTCGTTTTCTGCCGAGTAACACCGCAATTGGAATTGACACAATTGCTGCTATCCGCAATCACTACGCGCCAAATGCAATTTTGGTAGATGCTGGCGATACATTTCACGGTCTTCCCTTTGCCACACTTAACCGTGGGCTAGACATTGTGGAACTTATGAATGCTGCGGGTTATAGTGTATTTACGCCAGGTAACCATGATTTTAACTTTGGAACTGACAGGTTGTTGGAACTTGAAGCTGCTGCGAATTTCGACTTTATTTCTGCAAATGTTTACAGAGATGGCGAGCTTCTATTTGATGACATTGTATTAAGGGAAATAAACGGAGTTACCATTGGATTTTTTGGATTGGCACATCCGAGCACTGCTTACTTAACAAATCCTAACAATGTAGCTGGTGTTTCTTTTGCGAACCCAATTGAAGCGGCTGAGCGTTCTGTTGCTTTATTGCAGGAAATGGATGTTGATATCATTGTAGCATTGGCACACTTAGGTAGTGGCGCACGCAGCGATTACCGCATTGATGGTTATGCAATAGCAGTGGCAGAAGCCGTACCTGGTATTGATATTATTATTGATGGACACAGCCATAATTTGCATGAGGGTGGATTGCTTGTAGGAGATACATTCATTGTACAAGCTGGTGACCATGGCAGATATTTGGGCAGGATAGACATTATTATGTACGAGGGTGAAGTTCAGTCCATTGTTGCAAGTGCGATATCTCAAGAATACGCAATAGAAAATTTTGAACCGAATGCATATATACAAACACTTATCGAAGATATTCAGGCACGCCAATCTGAAATTATGGATGTTGTTGTAGGGTATTTGCCAGCGACATTATATGTTGATTATATTCGTTCGCAAGAAATGCCGATTGGTAACTTAATTGCTGATGCAGTGCGCTTTGCTGCGGGTACAGAAATTGCGTTTACCAATGGTGGCGGCATTAGAGATATATTGCCAGCTGGCGATATAACCAAGGGCAATATTGTTTCAGTACTACCATTTGGTAACTACATTGTTACTTTGGAAGTGACTCCTGCAATACTTGCGGCTGCTTTAGAAAACGGTGTTTCTGCATTGCCGGGTGGTGGCCGATTCCCGCAAGTTTCTGGATTTTCCTTTGTGTTTAATCCTGATGCGGAGGAGGGGTATCGCGTTCTTGCAATATATGTAGACGGTCAAAGCCTTGACCTTACAGATGAAACCACAACATTTACATTGGCAACGAATAACTTTATCGCTGCCGGTGGCGATGCTTTTACTATGTTTGCAGACCTTCCAATTTTAATGGAATTGGGTAACTTGGATGAAATTTTAATCGCATATATCCCATATGCTGACTTGGAAAACCTAAGCGTAGAGGGACGTATCGTGGAGTCTGATGTAGTACTTGAAGTTGTTATTTCTGTTTTACCAGAAGCAGATGAAGTTGAAGTTGTTGAGACTGTTGAACTTGCAGATGTTTCAGAAGTAGTATTGGTTGGAACCGGATCTGCCATCGTTGCAAATTGCTGGTTCTTGAATGTTCGTGCAAGGGGTTCTGTATATGCTGATGTTATTGGCTATTTGCGTGCGGGTGATGTAGTTAGTGTGCTTGATAGCACGGCATGGGGCTGGTACAAAATACAAACACCATATATTACAGGATGGGTAT
>Ga0123355_10011115_pt1 | contig 13862 bp, 8 predicted proteins | sample TergutEmb28metaG_3_FD_89872 | JGI IMG/M metagenome (GOLD analysis project Ga0123355, IMG submission 89872) | Embiratermes neotenicus P1 segment gut microbial communities from Petit-Saut dam, French Guiana - Emb289 P1 | ecosystem: Host-associated > Arthropoda: Insects > Digestive system > Gut ... | reverse complement strand
TTTTTTTTTTTTTTTTTTTTTTTTTTTTTTTTTTTTTTTTTTTTTGTAAATAAATGAAAATATTTCAGAATATGAGAAAATATTTGTTTTAAATTAGCTAGTTCATAAAAAAATGTTGAAGTGTGTTAAAACATGATGCAATCAGAAGAGATGTGGCTTGATCTCTATTGTAAAAATGTACCACAAGTTTAATATTAACCCTTTGACGCCTAACGACGACTGTAGTGGTCGCACCGCACTGAATATTTTAAACACGGTATATACTCTCCGTTTTTTCCTCTTCAAAATGCAGTTTGTTTCATAAATGTAACATATTTGGTTCCTGTATTATTCACATTTTATATGCAGGTATGCTAAAATTAAAAAAAATAATTCCGGCGCCAAAAGGTTAATAACTCTTTTGCAGTAGGCTTACGTAATAGTTACTTCCTTGTGAAGCAGAAGAGCCTGAGGCTTATTTTATATGTTACAGATATATGTTGGAGATCCTCTGCCAAAGATGATTTGCCATAAATGTCTGTTTAAATTGGACAGTGCTTATGATTTCCGCCTAATGTGTCTTGACACTAATAGTATTCTGAAAAAGAAGTTATTAACTATGACACATGTGGCCGAGGTGAAACAGTATCTGAATAATTTAGAATCTTCTTCAGGTTTGAGCAAGGTGGGTAACATCCTTCATAATCACAGTGAAGTGTTTATATCTGTCTGTAAGGAAAATAATCTGTGCATCGTACTTCTTAAGAGATGGCAGTGCTTGTTACAATGACAGCAACTGAAACAACATGCAGAATCTATCTCTTAAACATAGTAGTGTATTATTAAATTTTCATTTATGATGGAAAAAGCTCATGAAGTCAATGAATTCAAAGCCCCCAAAGCTCATGAGTACAAAGAAATTATTAGTGTCATAACTTACATAAGATTATCCATTATGAGTGTATTCTTTTTTGGTTAAATTTTAAATTTTAGGTGAAAACTTGGAACACCGTACACATTTAACCCTTTGTCTGTAAGATATTTAGTTAGCAGTGGTGTTAATGAGGATTCTAGGTTGTCTGGGATGTGACCATATGTCTTTGGGTGAGTGGTTCTTGACATTTGATAATGTTGCCTTAATGTTTAAGAATGAAGCTTGGTCCTTTGAAATATCAGAAACCACTCACCCAGTGACACACTGTCAATCCAGAAGACTTGAATCTTCACCCCTTTACCTGTTACAGATGTAAAAATTCAAGAATGCTTCATGCATAGCACCATGTTTCATGGTGTGTAAGATGCATAATGGTGTATGAAGGCAAAATTAATTTTTTTTTCAACACTAGTTAGAATTTTAGGGCCTTTTTTTAAGGGGAAAACTGTTTCTTGATGTCAGAAAATATACCACTTCTACAAATCCTGACCTTTTATACTAGCATTATATATATCACATTGAAGTTTATATTAGTGAAAGGATTATGTTCCCTCACTACTGTAATTATGAACAGGAGGTGGAACATACAACAGTAGAAGTTGAGCTGCGATTGCCTGCTGGGAGACAGGTGAATACTTCTGTACCAGTAGTCCCTGATGATAAGGCCCCAGTTGCAGAACATAACATGGAGCCTGTACAGATTGACAGTACCACAGAAAATGTGTTTCAAGAGGTATTTCTGGAAGACTGTTCAACTGATGTGTTTTTCCCGGAGCAGTGCCCTGATGATACCACACAGGGGAATGGAAATAATCTGGATGAATCATCGAGCAGGTGGGTGCACCTAGCAGTATATGTTGCATGTTATTTAGTTTATAAAAGTAGCTGTCATTTTTTCTGAGAATTGCCTGGAACAGATTAATTCACATAGTGAGTAAAGGATCACTTTAATCGGCCTTCATGGCAGGTGGTATATGTACAGTTGCATGAACATTTCACACCGTAACTACCACACATTACATAGACAAGTGCTTACTGTGTCATTGGTATAATAGCAATCATAACAGCATAAATTATGTGAAATAATCTGTCAGTCATTGCAGTTTCCATTACTTGCTTAACAGAGAGCAGACCATGTCAACAGCATCAGCCAGTTCTGTAGATAGTGTTGTATCTGGCTCTGCCATCACAATAAAACAGGAACCTCAGGATGAAACCGTGAAGGATGATGATCCACATGTATATGAAAAATCAAATGGCTTGGAGACATCACAACTACCCACACCAAGAAATGACACTGTACACCATGCAGATGTTGAATCTGTGCCTATAGTTCCGGGGAAGGTGAAGCAAGAAAAAGTAGATGCAACAGACCTAGAATGTTCCAAGTGCAAAGTCCGATTCCAGGATAATGGAGAGCTGCAGAAGCATGTGTGTACAGTGATGTCACAGTGGAGCTGTCAAGATTGCAACAAATATTTCAAGTCAAAACCTAACCTTCGCAAACATAAGAAGTATGCCTGTCACAAGAAGAGAAGCTATGCATGCAGGAAATGTGGTAAAGTATTCAATTCTGTCACTGAAATGGCACAGCACCAGAAAGTGCATCTTAGAATCTGTGTGTTTCTTCAAGAGGACAGTCTGTACACATGTACAGTATGCAGGAAGAAATTTGCAGCAAGATCAATGTTGGAGATGCACAAGAAGTCTCATTCTTTTGATAGCTTGTACGTGAACCAAAATGAAGCGATTTCAGTCCAGCCAAGTATTTCAGCAGGAAAGGTACTGCCGAAAAGATTCAAATGTCAGTATTGTCTGAGGTCCTATACAACACAATCAAAATTAAAACTTCACATTAAAACTCATTTTGTAGGAAAGAATAATATTAGTATGTCTGAACAGTCTGTGGAAACCAAGCAGTCGAACAAAAGTGATATAGCAGGTGATGCTACACCAGAGTGTTCAAAAGAGTTCACCTGTAAGTATTGTCAACATGCCTTTGCTCATTCTGCTGCACTGTGGAAACACATGCTGCAGCAGCACATTACAGATCAGGCATACCGATGTGATACGTGTGGAAGGAGTTTCAGTCACCTGCAAGCCTATACCAAACACAAGAAAATACATGATGTCAGAATGAACTGCAGAGTTTGTGGGAAACAGTATACATCAGAAAAATCTTTGCGAGAGCATGAGTTAAACAAACACGGCATTCAGAAAGCTACACATCGCTGTAGGCTGTGCACAGAGAGCTTCATGACACGTTCTGAACTCCTAATTCATGGCAGGACACATCACAAAAAAGGCAAAGTAAGTGCTCCTGTTTTGGAAGAATCGGAGGTGAAGACTGGATCATTTCCGTGTAGTCTGTGCAGTGAATGTTTCCCAACTCCAGTGGCCCTTGTGGCACACATGCAGATACATATTGGCATGGACATGGGAAATAGGAATATGGGCAGTAGTAACATTAGTAACCTGAACCAGGGGCCTATGCCCCAGAGTAGCAGTTGGGAAGAGGCAGAACACTCTTTATCCCTGACATGTAAAATTTGCTTCAGGCTGTTCAATAATATGTCTGGTTTGCAGCGTCACATAAAGGTACATGCTACAGGAAAACATGCTTTCTATCCTTGCAAAATATGTGGCAAGAAGTTTGTATCAGAATCTACGTACAAAAACCACATGACCACACATGTATCGACATCATTTCATTGCGACTGTTGTAATAAACTATTCTTAAACGAAGAGTCATTTAAATGTCACATATGTGAGAAAACTGAGAAGCAGGCGTGCGTGAAATGTCAAACTCTATTGACAGAAGAACAGCGTCTAAATCATGATTGTGATGATAACATTTCAAAGAGTTCAGATTTACCAGGAAGGTGCAGCATCTGTCCTGCAATATTCAGTTCCGTAAATGCACTGAACAGTCACATGAGGATCCATGGGAACCAGATGAATTTTGCAGCATCTAGCAAGATAGTTAAAATGAGCAATGGCATGTACAAATGCACCATCTGTGGCAAGCTGACAGCATCCCAACAAGGTGCAGCAGGACATTCAAGATGTCACATTTCTGCTCAACCTGCAAAAGCTTACAGCTGTCCTTTCTGTAAACGCAAATACAGCGCAGAGTCTGCCCTCTATACTCACATCACTGTTGAACACCCAGAGATGCCCAGTAAGTTCCAGTAGGACATGAAGTCCAGCCTTCAGCATTCTAACACACAGGTGGAACTTAACTGGGATCGGTCAGGGGATAAACAAATTTATCTTTACTTGTAACGTACTGTAAATGCCACAATATATATTTAGGAAGATCTACATTTATTTCTGATAGAATTATCATGCCCATTTAAAAGAATGCTTTTGTACATCAGATTGAAATTTCTACTTTATTACAAAAATTAACAATACAATATCTGCACAGTTTAGCAAAGATGAAGTTGAATGGCTCAAATTTTGAGTCCCATTAGAAGCGGTTCCCTATAAATTACACATGCACAAACTGCTTCTTTGGTAGTAGTATGTATGTATGTATATATATGTATGATCAGTGTGGCAGAATGCAAGAATATGTTAACTTTGGGGGAAAAATTTCAGGAGGCTAAGAATGCAGTTTGTCAGATAATTCTATTCCTATTACATGTCATATTTTGTAAGTAAATTGTTGGGTTGAAGGAGAAGGTTGTGAAGAGTTTGAAGTGCACCTCATACATGTGGAGAAAATTCTACCATTAAATTCATACAAGAATACACGGACCAGCCAAAGGGAAGTATATGCATTATGAAAGCAGAAAACAGCTACGTAGAATCATACTGTAAACTTCGAAGTCTGCCAGCAAGAGTCTGATTAAAATTACACTGATATGAATTATGAGGGACTGGTTATGTAGCAGGCTTATTAATGGTGCTGCATTATCTGCTGTTCTTTTTAGCAACGTTATTGAATAAGTTCCAGAGTTACAGAGTGTACAGTGGCAAATCTTGAGTCAGCTTTGAAGAGCCTTAATTGTATGTCTTAATGTAGCGTAGTGTACAGAGTATTACAAATGAATGGAACACTCAAGAGTGTATTGTACATAAATGCAACAGTTTTAGTAATACAAACTGAAGAAGTGTTTTTCTCACTTTAAAGATAATGTTTTGAGTTCTTGGCAGAGGTGGAATGTAAACTTCATCTTTAACGCAAGAGAAGATGAGGGAATCTAGGTCATTCAGTCAGCTGGGCACTTTTGTTATTCAGAGATCCAGTTATAGCAGTGGTAGCTCACCATTTTGTTGAAAAGCGTGTTGTACAGTTGTGACAGATTTCCATTCAGCATACCAGGTAAACACATTGTATTCTTTAAATGTGGCTTATGATTTTGGACAGTGTATGTTTTTAGCCCCACGTAGCAAGATCGGGAATGAATGACCTTAATAAGCAACAAATGGGCACTGTGCCAGTGCATATTATCCCAAGCATGTCGTGACATATTTTCTCAGAAGAGTCACCTGCCTCAGACAGTTCCAGCACTTTGTTGTACTGGCAATATTTATAAACATTTAGGGTCCGTGCCTCCCAGAAGAAAAGTCTGCTGTTAGCAAAGCTGCGAAGAGATGGGAGAATAATTAATTATTTATTAAGAGGCTGTATGGAGATAAATTTCTCGAGTCTATCACTGTCTCAGAAAAATATGCATCATGTATGGAGGTATGCCTGCACTAACATGTCTTCTGTAGTGACTGAGAAAAACCCCAAACCAAAGGACCCATTAGATTTAAATTGGTAATTTTCAAGTAAGATGCAGAAGTAATATTAAGGAGTGGTTAGTAATTTTTGTTTGAATAGGTGGGCAGTGGGTGTGCAGGGTGAATGAAAGACTAAGTGAGACATGGACCAAGAACAGGAGCAGAAATAACATAATCAGTGCAGTGGCTGCATTGTAGGAAGGAATTTTATATTATTGTAAATACCAAATGTTGAGTAAAATTTTATCTGTAAACACTGCTTGCTGTTATTTTACTAGTGATGTTCGGTACTTTGTTACAGTAGTTGAAGTTTGGCAATTTTCAGGATTACTTTCAAGGCAGCATGAATCCAGTTTCCCAAGTTATAAGGAAATGTACCATATTTAATTTACTCAAATGGAAGACAAGGTATTTGTCCTGAAATCTGGTGCTCTAAATATGTGAGGTCATCTTAAATTCGCGTAGGAAGTCCCAAACCAGGTCGCTCTGAACTGAACCATGCAGAGCCAAACCAAGGCCCACATCATTAGATCATCATGCGTAGATGAAAGAGAGAACATAGCATGATTAAAATTGTTTAAATATATTTAAATGAAAAGGAAAAACATTTATGAATCATTTATAAAGCGAAATTAGAAAAGTACAAACTGTATGTTATTAATATATTCGGTGCCTGGTGGTACACACATATGTTTTGATCGTGGTTGTGGTACTTGAGGAAAAGAAGGTTGAAGAGCACTGTGTTAAATGTCAGGCCATGTAGAGAGGAGAGCTTAAAGCATGACCTGCATTGCTAATAGTATCAGATGAAGTTATGTCATGAAATTTGAACAAATGGTGATTAACCAGCTCAAGAAAACAAATAATTACAATGCAGCAAGGAAGTTCATTGTTGCAGAAGCATATGAACAAAGGTGGAAGGAACAAAACAGAAGCTGATAAAACAAACTCCACCCAAAAATCTTTCAGTAGCCCCAAGCATGGATGTTTCCAAGGATTAGAAAAGTAAATTGTTGAGTCTGTGCACTTGAAGAGAAAAAGTAGAGTGCCAATTTACATGCAAGACAGTAAAATATAAAGTGTGGGAACTTGCCAAATCACACATCACATGGCAGTATTTCATGGCTAGCATTGTTTGGTATGTGTGTATGATGTGGAGGAATCAGTTTACAGTCTTGTAGCAGAACTTCACTTTGCCAGAAATTGCCAGCAGATTTTGAAGATTAGCTTGTTGCTTGTCAGTGATGTGCGATTGGACTTTGAAAAAATAACAGTTGCATCATGAGCCAAATAGGAAATGCCATGCAATTAAACTGTAGATGACAGTGCAGCAAAATCAATGGCAATTGAAACAGGTTATGATAGGTTTGTAACAGTCATGTTGGCGGTCTAGCAGATGGTAGCAAGTTGCCACCATACGTGATTCTGAATCCCAAAACATTGACTACGGAGCAACTGCCGAGAGGATGAATTGTCAGATACCAACCCAGAGGTTGGATAACCGATGAACTCGTGAAGAATTGGTACTTAGTTGTGTGGAACAGAAGGCCAGGGGTTTTGGATGCATTTGAGAGACATTTAACACCAGCAATAAAAGCTGCAATTGCTGGTAGTTCCATGACCACAAACCTTGTGGTCATAACTAGGGGAATGACCTCATGACTACAGGTGCTAGATGTTGGGAACAAACCATTCCAAGATGACCTAAAGCAGCTGTTTAGTGAGGAGCTCTTGACTGGCGACCATGCTTTGGCCCCCCAGCTGACAGAATCAAGAAGCCCAGTGTGAATCTTCTTTGTCAGTGGATCATAATAGCATTGCAGCACATCTCACCAAAAGTGACTGTGGTAGGTTTTAAGAAGTGTTGTGTATCCAATGCAGTGGATGGGACTGATGATGATATGTTGTGGAATGACCTTGAAGTGGAAGGGAAAGTTAGGAGTGAGTGTGGGGAAGATGAAGGTACTGATTGAAGAGGGAGACGGTTACAGTGACTGGTAAAGGTAGATAGAATCTGACACTCTTTTAATATTACGTATATGGAATTAAGAGTAAAATATTTCTTTTTAGCAGACATTTTATTTTGGGGGGATTGTCTTAGATTAAGCTCCTCTTGCATTCAGGTAATATAGTATTTGCATGCAGTGACTTGATCCTGGTTTTTCTTGTGTGGTACTTTCTCATGTTACAGTAATACTTTGCATTTTAATTTGACCCTCAAGGTAAATTTGCAGTCCATTGTACATTGTGTTTGTGCAGAGGGTTCGTACGATTTACTTATATCTGTTCATACATCATAGTTCATTGTACTTCTGTGAATGCAAAACATTGTTACCTACTTTGTATGGTTTTTAGCAGAGATATGAATATAGTGGAATCCTGACTTAAGGTTTTATAATTTTAAGATTTTCCCCCATATTTTATGTTCATTTTTTGTTAGTCCCAGCCACAAAGCTTATACAGTGTATAATTTTTCTCTATATACGGGTTCTGAATTTAGGGTTTGTATTTAGAACTTCTGAGTTTGGGTTTCATAAATAATGCCATTATTATGCACAGTGGAAATTATTCGATGTCAAAATCGATAGAAAACTATCACAGCATTCTCAAGAGTTACTGTGCATGTAATTGGTCAGAAAGCCCATGGCAGGTGCCATTTACATACAAAATTTGTACCTGACTCAGCACTGTCATTGGCTTATCAGGAATCATGTGTGTAAGCTGCCTTATGATTGGTCATCAGAATACACTTTATTGACCAGAAGTATGTATTCATGTACTGTCTTGCACAATGAAAACCCAATTTTAGTTCATATTGGAAGTTTTCCTTCTTTTTATATTCCATTAAATGTATAAGTGTTAAATGGATTTATCACATGCATTATTATGTTTAATTTTAGAGTGAATATGTTTTTGTAACCATAGAAGCAATTTTCTGTTTGGCATTGACACAACCCTGCATAGTTAATTGTGTTGTCCACTGTACATGAAGCTTAAACCAGAGGAAGAAGCAGGTCTCATAAGATATACAACTTCCATGTACCAATTTTTTAGTATTTTGCAGTCAGAAAAATAAAAGGAAAAATAGTTTTTTAAGTTGTGTTATAGTCTGTTACAATGAATATTACTTGTACTGTGCGATGCAACTTTGTAACAAGTGCAAATTTATATCTACATTAATATTACAGTTCACCTGCAAGGTTTCAACTCACTTTAGCCTCATCCGGAGGGACTAAGTGTTCCTCTGTTAGAAAATTTGTGAAATAAAACTTACAGTTCATTGGCATCCCTTCCTCCAAAGAAAACAGTGTTAAGTATTAATAGTGTACCACTGAATTATGTGTGCCCTGATAATCTATTTGAAAATCTTTTCCTTCCTTCCTCACATAAAAGGAACTAATTTTTCATTGTCTCGAACACTGTTATTTGTGTACAGTTTCTAATTACTGCATTTGACGGTAGCATTTGTACATGCCTCAGATATTACAGTTTGTATCATTATGGAGAGGTCGTATTTACGTAGACCATTACATTTTCTATGCTTGTGAAGGTATTTATTTTACTGATTGCTTGGTATGTAAATAGTTTTTGTAAGTACCTTTCTAGGTATCTGGAGGTGTTTTGTTGTATACAAATTTTTTATGTAGTCCTTTTCTGCTTTAATGAAGTCTCTAAGAATGTTTGATATATTATTCCAGTTATCTGTATTGTGTAAATGTAAGTGCATTAGCACCGTTTACATAAATTTTGCTCTTTGATGTAACTAAAATTAGTTCATGAATTTCAATATGGGTTGCCCTTACATACCATAGTTATTGTATCAGATATATTATAAATTTATGTAAAAACAAATGTTATTTGATCTAATTTAAAACAACCAACAAATTTTAAGAAATGCACTCAAAATGAACATTCTGCATATCATAATATCTGAAGCATATACATGTTGACTTGTATGGACTAGAAAATGGTAACAGAAGCGAGGTACATGATCTGTAAATGTTATACGGAACACACCACATACCTGTGGACAACATGTACATCACGTACATGCGAAAAAATGTCAGAGAAAAAAGGAATGTCCAATGCGTATGAACGAACATGATTGCGTACCATATTGACCTGAATGTAAGACATCTCTCCACATAATGCCCCCCCCCCCATGATCTTCAGTTTTCAGGAAAATACCTGTACATAACATGTTTCACTCTGTGAGCAATTACAGAGTAACCCCCAGTTTTTCAGATAATGATTTAGAAACAAATTATCATTTTGTATTAAGGTAACTACACTATATTTATATAAAACAACAAACTGATTTCATAACAACAATTGAAGAGTAAAATCAGCATCATAGGCAAAAACAGTGTAGCACAGTCCAAGTACCATCATGATGTAGCATGCAAAGAGAAACACTGAATATACAAGAATAAAAGTCGGTATATCACACTGAACTGTAATAAGAATAACGCAGGTGTGGAACATTTAAATTCAGCTCGTAACAGGTTAAATCAGAGCAATGCAATCATAAGAAAACCACAATAATAGCACATAAAACAGCTAAAATTCTTAAAGCAGGGGTCTTTAAAACACTGAAGAGGAAATGTAATTTACATGATAATTTGAATAAAACATGTTAATCCAGACAGAGCAAATTTGGGCAAGATAAATTCCAAGTGCTCCAAAAATTTAACATAAATTTGGATTAACAATTAACATGGTGTGAGTGACTGTAATGACATACAAATTCAGGACATACAGTAGTCTGTTTCAGCGAGCTTAATCTTTGGTGCTGCAACTAAACAAATTGATCTTTTATACTACAAAGTGTGTTGTGTCATGGCATATTATAGCAACACCTACAATTGTGTTTTCAACAGTCTGATTTACACCCTGAAAATTCCTTGAGACAAGCCTCGTGGTCACTGATAAGGTATAAACTGCTGCTTCCTGACCAAGGTGCAACAGCACTAGGATAAGGAGGATGTGATGCTCATGTAGCGGCTAGTTAGGAAGGGTGCACAGTATTTATTCTTAATAAACTATTCCCATCACTTGTTATATAATTAAACCAAAATAATGCCCATGAAGACGACTTCCAAGTGAGTTGAAACATATTAGGTGACTTTTAGTGTGACTGTATTCACATAATGACAACGTACTTGTTATAAACTTGCATTTGACAATTTTAAAAAACTGTTAAAGGGGATTTAAAATATTGTTAAGAAGAAATAAGAAACAATTTCAATTCAGCACAACATTCTGGATCTGCATTACAGATAAAAAGGCAATCAAAGTTTCAAGTTTTTCTATATTATACATTTCCCATGAAATTGAGAAATAATGCCCAAAGCATCAAAACCAACTTGTTGCCCAGTACTCTTATTTTCCTATTTATGTGTAGTTAGATCTTCAACATGTTTCGGCCAGATTTATTGGACATCTTCAGGGACTCGTATTCTCATGTGGTGACAACTTTTGTTTTTACTATAATAAGAAAGGAGTATTGTGCAACAAGTTGGTTTTGATTCTTTGTGAAGGTAAAGTGGTGGTCCCATTCCAAACCATGAAGGCATGTAGGGCAGTAGTGGTATAACTCATTTCGTTCTTAACTTCAGCACTAAGTTGGGGTAATGGGATAACTTAATAGCCCAGTGCTTTACCCCACCACCCACTGAATAGACCTTATTGGAGGACCAATACTCTCTTGCCTTTTCCACAAATCTAACACAATATTGTTCGGCCTGTATTGTAGTCACTATACTGACTGAGCTATCCCAGATGTGTTACAGATACACATTTGTAATTTAATCCTGCAGGAAGTAAATTATCTTGTTCAGTAATTGACTACTCTGGGATAGACTGTAGTTAGTTATTTACAGATATTTCTCAATTTCTTTTCAAGATAATGCACTTTTTTCTTTTTTGTAAGTTGTAATGTTTCATAAATTTTTCCCCTTAAGTTATAATTGTGCACCAGTTTTTGTCCCATAATTTCACTGATTCCAAGTTCAGATCGTTTATGCAGATATTTTTTTAATAATTGGTAATTAACAGGCAAAAAGAGATGACCAGTTATTTTAGACATTCTTACAGAACATTTTAATATAAAGTAATTACTAACATAAGTCTAATGTGTTCCACAGGCTGTGTATAAGTTTGAGATCTGAGTCTCCATACACATTATGTGTAAGGTATAAATTTTTTATGTATTCTTGTGCAACAGGCCTGATGTGAGAATGCCAAGACATGTTTATAAATTCTGTATACTCTAATGCAAGAGTAAAAAGTTGTGTCAAACCGATTTTTTTCCAGTTATTTAAAACCATGGAGTGTTCTCCATAAAAATAAATTGTAAGGGAGACTGAAATGTGTCTGTGTGGAATAAATAACTGTTCTTGCTACTCATTAGCTTTGTAAATAGTAGAATTTATCCACTGAATTATGAAACCTGCCCACACTAAAGTTGTATTCATGTGTATTGTCACTCTGTGATTCTTGTACAAATGAGTTCACAATTTTGTGTGCAGCGTCTATTTGTGGTGGAAAATATGTTTACATATTCAAGAACTTTATCGTATAGCATTTAATTTATAAAATACAAGATTTCAATATGGCTGGCTGCTGATGTACACATGTTTCATATATATTAGCATTTACTTTTAAACATACCAATACATTTAAATGTGAGTGTTAGAAAATATTAAATATTATTAAGTACAATTCATATTTTTAGCAGTAAATGATATGTACATGATTCAGAAAGCCACTTGTGACTGTTCATGTTCTTTTTTGACATTCAGAGAACCATGCACTGTGATACATTCTTACAATAAAAGCCAACTAGATGTACTATTTCTCAGCTATTTTGGTAAAGAACTTTGCACAGATTTACTGTCCATCATCAGGAGTCTTAATACTGTATTCTCATTACTGGTATGATAAATACCTATTGCTGAGAATACAGTATTAAGACTCCTGATGATGGACAGTAAATCTGTGCAAAACATGTAGAGTTCCTTACCAAAATAAAGTTGAGAAATAGTGCATCTCGTTGGCTTTCATTATAAGAATGTTCATGTTCTTCCATCATTGGAAACTCAGGCAGTTCATAATCATTTTTACAGACTTCATTACATGTTTTTATCTCATGCTGTATAGGCAAATGCAGAACCAGTAAATAATTGCAACATGTGTGAGGGTTGGGTGCACAAATTCAACTAGAAAAGTTTCTGAACATTCTGAGCAGGGATAGGATCATGTTTAGCAGTTAAGTACCAACTCAATTTCTTCACAGCTTCTTATCCGTGTAGAAGGTATCCCTTGTCCTTGATTACTGTGATGTAAGAATGTGGAAACATTGAGATATTTGGACTTAAATAAACTTGAATTTCATAATAAATATCAACTGCAACTGATGGATTTATAACTTGAGCACTGTACTTGATATGCAGTTTAATATTCAGGGCGAGATGACTGTTGTCAGGTACTTGAAAAAAGTGTCGTTTTGAGAAAGCATTATTCCTGTCATATTACTTTGACTAAAAATTACTGTGTAACTATTTTAAAGTTTAGAAAAAGTAAGACACGTGCAGTACGACTTCCATGTTCAGCAGTATCGTCTGCTCACATGCATTTTTTAGTGTATTTTAAATTTACATCACATACTTGCCTGCCATTCCTGTCAGTTTAAAACAAAACTATCGTTGCCTGTAACATGACACATTGAAAATTATAAGTAATTTTGAAGTCACTACCATCCTTTGCTGTTTTAATGCGGCAAAAATAGAATTACAGAGGCAAGGAACACTTAAAGTGCACTTTCTAGGAGAGGAGAGCATCAGTCAAAACGAAGAATGCAGCTGTATCAAAGACCAGTAATACAGGATTATTTATAAGTCTGTGAAACATTTTAAAAATTCGCAACAAATAAACTACTCAATCATGGTAGTTCTTACGCCAATAGAGAGAGACTCTTTCCATTTTTTTAACATATTTCACATCAATGTGTCCACCTTTGGTAATACGGCAGACATCTATGCGATAGTCCATCTCGTTCCAAATGTATGTCAGCATATCACGGTCGACCAGAGCCACAGCAGCGGTGATACGGTTGCGAAAATCTGGAGATTAGCAGGGAGTGGAGGCACAAAGACAGTGTCCTTCACAAACCCCCAGAAGAAAAAGTCGCACGGGGTTAAATCCGGGGACCGGG
>Ga0123355_10011114_pt1 | contig 13862 bp, 6 predicted proteins | sample TergutEmb28metaG_3_FD_89872 | JGI IMG/M metagenome (GOLD analysis project Ga0123355, IMG submission 89872) | Embiratermes neotenicus P1 segment gut microbial communities from Petit-Saut dam, French Guiana - Emb289 P1 | ecosystem: Host-associated > Arthropoda: Insects > Digestive system > Gut ... | reverse complement strand
TATCAGTTTGCTTTGAAATATCTTTTTGTTCGCGAAGAAGGCTCGATTACCGGCTGCAATTCTTTCTTTTATTTCTTCTTCAATTAGATTATCCTTAGTTACTATTGTTCCGAGGTATTTAACGTTGTTTACTTCTTCAATTTTCATTCCTTCTGTTTCTATTTCAATGTCCTTACCATATGTTTGTGTTCTTGAATGCCTCATATATTTTATTTTGTTTTGATTTATTGCTAATCCATACTTCTCTGCCTCCTGCTTTAACTTCTGGAATGTATTTGTTAGAGTCTGTTTGGTTTTTGTTACCAACACAACATCGTCCGCATAAACACAAACTTGTTTCAAGCGCGTTGTTATATTTCCTCTTATCTCAAATTCTTTCATCAGCGACTCCATTACAGTGCAGAATAGTATTGTTGATAGGGGGTCTCCCTGTTAATACTGTTTTTAACTTCTATCTGTTCTGTATATTCATTATTAAGTTTTATTTTAGCTTTAGTATGTGTGCGTCACGCTATCAGAAATTTTCTGATAATCTGTCTATGCCACACATAAATGTTTCTTCCTCCTCTAAACTTCCCATAATATCGCTTTGAATAATAGTAGTGGATCTTTGCGTTTTTTTGATCCTATGCATCGTGGATCACACTTTCTGTTCTTTAGGCATCTGGTTTTTGTCATTAATACATTTCTCCATTCGTTTGCTTATGGTAGATATAGTGGGTTTGTATAAATTGGGCAGACAAGTTACAGGCATATAATTCTTTCGTCTTTCAGCCTGTTCGTTCTTGGGATTAAAACCTGTTACAACTACCGTTAGCAATCCGGTATTTAATATTCAATAAAATTATAATTATTATTACTATTACTTTTATAATATAGGAACAACTGCAACCGCCAACAAATCATTAAGAAAATATCTGAGCAACGCACATGAAAAGTACGGCAAGTAACTACAGACAGCAGCCACATTGGGCATTGAGCACGTACTGCGGTAAGTAAAATTATATAAAGGTTCTAGTGAAAAATAACGTTACATGTACCAAATTAGGAACCTCTGAATATCTGCAATGTTATATACTCTACAAACATGGTTTGATTCAGGTACACAATTGTAAATACCCTGTATGAAGGTAATAATAATAACAATGATGATAATAATGATGACAATAATAGTAATAATACATGTTTCTTTGAAAGTGTGATTTTTTTTCATCGAAAATCCTTACACTCATGTGACGTTTCCTAGGCGGATACAGATATTTTGAATGACGTAATATGGCAAGAAGAGCCTTTCATTTCTGTGAGCTATATAACGGAATTTCACCATTCAAGTACAAAACGTTGCCTCACTGTGAGGAGGAAAAAGAGAATACGTTCCACAATGAGGATATAATTCGTGTGTTTAAGTGTACGGTCATTTTAGTAGAAAATAACAGGCTTTTAAAAAATTCCAAGATTATTCTAATTTTATAATCATAATAAACTCTTTTACGTAAGAAAAATTGCTCAGTATTCGTTGTTAATAATCTGCACGCACCATCTCTGAGTGAAGACATTTTGGGAAGTTTCGTTCCATAAGTAACAAACACGTCTGTTCCCTAACAAATATTATAAAAACGATATTATTTCTTGGCATGTGTCGAAAGAATGTGAAACTAATAAACACACCCTAAGCCCTACCGTATGTTTAACCACAGAACTGAGGTAAATTATCACGTTATATCTAGTCTATTTACCGATATTTGCCACACATTTGTTTGCGAGATTTTTAATTTTGTTGTGGAATTTAAGTTATTAATATCTCATTGGTCGCTATTGTTCCGATGCGCCCGGTAATTAACAAAGGGCGTAACGTCGTGATGCGAAAATACAGGCCGGACAATAAAACGAACGGCGTAGATAGTACCACCAATAAAAAGAGGCATGGTGGAATGAGTGCTTGCTTTAAACCAACTCCAACATAAAGCTATCGAAATGTTCACAGTTTTATCGGCTTTAACCATCACATTAAAATGGGCTTTGTGTAGGAAGTAATGGGATGTGTCAATCAATGTAAAGAGGCTCAATGACAGCTCGAAATGACGGAACATGATTAAAAACAAACTTTTTAAAAATGTTTTATAAAGTTAATAGGAATTTAAAGGGAACGTCCTATAATGCTGTGAAAATAACGGACTTTTTAATGATCATGTTTTATGCATGCATACAATTTCCATTTAATTCATCTTATCCCGCGGGCGTTCTTATGTCAACGTCGGAAATGCACACTGTATTCATTACTCATGTAGTATTCTTGACTTGTCGTACACAGCCTAATAACTTAAGAGATCGCCTCGCCGTACCTTGCGTTGCTTTGCATTCGTACTGATATAATATAGGCAATTCGTTACATCATATGCGTTGAACGATAAACGTGCAGCACGTAATAACAGGAGTTACGTTCTTCGCTATGCAAGATTCCGACCGTTCAGGATTAACTGACTGACTACCTCCAAGAAACAGAGTAAAAAATTACGAGGTCAACAGTTCCTCACCTAATCAAGAAATGTTCCACATGTTATGAAACTCGAAAGTTCATTACCGTGTTTACAAGCGCTCGCCACTTCTCCCTGTCCTAAGCCAGATCAATCTAGGCACGCCCCCAATGTATTTCTGAAGATCCATTTCAATACTAACTCCCGTCTTCTCCTAGGTCTTCCAATTGGGCTCTTTCCCAAAATTTTCCCATCAAAACCCTGCGTGTACCTTTCCCCGTCCGCGTTCCAGCCACATATTCCGGTCATCCAGTTCGTCTTCACTTGATCACCCGGATGATATTTGGTGAGAAGAACAAAGCTCCCAACTGTGGAATTTCCTCCACGCCCTTCTTGGATTGTCCACCCTAGACCCAAGTTTCTTCTCAACCCCCTCCCCCCATTCTCAAACACCCTCAGATTATCTTCTTCCCTCAATATTAAATACAAGGTGGTTCAATTATGACCGGGACTGATTTTTTTTTTACCATAATTGACAAAAACTTACTTGCACATGCGCAGTGCGGCTTGTTTACACACAAATCAGTCCCGGTCATATTTGAACCACCTTGTACAAGGTTTCACGCCCACAAAAACAACAGACAAAATATAGTTCTGTACATTTTAATTTTTAGGTATTTGATAAGCATTCATCTTTAAATAAAATATTAATATGCTTGAGAGATTTCAGACTCTCATGGGCCTAGTGATGAATATGGGATGCTGCGCCATGTAAACTGATAAATATTTAACGACGTTTCGGAGAAGCGTATTGCCTCCAACTTCAATTCGTTAATAACACTTGCCGAACTGCTAGACCCTGAAGAAGGAGGTAGTACATTCTTAAGAAACGTTGTTTGGCATGTCAGTTTACACAGCATAACATCTAGAAGACTCGGACATTCGTTTTAAGGAACTTACTCTTTTGTAGAAGAGCAATAAATAAGAAGCAGAGCTCAAAAGAAACAACAAGTAAAGAATGCAGAGTAAATTATGAGAAAAAGAGAGGATATTGGTAATTGAACGAGGAAGCACTAGATAGCACACTGTGGAGAACACGCTCTCGAAGAGGCTATAGACATGTCATAAGACAGACCTCAGAACGAACGAAACTTTAAAAAGTACCCTAATTTTAAATTACGACTGGACTAAATTTTGTCTAGAGCGCATTCTGGAGGAGTAACTGGGAGTTCGGTATCAACGTGATTCTCAAGATAGTTTTTCTTTCGTTCATATAGATATAAAATATCAAATAACAAAATTAATTTCACACGGAACTATAGAGTGTGTACAATGTATCTGGTTAGGATATTGTCCAGTGGCTTACTCATGTGCACACTAAAAGGAAGTTTTGGCAACTGTAACAGTGGGGAATCTCGTGACTAATTAAGGGACTAGTAACACCTCGAGAACGACGCTGTTCCATGCGAACAAACAAACAAGTGTACATATTTACTGCAATGACAATAAAAGTGTACATAATTTTTGCCAATAAACATTACATCCACAAGCATATAAATCATCTTGAAACAAATGTCTGCATTGCGGCACTTAATGTTTGATATCCATGACCACAGTAATATTCCGAACTTCACAAAATAAAAAATATTTAGAGTCATTAAGTGGAATAAATACCTATCATATTTCATATACCATATCACATTATCTATCACATAAAAGTTAAATATACATTTATCTGTTTATGTGTAGGAAGGTGCATTATGATATAAGGTTGTGTAATGAATAGAGAGAAATTAGTTGGCATTTGGTTTGTGTTTAGAATTTGGAAATTTGAAGTAAATTATGCTAATTTTATTTGTGTAACTTTTATTATGTGTGTTGGGTTGGTGGAAAATTTTAAAATTGCGTTTAGAATATAAGTCTGGCCGAGCAAGTTACACGCACTAGCAACAGGAAGACTGTATCATGTAACATTCGTTAGTAACGGCTCATTCCTTATGTCCGCATAAGCTGTTGTTAAGCGAACTTAAAAGGGCTGAGTTATGGGTTTGGTGAAGCACGTGTATCGGCCTTCAGGACCGAAGCGCAGTGCCCTTGGTGATTCAACTTACGAGAGTAGACACAAAAACAACAGTGCTCTGGGGAAGACCTCAAAATGAGCCTTGTATTCTAGATTTTCCTGTTCACACTAGGTGAGTGATGTGTGGTACATCCATAGCTCCAGACTAAAGTGAAAATGATTTAGAAGAATTTTGTTAGTTTTTTGGCGTTTTTCAAATTCACGAAACGTGAGGGAATTGAAATTGCTTAGATCATCCGCCTTCATGTTGCTAGGCTAAAGTGTGGTAGAACAGATTTGCGTTATGTAGATCCAAGTCTTTTTACGTGTGGTAGTGTAGATTTGTTGAGAATATACATACTTATATTTTAATAAAAGATAAAGCCTGCATTCTGTTTCAGTTCCGCTGGGACGTAAGATGTGGTGAAGTTAATGTATAATTCTATCCCAAGTAGTTTTTCGAATGGGTTGTTGTGTTACAAGAGTATTGGTAAATTATGATGAGAATTTGACGCACTGAATATGTAGGAGATTTAACAGTTACGAGTGTTTAATGCATGTGAAATTGTGATAAAAAGTTAAGTAGTTATTTTGAGGGAATTATTTTAATATTATACTTGTAAGCTTGGTACGGCTAGAGACGGTTAAATTGTATACTGAGCAGGTTAATATGTGGAAATGAGAAAGCTATGCTAGATTTAACACTTCCAAAGATGGCGTTAGCAAATACCGTGAAGTTTAGTTGTTTTAACGATGATAGAAGGGAGTGATTACGTCACGTGTACGTTTGTCAAGCAGATCGGTCCGGAAGAAGATAATCACACAATTGCCCAAACACTCAGTGCTCACGTTACCTACCAGTAAAGTATGGGGATTGCGTTAGTTTGCACAATTTCTTTTATGTACTATTTGAACTTCTTGTTATGTTGGTTAACGTGTCTTTGGCGAATGCTAATTTGGTACAGCGGTTCCAGTCCGCTCAGCTAAAGAATTACGTGGCCACGGCTGTGGGATCACAACCCCCGTAGCCATCATTATTGCAATAATTCCGTACGAAGCAGTTGTCTGTAATCTGCAAAGGAAAATCCACTACTGACTGGTGGCAGCATTACTGAAATTTTTGAGGCTAAGAAGAAGCTAACGCGAGCCTACGAAATTACTTTAACAGGTAGTGCCCGTTTGGGGTAGGGACCAAGATTTAATTAGAACTCTTACCCTAGGAGGCATTACAAAGTAATGGCACTGGTGGTATCACAACCCACATAGCCACTACAAGGTTATATGTCGTATAATTTCGTACCTAAAGAAAGTGTCTGAGGTCATTATGCCGTGGAATTTGTCCCCTTTCTCCTACGCTGAAGCAGAGCCTTGGCGGCCACAAATTTAAAGACGATGGTGGGGTGGAAATGTGACACGACGGCAAGTAACACAGAATATAGATGGTTGTTCAGAGACAACAGAAAAACTCTTCTCACAAAATAATCAAATCTTCGTTTCCGGTGGGGACGACGTGGAAAAGTATTGAAATATTACAGTTAAATTTGTAGGTTAAATTTGAACTATTCTTACTAGAGCTGAACATAAGGAACAAAAAATACATGCACTCTAAACTTGTTTTTTTTTGTACTTACCCCCGTATTTAACCGCTTGCTTTAATTGTCTGTGCAATTCACTTTTTTTTTGTGTTTCATAACAAAACATTTTCGTATTCTCCAGTAAATTACATTTACTCACCAATTAACGGAGTATCGTATATGTAGTTACGTCAAAACTAAGCAAAGAGCTCTTTTTTAATACCTTCCATCAGAACAGAACTCACGGCAACATGTAAAATTTTTGCTCGACGTAGAAATACATAGGAACGTAGCGCAGCAAGTCTATTCGAAGTTTGTCGAATCCTCTAACGGCCCTTTCAGAAATTAATGCCAATTAACAGTCCTCCAGAAATCCATACGAAACAAAGACCGTTAAAACTATGCCCGCTGTCACCTTGCCACACGAAGGGTCTTCGTGTAGCTGGAAAACATTTTCAAACAGGCGTAACTAACTATCAATTGTTCCTTCATAATGGCCAAGTACGGTGGATTTTAGCTGTATGAACCAAATACCTGTCCAAAGTTGAGGAGCTCTGAGTGTCTAGTGTGTGTTCACATCTCAGATTACTTGGAGTAGATTTCGAGTGCAAAAAACCAAAAGAAATTTTACAATAACCATTTATTAGCAACTGCCTGTGATACAGAGTTCACAAGAGGAATATCTTATCAAGTGACCTCACCCATAAGTGATACAAAAATTTGATAGTTTGTTTTATACGACACATTCTATTTCGGTGGATTCATGCGGTGTTCGCAGTAAAGTCCGTCTTCACAAACAGCAGACGGTCCCCAATACGGGATGAGAAATATGCATACATTCGGGAATTGCCTGTGTACAGGACGAAACTGTAAAAGATAAGTAGTTAACAAGTGCAGTCCATGGCATAATATATTGTTAGAACGGATTTCTGAAATGTGAGGAAGTCAATATATGAAGTGGACGAAACTCACTCAGGAACGTATCCAATGACGAGACATGAAACTAGAGGTGTAAAGCCCTCGGGTTCTTCTGCCAACAGATTAGTTACAAATACTGCGAAAAACCAATGCAAGATTTGTCTTGATTGCCTTCTGAATGCAAAAATCAGGAGAGTTTATTACTATGTATCTTGGTACCTATCTCATAAGTAACTCTTAAGTTTCCAATTATTTGATACGGTCTTTATATTCCACTTGTTCATAAGAAAGCAAGACGAGGGGGATTTCGTTCTGGGTAAAAGAGAGTTGTGAACTTCTTTGCCCCTATCGCGTTCGTGAGTTCTTTAACCAGGAATGAGGTTAGGTCTAGAGGTTTGTGACGGAGATGCGTTATTTAACTAACCCACAGCACGCTTTACAACTCGTTTTGCAAATTAAAATCATGACTTTTAGAGGCCTCAGTGGTAAATTTCAGGCAGTAAGCAAAAAAGCCAGGGACCGCGGTGGCGCAGTGGTTAAGGTGCTGTGCTACAAATCGGAAGATTGCTGGTTCGATCCCAGCTGGTGTCATTGGAAATTTTCATTGACATAAGATCATTCCGATCGCACCATGGTCCTGGGGTCGACTCAGCCTCTAACAGAAATGAGTACCAGGAGCATTTCCTGGGGGTGAAGGCGGCTGGTGTGTAAGGCTGATAAACTTACCACAATCCTGTGCCGTTGTCATGAAATTTGGGAGCCTTAATTTCCTGGAACCCTCTGGGCCATTCCAGGCCTGTAACGTGACTGCTTTACCTTTACCTTAAATAAAAAAGCCTCTCGAGTGCATTAGATTCAGCTGTTCTCCATCATTTGTGGTAGATTTCCTGAGATACAGTTGAACTGTAATACCTGAAGAAGTTAATGTGTGTCCAGCAGCATAAGAGTAGTATCAACTATTTAACTAGCCACCTGACGTACTCTGGGCAACAGAGTGCTTCTTAAGAAGCTAAAAATTCCTCAGGTAGTCAAAAAATTACTGGTATTTTATGGAACCCGAGGGTTCATCACTCTGCTCACAACAGCTCACCAATTAACCCTATTCTGAGCCCGATTAGCCCAGTCCACGCCCTCGCAAACGGTTACTTAAAATCATTCTAATATTATCTCTCTTTTAAGCCTATATCTTCCGCTTATCCTCTTTTCTTCAGGTTTCCAAAACAAATTCCTGCTTCCATCTCCGCCCTCCCACATACGTGCATATGCCTCGCCGGTCTCATTCTTCTTGATTTGATGACCAGAAAAATATTTTTAGAACAAGTCATGAATTTCTTCCTTGTGTAATCTCTTCCAGTCTCGTGTTAAATCCCTCCTCTTAGACCCAATAACACAAATCAGGTACAGAGACTAGCGCATTAGGGATGAAGCGATTTAATCAATGTCAACTTATAAAAGTATCCGCGCGGGAAGGACTGAGGAGAAAGGTGAAGCTTTTTGTCTTGTTCATCGGGTGCCCCAGCCAAGTCTCGAATCAGAAATATCGATCGTTGGTTCCAAATGGCCAGCATTTGTGATAGCATTCGAGATGCCCCTAGTCGAAATTTCGGACTGGAAACCAGCCATTCTGGGGATTTTGCGCCCTGTCTTCAGTACCTCCAGGCACATGTATAATACCGCTTCCTTCCACACGTATTTCAATTCATTATTCGCCAATCACTCCACAAGTAAACGCTATTTTAGCTGATAAAAAAATTTCACTAAATAATACACAAATAAATAAGTAAATATGAGCAGATTATCTCATAATAAATGTAATAATAGTCAGTTCTGAGTTACAGTTGGTAACATTTTCATCACAATATCTCATTACTTCTCTGATCAGGCACAACCATTAAGGCTATAATTCACTTCCGAAGTGCGATCACCGTCTACGAAATGTCACATACGAACGTAGCCTGTCAATAGCAGCGATTTGTTGACACCATAACGCTTTCAGTATAATACACCACCATATCTAATTGACCCCCTGTAACACGTCGTTTATCCAGCTCTCATGATGGCCCTCCCAGCGTGAAATACGGGGAGAGCAGGAAAAGCGTTTTATCAGACTAGTTACCGGGGGGCTGTGACGTCAGTGACACTCAATATCTTACACCACAGATTGTTCCATTGTCTGGCACGTAAACCTTGATATGGCAACACAAAAGAAGTTGGAGACAAGCAAAGTGTCAAGAGTATGTGAGAGGAAGATGACAGGTCTGGTTTGTTGTGATATTAATGCGACTCGCCGTGTTAAGTTTTATTAAGGAATAACACACTCGGTTCTCTGAAACCTTAGCACTACGCTGCACGAAAAGCTTACAGCATTGACTTCTACACTCAGGACAGAGAAAGAAGCCCCACGAAGCAACCCCTTATACAAATCCCTCGAGCGAATACACCACCCTCTCTCCTAAGACTTTGTATCCACAGGAATTATAAGTGACAACCACGCGATATCCTTTGATATTAACAAGTGCTTTGCGTTAGACGGTATTAGTCTGCTTTACGAACGCTGCCATTATGAAATATCGCCCACACGAACTTCTACAACGAAGCACACATCAGACGCGATCCCCGTCATCTGTAGACCTTCCGAACAAAAATAACGCGAAAACGCAGGCAGCGGGGCGGTCAGGCTGCGGCTGATCAGGTTTCGGTGTGCTGGAGTTCGGATTTAAACTCTACTCCCTTCTACGTACACACATAATTGACTCTTTTCGAACTCAGGCAAAATTCGACTTTCGCCGAACATTCCGGAACCTAACTACAGCGGAAGTCGGAGAGTATCAGCGGGTTCTTGTGAACACGTTTATGAATTCTCGGGTTTCGCGAAGTACAGATAACACTTTTTAACCAACTGAGAAATAAATGTTACCCGAGAAACAGCGCTGGCCATTACACAAAAAATTCATGCACGATGTCACTGGTGTGTGTGTGTACTGTCACATTCAGTTTCAACTACATGAGTGATTCGATTCATGCCCAGACTTATGTACGTCAGGAGAAAGAGCCCTGAGTTTTCAATAGAGGGCTGCGTCAGTCTTAGAGCCGATCTGGATGGCACCGAAAACAAAAAAAAAATTGTTCTTCGATCGTCCAGCCCGTAGCCTAATCATTGTGCTGTGTGACTATCCACTTCTTCATTAGGAACATGAGCTATATTAATTAATGGCATAAAATGTTTTGTGTTATCTGCAATATCAATCGCAGTTTGTAGCTTGGTCAAAGACGGATCATTTCACAGTGAACACACTTTACGCCAGCACTGCATATATCACGCTTCTTTCTCGTTTTAGCTACAAAGCTTGTCATCACAAGTAATTGAAAGTGCATGAATATTAGTAATGCATTAATTATTCCCTCTGTTGACCTCTCCTGTTGAGTGTATGCTGTATGCTTTTAAACGTTCGCCATAAATTATAATCGGGATGGTACATTTTGTCTACTTATTGTAAATATAATTATGAGGATATTAATTCATCGCACACAATTACGGTGTAAACACGCCAGCTCACCGACCACATTGAGGTTCATATCAACACCAATTAATAACAACGGAGACATGAACTTCACACATACATACATACATACATACATACATTCATAACAGTGTTGCGGTTGTACCATTGACAACACAGCGACAAGCCGCGTCATCCCAAGCCAGCAGTTAACTACTGTTACCGTGAAGGCACGGCGTATTACCGGCACACCCAGAGACTACAAAGGCAACATGTTACCAGTCGACGGAGATATTTGATCAAAGCTGCAAATTAGATAATTATTTATTTCTGCAGAGCAGAAGATGTGGTTCAATAGGCCATACTGTATTGTTTTAAAATAAGTATGAATTACAGTTCTGAAGATATATGGAGAGGATTTAATAAGGCGAAACTTATGCGAGACGAAACATTTTTTTGACTATGAATTTTACAGTGCTATTAGAAACTCAGGCAAGAAACTCGAAATCTTAGGGCGGTTTATAAACGATTAATTTGAAACTATTTAGATGAAAGTGGTAACAGTCTAATTTTAGCAGTATCACGGTATTTGCCTGGAGGGATTCGGAAAAATAACCTTTAATATCGTGAACTACTCGCATGTAGGCCCAGCACAAGTGACATACAACTGGCAATGTCATAGATACGAAATCATGCAAAATGTGAAATATGGAAACATATTACGTTACAATATTAAAGTTTTTGTATGCTAATATCTGACATATGCAGGGTGTTTCAAGAGACCTGCACCATAATCCAGAAGCACGATTAATTTACATCGATATAACCAAACATAACTACATCTGAGTTGGAACGGTTGCAGAGATAATGATGCGCAAATTACGTGGTATTCTTGCGGTTCCACATACTGTACCTGTTTAACATAATATGTGATACATATACTGGTCAGGTCCGTCCTTGAGCGGATAGCGAACCCAAGCCATACGGAAGCGACTGTCCTAGGTAAAGTGCAAGAAAACCTACGGAACATTTTTTATGAAGACAGCTCAAATTTTTCGTACTGAATCAATGTCTTTATGTCACCAAGATGTTAATTCAATGTTACGTACAGGTTGTAACATTACGGGAACTACATATTCCTCCTCATTTCAATTTGTATTTGGTAATCGATAAATGTATACAGTTCTCATTCTTTAAAATTTATCTCGTCATTATCTCCGCAACTTCGAATTTGGTATTGTTGGTTACATCGATGCAAAGTAAACATTCTCCAGAAGTATGGCAGATTCCTCTCGAAACATCCTGTGTAGTAATAAAAAAGTTTGAAAGGCGGTTGAATTTTTTAAGGAGCGAAATAAAAACAAGTCAAGTGAAAAGATATATAGGTCAAGCCTCTCTTGTGGTATTTGTTTCATGAGTTTCGATTTATATTCTGAAGATTTCCATCGCATTTGTCTTCTAAGCAGAAAAATTTTATTTACAGAGGTTTTATTTACATTTATGGTTCAATCACATGAAAATGTAAGACGTTTCGATTTAAAGATAACTCTTAAATACTCAAAAAATCCATCCAAAGTTCCATGACATTTTCTTCTGCAGACAGTCATCCAATTGTAATTTTCCTACTGACATCAGCAGTTTACCAAGATGTCACGCAATGCTGTATACATTCTTCACGGGTCTACTTTCTGAAGCACTACCAACAACAATACTGCATATGTGTTGGTGACACGTCATTACTATATCTGATTAACAACTAAGAGATTTATTATCAACAAATACATTAAGTTTGCCAAAAGACGCTGTAAAGTTTAATTTCGAATTACGCTTAATATATTTTTATAATTTCCGTCAGCTATTACTGAGTCCAAATTGACTGCAAGTGCGTTTTGCTGGACTCATAATTACACTTAACGATTTTCGTTTATTTGTATATTATGTTGTTGGTGTTTATACTTTGTGTTCTAAATGAATGTCAACGCTTGATCACTCAAGGAGAGTTAAAAGACAACAAAATTAAACATCACCTTAATGCAACACCGCATGACACAGTATACACACAATTGCTGACACAAAGTCTGCTATTGTGACTGAAGTTTCATTTAGAGAAGGGAATTTCACTGGAGCCTCAAGTGGATGGAAACGCTGGCCAGTAAATTTTGCATGGCGCTTTCAGTCTGCATTAGGCTGTTTAGTCTGACAAGAAAATATTGCCAGTCGGCTAGGGTTGTAAGACTTTTGCGCATCTACTCAAGGCAACTCTGAGCAAATGCAGATGCCTTCAGTTAAAGCGGCGAAGATGGATCATAAAGAAAATGAATAAAATTAATAATTAGTGTAGACGAAGATGAGAAATATGTAAGATTTAATTTTAACCAAGTAGAACGGGAGAAGGAATAGGGGAGATTGGGCATCGTTAAATCCTTTTTGTTCATACAACTTTCAAGAAAAGGCAACCAGTATTCATCTACTTTACTAATTTAATATTCGTGGGCTGTAAAATGGAAGCTTATTAAAATACGTCAGGCTGTTCCCAGTGAGGAGTCATTATTCATCAAAAAAGTAGACGCTGCTTTCTAGAACAAAAATTATCATGTCCAAGCATTATAGTGACAAGTTATTAATATTACAAATTCACTTTGATGCCTCTCAAAAGCCGTGAATGTAATTATAAGACTACCATTACGGTTGTCTTTTGTTAATCACTGTAAAATTAAAGAGTTAAGCTTCTTAGCAAGGAAGTCTTTCTTTGAGTTGTTAGCAATTATTTGTTTCTGGCACAATTTATAAAAAATCACTAGACGGTGCAACCAGAAGAGAGGAGATCCATTAGAAATGGAGCTTTTAGCCATTCTTTGCAGGTGCTGAATCCATTTAGTATTTATATTCCTATACATTAAATAGGATATTACATTAATTTTTATTTAGTCACTTATCCCATAACTGTAACATCCCTTAGGAATCTCATTTCAACCTTACAGTTTACTTTGGGACAGCACTCCTAATACGTGTAACAATGTGGGTACAGGCATTACCTCATGCAACTTTTGGAAGTTTTTTTTGACCTCGTATTGAACATTCTTTTAACTGTGCCGCACAGAAAGGTAAAAGCAGTCCCATTACAGGCCTGGAGGGGCCCAGAGTGTTCCAGGATGTTAAGGTTCCGAGATTTCGTGACAACGGCACAGGATGGTGGTAGGTTGTGAGCCTTACGCACCGGCCGCCTCTACCCCCAGGAAATACTCCTGGTACTCATTTCTGTTAGAGGCTGAGTCGACCCCAGGGCCATAGTGCGATCGGAAGGATTTTATGTCAATGAAAAATCCACTGACACCAG
>Ga0123355_10011113_pt1 | contig 13862 bp, 10 predicted proteins | sample TergutEmb28metaG_3_FD_89872 | JGI IMG/M metagenome (GOLD analysis project Ga0123355, IMG submission 89872) | Embiratermes neotenicus P1 segment gut microbial communities from Petit-Saut dam, French Guiana - Emb289 P1 | ecosystem: Host-associated > Arthropoda: Insects > Digestive system > Gut ... | reverse complement strand
GACACCTCGCCTATAACGCAAGATATTCTGCGGTACCGATTAATTCCTCACTGTTAACCATTATATTATACTCCTCGGTTATAACGACATCGGTTTATACGACACCTCGCCTATAACGTCAGATATTCTGCGGTTCCAATTAATTCCTCACTGATAACCATTACATTATACTCCTCGGTTATAGCAACATCGGTTTATACGACACCTCGCCTATAACGTCAGACATTCTGGGGTTCCAATTAATTCCTCATTGTTAACCATTACATTATATTCCTCGGTTATAGCGACATCGGATTATACGACACCTCACCTATAACGTCAGATATTCTGCGGTACCAATTAATTCCTCACTGATAACCATTACATTATAATCCTCGGTTATAACGACCGGTTTATACGACACCTCGCCTATAGCGTCAGACATTCTGCGGTACCAATTAATTCTTCACTGTTAACCATAATATTTTAGTGTGCGGTAATAAAAAATATATATAGTCTAACACAACTTTCAATTAGGCAATTATTAAAATGTATTTTCAATCATATCTCTTAGCTGCATGTTTCGGCACGTCCATCTGGGGCCATGTTCAGGCTGGACTTTTTAAAAAAAAAGTAATATGTACAATTGACAATGCTTGTTAATTACAAGATCTCATATTACATGTAAGAGAGGTAGAATAATTACAGTGGTTGGGATTACCCAATTATTATTCACATCCTTTCAAAAAATTTAATGGTTGTTTTGTATTGAATTTTAACTCACGGTATTTTAAATAATGTAATACACAAGCATTGTCAATTGTACACGTTAAAAACGTAAATCAGTCCCATTACAGGCCCGAGGTGCCCTGAGGGTTCCAGGAAGTTGAGGTTCCCAGATTACGTCACAGTGGCCCAGGATGGTTGTAAGGTTGTCAGCCTTACGCCTCAGCCACTTTTCCCCCCAGGAAATACTCCTGGTACTCATTTCTGTTAGAGGCTGAGTCGACACCCGGGCCATAGTGCGATCGGAAGGGTTATGTCAATGAAAAATTCCAATGACACCATCTGGAATCGAACCAGCGACCTTCCGAATTGTAGCATAGCACCTTAACCACTGTGCTACCGCGGTCCCCTTGTTACGTTTTTAAAAAAGTTCAGCCTAAAGATGGCTCCAGCTGGACGAGCAGAAACATGTAGATGAGAGATATGATTGAAAATACATTTTAATAATTGCCTAATTGAAAGTTGTGTTATTTTATATTACTACTGAAACACAACGGCGATGTCTCACCTGAAAGTTACTCTGTGGTTATAACGACACTCGTTCATGACACAAAACATTCAGTCCCTTTCATGACGTTATAACCGAGTTAGACTCTACATGCTTACCGTCGTTATGGTCGTTGTTGTACCCTTAAAAAGAGCCCCCTTAAGAATTTATGAAACGGGTCTAGTGTTTTTGCAATTGCTGAAAGCGACGCGAGAATGGAATGTTTGGAATCACATGTTGGAAGTTCAGAATTGTTCCCTGAATTTTGAGGACATCCTAGAAACGACGTCCTTGCAGCTTGCAATGCCAGTCCCGAAAACAAGACGCAATCACAGCAGACCAAATCAAATTGAGCATGGAGGGTGGGGTACCACGCCACTGCTTTAACAGCCAAAAACTGCCACTGCTTCTGTGTCTGGTGAATAAACGAGGCACAAACTTCACATTCAAGCTTACCCTCAGAATTCACTGGCATGCTCCACTTGAGAAGCCTAACCAGCAAAACAATCACCGAAATGGTGCTTCGTCGGTATAAGATTTTCCGTATTCTCTAGATTTTTTTCATTTATGCGACTGGTGAAGGAACAATCTAAAGGCTCAAAGCCTTCAACCTAAGTTTCAAAAAGGTAATGTTAAAGCAATCCCTGTGCAGGCCTATTGCAGGCCCAGAGGGTTCCAGGAAGTTATGGCTCCCAGATTTCAAGACAATCAGCACGCGAAGGCGGTAAGGCTGTCAGCCCTATGCACCAGCGACCTTTACCCCTAGGAGATATCCCTGGTACTCAATTCTGTTTGAGGCTGAATTCACCTCGGGGACATTGTGCAGCCAGAAGGATTAAGATAATAAAAAAATCCAATGACCCCCATCAGTAGTTGAACCCATGACCTTGTGGTTTGTAACACAGTGACTGAACCAAATGTGCCACCATGTGACAGCAATTTGAGAAAAGTGAACCTCCTTAATTGGCATGCATACTTCAACTTTTTATTTACCATCAATGAATAATATTTAGTGAATGGCGTGACATAATTACCCTGTCTTGGATCACAGCAACCTCTTGGCAGTGCTCATTCGTAGCCAAAATTTCTATAATCTTGTATGAAAGACACTTCGGTTTTGTTAACAGGTTAAGCAAATATTACTTAAGGAAGTCTTAAATTAAGTTTCATAACCCTCAACTTTGTCTCAGAGTACTCTGCTGTTACCAAGGTATTTGAGTAACATACTATTCACACACTGTCACAGCATGTCATACAACAATACATGCTTGCTAGCAGGTACTGGCACAGCATGTTCAATGAACTATCTGTCACCAGCACTGATGAAGAAACACTAATTGTCCTATTTTCCATTAAAACCGCAAGAAAGCATTCACTATTTACTTTCAATTACTGCAACAGGTAGCAATAGTACTTAAAACATGTTGTGAAGATGACTTTTGGAAGATATACAGAGCATAAACAAATGCAACTGGAAGAAAGTCGCACAGAAAAGAGGTTGAGCAAGCCAGAACATTATATAGGTTGTAGCACTGTAGAAGAAGAAAAAGAAGGAGGCAATAGTTTTCCTCCCACACAAATGCTTGACATACAGAAAATTCAGATGAAAACTACATGGTGAGGTAAATTCAGTCAAAAACACAATATAAATATATGGCTAAATGATGGTGTTTATTAGCAATGGAAAAACTACATGTTTCAGCCTACAGTGGCCATCTTCAGGTTTTGACAACTTTCTTGCTAAAAGAGTTTTATATAATATGCCTAAACCGCGTGGTGATGTTGAGATCATATCATAATTTTACGTGCTTATGTTAAGCTAAGTCTGGTGGGATGTCTATTGCGTCAATGAATTTGTAGGTAGCTGGGTGTGGAGCTTTCCGGTTGGGTGGCTGCAGGGGATGGCATAGCTCAGAATTCAGATAAAAACCACGAATCAGCAACACAAACATTACTTAGAACTCTACGGGCATAATACTATTTAGGGCCTGTCAGACCTACACTGGAAACTCTACAGTTGACATGGTGGACCCTCAGCTTGAAAATCCTACAAGCTACAATTATCTTCAGCATGTATTCCACATGGCACTGATTTTAGTTATTGATAAGAATGGCTCTAAAGACGTACAATAAAAGTATGACAAAGTCATTATTCAGAAGACACACACAAAACAATATGTCAGAATGCCAAAAGTGAATTGCCAATGACAATACGGGCTTACGATAGAACAGCTTAGGAATATTGCAGTAGCTAAGTTTCGTTTCGCAATTCACAAGGAATTGTGCAGCACGCGCGCGCACGCACGCACACACACACACAGAGTTAAAAGATGTCCTCTTAGCTCAAATGTGTCCAAAAACAAACGTCTGCATAATGTTTCTTTGAACATTTCAGAGAAATGTGCTGCCTCCATCTGGAGGGTGACAAACAGGTTCAGGCAGCTTCAGCACGCACCTGAACCTGTTCATTCCCTTGAAATGTTAGAACAAAGTTAACAGCTTACATGGAGTAATAATCCCAGTAATAACCCAGACAACCATCTCGGTAACAGTCCGTATGAAAACCTGATAACATACAGGGCAGTTCAACATCTACAGCTACAACAGAAGTGTATTCAGAATGTTTTCAGTTACAGCAATTAATTCAAGACACAACATAATTTTTAATCTGCAATGAAACTCTTTCATATACAACATAAAAAATTAAATGCAAGGAATGTAGTACAGCAGAATTCCTTTCATCAGGCAACTGATAATCTTGAAATCCTAACAGTTTGGCACTTGAGGAAAACAGTCCCAAGAATGTGACAGGAAATTTCACGAATGACAGCTGATGCCGTGGTTTTTATCTTGTGTTATCTGTACTTGCTGAGCCCATTTTCCTACCATAATGGCTTCAGAAAATCCTAAGATGGGTAAACAAGGTACTGCTGGCACAAGAGAACACGTAATGTTAACTATTCCTCAGAAACTTAGAATAATTTGAAGGCATGAAAATGGCAAAGGCCATGTGGTTATGTCTTCATGCACCTCTCGATTATCAATTATCTACGTTATGAGGAAACAGAAGGACCAGTTATAATCCTTTATGGCACCAAGTAAAGTGTACGGACCTTTTCAAACGACAGACATTGCAAGAGCATACATCAGTGCAACTGGACATGCTGTATAAGTGGTTTAGCAGTGCATTTGGAAGGAAACCCCATGACTGGGCCTGTGATAATTGAAGATGCTAAGTCTTTTTACAATAAAATGGAAATAACGGACAAATGAATGTTCTTCAAAGGCTGGCTGCGAAACTGAAGTATGTGCTGATAAACCAAACATGTGATAACCTGGCAACTGTCTCATCCTGTGGCTAAACAGATAAACGAATTCTACCACATTATGAACCCTCCTCACTTCTGCACTGACAATTTTCTGTCAGCAGTAACATAAAATAAGGTGTAGGAAGAGTTCTGAATCAAGCACAGCAAAAATTTGTGTGACCATACCGATGTTCATAAGCCAAAAAGTGCTATGGATTGAATTGGGGGCGGGGGAATTCCTCTTTACATACTCTGGCTTTAAGGGATGTTATACAAAGTATATAACCAAAATTAATGAAAACATTCTAAATACTACTACTAAAGACAAGCACAATAACAAATACTCACGTTTTCTTTTCTGCTGATGATGTTGCTACCATATCATAGATCTGTGCACCATTCTGTGCAGTGTTCACCAGGTAAAGAGCCTTTTTATCTGCAAGAAAAAAGATCCGATATTAAGGTATGCCAAGATATTCAGAAATAAAAAAAGCTGCTTCTTTCACAAAGACAGGGATGAGAAAATACAGGATGTTGCTGAAGTAAAACAATGCCAGGTTTATCTGCCATTGCATTTCAGTTTTTATGGTTTGGGTAGACATCTTGGAAAGTGATGCCATGTAATCAGCCTGTTAGACAGGTTTTTTCCTCAAGGGCTTATTATTGTATTTCATTGTTCCTTCTGTCACCTGGCCCTTCTTAGAAAGGGTTGTTTCTCACATTTCCAATGCACCCTTCTTACTCTAACAAACAGGACTTCCTCCCCTCTTCGTAAATGCTGGTAAGAGGTGGGTGCGAAGCCGATACAAATTACCAGGGCCCCACAGTCCAGAATGGGACCTGTGGCCCGAATATGTAGCACATATTTTTCACTTTCTTGATACTACCTTTATTTGTTGATTGTAAATACAAATTAACCCTTTTAGTCCTAGCCCAAGTCACTCTGCAACAGAGGGTTATCTTCATGATTTAAGATAAAGATTTTTAGCTGGTCTGCCCTTGCAGGAGGGCGTGAAACTTTGTCACTTGGGTCTGAACCTACTCTCAGCAGCCCTGCTTCTTACTGCCTACTGCTGTCAGTGAACTGCAAACCTCAGGAACTAATTTAATCAGTGTGAACATCTACATTTTGAAACATAGACTGTAACTTAAATGTGGCTACACCCACAACTTTTCATTTACTTTAACCCACTCAGATCATGAAAGAAGATCTGGGTCAAGTCAGTGAAACTTCAGAGATAAAGAAGAGCTCTCTTCTGACCATTTGCAAATCAATTTTATGGCCATTTCATCAAGGCAAGAATTGTAAGATAAAATACATCTGACACATCAAAGACAGTTGTTTGTGATGTAAGCATTACCGAGGACACAGCACTTTCCACGTCTGACAAGATGGTATATATATATCCAACTGACTGTTGTTATGTGATGGCATATTTTGAGTGCCATTTATGAGAACCGTTTTAATCTAACAAAAATCAGGGTTACGTAATTCAGGAAGTTTGACTGTGGTTTTTCTTGTACTGGGGCAGATACAGTATCATTCATAGATCTTTAAGATTTCTGTATTTTTAATACCACAAGACACACATTCTACCTTGAAAACATTTGCCTAAAATTCTCCTGTACCTCAAGGTACGTGAGTATATTAAGCACGTGCAGTGGCATTTTCTTCAGATCAGACTGTACACAGTTGTTGAAGACTACATCTGCACGCAGCCTGATACTTATCAAACTACAACTCATTCATATTCCAATAATTCATACAACCCTCCTGCTAGATATCTTCTTTCCTGGAAAGAACTACAGGCAACTACCATGGAGCTTTGAAATGTTTCAATGACCCTCACCTTCCCACCACTACTGGCTACAAGTACAAGAAACAACAATGTGCTCAGTTGAAATAAGTAACTGTTTACTGACCTTATCTCTTCTATATCAGTCACTTGCCAATCGAGCAAGAAGAACATCTGTTCTGTACCAAAATGTTCCTGCATTACGTGCAGTGTGGTACACTGTACATCATGTTTGAAATTATGAAATAAGAAATTGGAAACAGACACCTGAAAGATATTTTAGTCCTTTTCCACAACTTTAAATGTTACATGAGTGCAAAAGCAAGAGAATGAATTCAAGAAATTATTAAAGCGTAAACATCTGGGTATTTGCACGTTGAAAATGGCTACTAGTGAAGGAACAGATGGAAAACTGGGTAAGAGACCACAGAAAAGATTATATTCCTGTATCTCAAATGTGACCATATTTGAAAGATCACACGTGGTAACATATAGTTTACAGCCATTCTGCCATAACAAGTTCTTGGTGCTACAGATTTATAGTGAGGCAGTGCTGGAGAATGCATACTCAAAATAAGACAGAATAACCAGGAATCCTTGGTTTAATTCACAACAGAGACTTTCCTGACAAGTGCGAATAACCTGATGCCTGATGGAAATTTGATTATGCAATTGGGGTGGTAGCATTTAGGCCTTCTAAGTAACAAATGCCTTCCAAATTCAACTATGTAGCACTGGGTGTAAAGTATTAGAAATAACAGAAAATTCTGATGCTTGGCTGGAGAGGTAAGGCAACAAGCTAGCACCTCAGCGACCAAGGTTTAATCTAAGTTACTCTGATTAATAAAGGGATTACCTCCCACATTCCTGACAAAATGGTTGAGATGCCAGGTAGCCACTGCTAACTGGAAGCAGGCGTGAGCTTATGCATTCCATTACTTATTCAATCTTTGGTTCTAATCTTTAAATGCCTGGTCCGGTATTTAAATTTTAGCACATGGTTTATGAAAGTCATACTATTTACTATTATACACAAAACAGCACATTGTGGAAAATAAAAAAGAGATTATACAGCATGTCTTCGCATATGCAAATGTAGGTCATTTAAAGGCTAAGCAGCACAATAACATGATATTTCTGGAGATTTTAAAACACGTTCTGTGATACTTAGGGCCGATTCATGCACAGCATGCCATGCCGTGCCCCTGGGGCGCCTATAGTGACGTGTCCTTCGTGAAAGTCCGCATGGTAGCCGGAAATATCCGAACTGCTAGTCCAATAGTTTAACAGATCGTCTTTTTTGTAGTGTGCTGCAACCACTTGTTTCCTCGTCCATGACAAATGTTGTTTGGTTTCACACTGGCCACCTGCATTTGAGTTGGTATGCTTCTGTTAAACCTTCATGGAACTCCGCGTGGTAGCCAGAAGAAGCCGAACGCGGGTAGGTAGCCCACAGGCTGTTTTTTGATGGCCGTGCTGTTCCATGGTCTTGAGAAGTGCAGCATGGTCAGAGCAAGGCATGGCATGGCATGGCAAGTGTGAATCAGACATGGCCACACTATGTAAATCAAATGGGAAAGACACAATCTAAACCTTTGGAGGCACAGCATGGCAGGGGAATGGCATGGGCACAGCATGCTATGTGTGAATCGGCCTCTAATTGGCTATCATTATTGGATAGTTAGACAACGATATGCAAGCAATGTCGACCAAGCTATTCCAGTATGATGCACCAACAAACAAGACTGCGAACAACAGTATTAAAAACCATCATGACTACTAAAACATCTGGCCATAATGAAACTCACTACTCTGTCATTGTAGTCAGTTTTGCTGCTGGCATGAAAATGCCTCCTTTGTTAATATTCAGCAAAAACGATAGCCATGGACTAAATTTTATGAGGAATTTTCATCCACGCTCATGCTAAAGGATAATTGAAATGTAGCTGAACAGAGTACTGTTGGAATGTCCAAGCAGCCTTCTGGAAAAGCCAGTTCTTACTTCATGACCAGTTAAGATGGCACAGAATGTAGGCAAGAGAACAGACACTAGTATAATAACACACACAGGTGTTAATCTTTGAGGGCTTACCAACAAAGTCAAACCAAATAATAAACCATTGAAAGTATTCATGCAAAAGGACTAGGCCACATGCATGGAGGCACCAAATCATGACTTGACACCACAAAAACAAATGAAGTACAAAGTATTTCACATGTGTGTGGAACAATAAAAAATAGGTGGGGACTACTGAAAGAAGAGACAGCAGTTAGTTTTTATATACATGGGTCCATGGATTGTGAATTGAATTTAACAATTTTCCAACTACATGTGACTTAGTCAGTGTATTACATGGGTTGATCCAAAATTTTCCGTACTGGTGCTGCCATCTATACAACAGTTATGGTAGTGCAAAGCACCGGTAGAAGGTAGGACTACCATGTTTAGCGAGTCAGCATGCCAAGTTTCACGTAGGTAGGATGATGTGGGCAGTTTTTACACGCGTTTGTTTGGAGTCGTGTACAAGACCCGTCACGATTTTCACGATGGATCAGAGAAAGGAATAGCGAGTGTGCATCAAATTTTGTGCCAACCTTCGGAAAAGTACTACGGAAACCCTCAAAATGATTCAACATGATTTCGGGGACCAAAGCTTGAGTTGTACACAGGTGTTTCAATGGCATACCCAGTTCAAGATCGGTCATATATCAGTTGACGTGGACGAACACACAGGGAGACCCACAAGTTGCACAACTCCTGAAACTGTTGCACGAATTCAAGAGCTCATCCATCAGGATCGACATCGGACCATTTGCAACATTGCTGAGGAGATGGAAGTTGGTTATGGGACATGCCAGTGGGTTCTGACGGAAGAATTGGGCATGCACCGTGTCGCAGCCAAATTTGTGCCCAGGATCCTGACAGCTGAACAGAAGCAGCAGCGTGTCAACGTCTGCACTGAACTTTGTCAGCTCACCTCCGACGAAGAAATGTTCTTGTCTAGGGTCATCACTGATGATGAGAGTTGGGTTTATGACCCTGAGACAAAGCAACAACCCTCCCAGTGGAAAAGCCCCACGTCACCAAGGCCAAAAAAGGCCAGACAGGTGAAAAGCAATCTCAAGAGCATGATCATCACCTTGTTTGACACCAAGGGGATTGTGCACAAAGAATTTGTCCCAACAGGCCGAATTCCGGGTTCTAATGCGAAGTTTTGCAGAGACTGCGTGAAAAGGTGCGAAGACATCGCCCCCAACTTTGGCAAGAACAGACCTGGGTGCTTCACTATAACAACGCCCCATCTCACACTTCCGTCCTCACCCACCAGTTTCTGGCGAAAAACAAAATTGCTGTTATCACCCACCCACCGTACTCCACTGATTTGGCACCCTGTGACATCTTCCTATTTCCAAAAATGAAATTGAAGCTGAAAGGACACTGGTTCAATACCATTGAGGAGATCCAGGCCGAATCACTGTATATTGACACTCTGACAGAAAAGGACTTCCAGGAAGCGTTCCAAAAATGGAGGAGACGGTGGGACCGGTGTCTACATGTGGAAGGGAACTACTTCGAGGGTGATGGTGGCCGATAGGCCTTATGGTGAGTTTTATGATTTTTACAGCATCAGTCCGGAAAATTTTGGTTCAACCCTCGTACATTACTGCAGGCAGCTCTACATGTTTCGGGTGTAGACACCCATCATCAGGAGCTGGTACAGATGTCATTACAGCTTCTGGTATTGATTAACTGCAATGAGTAAAGTACGCTGCTATTAATACTAATGTATAATTTAAAATTCTTGATTGGTCAAATTGAATGTTACTAGCCTTGATGAATATGTATATAAAATATAGAACAATATATATATACTTAATTTAGGTTAGGTTGAAATTCTATCGGAAAATGCAATAAACAAAGTCAGTTAATATTATTGTGTGTATATCTGATTTAGTTATTATAAAATACTGCGGGATTAACACTATTGAGATCAAAAGAATAGTCTTTACATACCCGGATCTACTACGATCCTCTTTCGTTGTTGAGTTGGGACTGATTCATGTGTGTCATGTAATAATGTAGTAATGTAGTAATGTAATAAACTGAACAAGTCGCATCTGGTTGGAAAATTGTTAAATACAGCATTCAGTCTTTTAGCAGTCCCCTTGCTAGCCCTGTAAATGACATACTCTTTGAAGAAAGTGTAAGTTCAGACCATAAGATCCATGAATACAAGCATGACAAGAGTTGGGGGTTCCACGGTGCAAAAAACAATTGTCTTGCACTAATATTTTGTTCAGTATGCACCTGTGTGCACTGTGTTTGGAAGAAATGCAATGAAATAGTCTTCCAAAAATTTACCTTCTTAAGCCTGGGTGTGCCGTGTGTTCCAGAAAATATGGTAGGTTAGTGAGAGACTGTTTGGCAGTTTTATTTACACGTAACTTTTATAAGGCACAATGAACTCTTGGTTATTCAATACAACTGGGGGGACGACGACGACGACGACAGAAAATCCACTAAGTGTGTTGTTGTCTGTTAGGAAGCCAACTACCCACACCTACGCCATCTTGCAGCATAAGACCACAAGCACATATTGTATCATTTTGATACACAATAACCAAATAGGCCATAACATTTTAAAGCCTAAATATGAGTCAGAAGCTTCCAATACGTAATGCAGCTTGACCTGTGTTGTGTAGGACTAAATAGCCCCAAGCTTAACCTAGGTGACGTGGCTTTGGCAATGTAGTACTGAAGGCTCTATCATTGGACCCCACACAAATAGAGTATAATCAGTTACCTGGAAGTTACATTAATGTTTTTGCAGTCAAATAATTTGAAACCATTCTCCAGTAACTGTTTGGAGGTTCAGAAGAGTAGGTCAGTTCATTCGAGTGTCGGCTGATCAAACATCAAATGACTGACGGAATGCTACAGTAGCAAAAGGGAACATGCGTTCATTCCACAAAAGAGATATAGCATCAAGCAATACAAACTCATCACTTATTTTTAAAACTGCAGGCTTATGTTATAGCAAATGGAAGGATAAATTGGTGCAGAAGTGACAAACAACTGGAGTGAGACATGACAACAAGTAAGAAATTATTATTCCCAAGATAGTAAACCTCCACAAGCTGAGAGTATTCGGAGTTTTACGTAAGTCCACCCATGAAAAATACTCAGTAACATCAACTATTGAAGTTTCTTCAAAAAGCAGTGGATTTGAACACTAAGGTGAGAGACACTTTAACTGATGAAATACTGTATTCACCACAATAAAGATAAGGATTTTTCTCTAACTCATCATTCTGAAAGATGACATTTCCTTACCATCTCCCACAAAGATAAACACATTCTGTATGTGTATTTTCCTGAAGAATGACGTCTGGGAGGTGGAATCTGGTAGTTGGGCAAATATGAAATACAGTAGAATCTTGACAGTTCTAGGTTAACGGGACCAAGATTGCCTCACATTACTGAAAACCTTAGACTACACACGTTATGACACTTCAGGACACATGATTACACACGACATTCACTACTGTGACAGAACAAGAGAGAAATTCACAAAGAAAATGGCTAAAAGGGAAGTACAGTAATGCCTGAGAGATACATGTGCACACGGAGATGCACACTTCAACACTTCAACTGAATTCTGTAGTCAACAAAGAAACAACCTTGACTACAGTACGTCAGCTCAGACGAAATGAAACCTTGAACAAATGGGACTTGGTTATTTTGACTGCACTGTAACACTCACATAATCGACTTCTGATCACTAAATTAAACAATAAAGATGAAACGGCTTAATTACAGAAGATTAGATGGGACATCTGAAGTGTAACAGTTTTAATGAACACACGTGTCTCTATTGTAACTCTATCCTGAAGACCACGCAGCATGATCCTCCAAGTATCCTGTATCCACATAATGGACTACATGGTATTGTAATCCAAAAGATCACACTTGGTGTATGCTACTTTACTGACATTTTGCCAGCAATTTATACAATGTAATTTTTAAACTAATTCTCCAAACTCAATAAAGGTATTACTCACCCACAGCATTAGGCCTCACTAGAATGGTTGACAAACTGATGACGGGGCTGTGTGCAGGAACCCTCTCACTGACACCACTTGCAGTATTCATATTGTAGACTTTCAGAATAAATTTCTCATCCTGTTTCTGAAGCAGGACGATAGCATCATCCAACAGCAATACATGTACGTCTATCAACTTCTGGCGATTGCCGACTCGCCAGCAAAGTGGCCCCTCATGGATTAACCGATGATTTGTTACGTCAAGATTCTACAGAAGTAAAACAAAATAGAGCATTAAAATACACAGGCTGGGAAATACAGCCTGGAAGTTAAAATGGGTGAGATCTTAGATTCTCTGGGTGCCATCTGGAACTTTAGTAAAGGAATAGGGCTCCCATGACCTGATACCAGATTATATGGCACAAAGGACCTGTTTTTAAGGCCTAGGTGCACTGGGACTGCAAGGGCACAAACCCAATTACTAATCAATCAATCAATCAATCAATCAATCAGAAGTTCCTGCAGTAATGGCTGCTACGATTAGTCTTCTGTGATGTCACGTTTTGGTATACTGGCAACCTTGCTGCCTCCATCTTATGGGTAGACAAGAAAGTGATATCCCTTGCCTTTCTACCCTGAGTATGCCCACAGCTGGTTCTATCAGATCATATCACTGCTACAGCGAGCGATGGGACATCACTTTCCACTATACCTAACTCCACTGTTCTTAACAAGAGGTAAGTTTCACGCTGATAATTAAGAGATTAAAAAACTGTGCATGTGGCTGGATTAGGAAACGGTAAAAACAAATATGATTTTGTGTTTCTTTTTATCTTTTCCTTAATCCATCCACATGTATATCCCTCCCCAGTTCAGACAAACTTACCAAAGGAAAACACCCTAGAAACAGTGAAAAACTACAATCACTGCATGTGACCTATGGTTATTAGGCAGTCCTATCATTCCTCTGTCAATTAAACCTGCAGCCTACACAATTAACTGCGCTATATAGTACCTTGTTACCATTTACAGATGGAGGCCAAAACCATCACATATTCCATACTATAAGAAACATCTTTTCCTGGAAAATAATGCATACAACTTTTGAACATTTTCATAGCCTAAAGTTGTCAATATGACCTTCAAACAAATGTGATTCCTGCATTTTCTGGAGGGTAACAGTGATTCATTCTTGCAACAAGACGGACAAAGCTTCATCATTTCTTACACCAATCGCTCAGTAGAATGCATTTCTGAGTGGCACAAAATGAAAATAAGTTTAGTGAACATTTTTTCACCTGACAGAATGTGTACTGAACACACAGCAATTTCACACACCGTACGTGGTCTGTTCAAAAAGTATCGGACCTTAATTTTTCCCGCATAAACAAATCAAGCACGGGAAGTGTCCATCATTGTAGATGTGGAGGGGACATTTATGCGCATGCGTGAATTTTTTTC
>Ga0123355_10011112_pt1 | contig 13863 bp, 8 predicted proteins | sample TergutEmb28metaG_3_FD_89872 | JGI IMG/M metagenome (GOLD analysis project Ga0123355, IMG submission 89872) | Embiratermes neotenicus P1 segment gut microbial communities from Petit-Saut dam, French Guiana - Emb289 P1 | ecosystem: Host-associated > Arthropoda: Insects > Digestive system > Gut ... | reverse complement strand
TTTGTAGGGGCCATCCCGTCGTGTAGTGGCAAATATATGTATTTTACCGTCCAAAACACAACATATGTATATCAACGCATTGATGAATTAGCAGTTACGTCAGGCCCTGGTGTAACCGATATTTCATCATTGCGTTGATATACATATGTTGTGTTTTAGACAGTAAAATACATATATTCTCAGGGATCTGTGCACCAAGATTTAAAACTAAGTAAAATATAGTAGATTACGTAATATATTACAGTATTTTTGCAGCTACTGCCAAAGAAGTTTGTTTCACAAACTGTCGTTAGAATATTATTTTGAAAAGCATATATTAGAACAATACAACAGTAACGTTTATTGCGGAGTTTTCATGAAATATATTAAAAAAAGCTGTTTGTTGCTATGTTATTTCCTCTTTGCATACAAACATCTGATTTAGTCTTCGATCCATTACGGCTCTTGTCCCTGTATGACGTGCGGTCAGTTCAGTGTAGAGGGTGACTTGGTCTTGTCATTTGACAGCACAGTTAAATAAAGCACCACATTCGGTATGCCACAGATCTGTAGTGTCCGCCATTTTGTGTTGGTGGTTGGAAGTAACCGCGACAGCCGCGAGGTGGCTTCCAGTGACGCTGCCTGCGTACTGGATGGTCCCAAACGATATGGTGCAGGATTTCCTGCCTTAGAATGTGAAACGTCACCGTCTATCTTATCGTACTTAGCTGTAAGGTAAATATTTGTGGATGTCAGATAGTTCTTGTGTCAGCACTGTTGGGTTATACATTTTATATCAAAAGTTCGTATTGTTGTGTGTAAGATCACACCTCCGAACAACAAATTTTTGTACTTGTGACAACGTGAATAACTGTGCTTGTCGTAACAAGTCAGACTTGTCACTTCCCCGCCAGTCCATTCAGGCACTGTTACAGCTGTTCACAAGTGTACTGACGTAGGAGGAAATGTGCTCTGCGACCCAAAATCTTTCGCCAGTCGTCGGGGAACCTTCTTTGGGCTGAAGCCTGCTTCAATTATTGGGAACTTCTCGCACTTAGACCCATTTTGAGTTGCGTTCGCATACTGGCGAATAGCGACTATTAGCTTCGTCATACCTGTCTGTCGGTCTGTTCGCATGGAACAAGGCGGTTCCTATTGAACGGATTTTCATTAAGTTTGACGTTTATGACTTTTTCGCGAATCTAACGAGAAGGTAAACGTTTGATTAAAATCTGACAAATTAACGTTTACTTAACGTGAAGATTTTACGTTTTTGATCGTGTATTTCTGAATTATTCTTAGAATGAGAAGTATTTCAGAAAAAAAAGAATTATAGAGAAGATCAACACACACATTTTATGTTCAATATATTTTTTTTCTCCTAAAATCATGCCTTTAATGAGGTAATGTAAAAAAATACGGTAGAGTCTGGCAAACCTCAGATGACACAAAGCAGAAAAGATGCGCTTTGCGTGTTGGATACAAACACACACTCAGATAATGTAATGCATATTCTTTCCACTGCAGCGATCGTTACGCGAACGCGTCTCCGTATTACGCTATAGTACATTGCCTGTCTTGTTAGTTGTTCTTGTACAATTAAAATAAATAAACTACTAATCTGGAGGGTGGCACGCTGTGGCGCAGTTGGTTGAGGCACCGCGCTACAAGTCGGAAGGTGGCGGGTTCGATTCCCGATGGTGTCATTGGTGTTTTTCATTGACATAATCCTACCGGCCGCGAGGTCGACTCAGCCTCTAACAGAAATAAGTACCAGGAATATTTCCTGGGGGTAAAGGCGGCCGGTGCGTAGGGCTGACAACTTTACCACCTTCATGTGCCGATTGTCTTGAAATCTGGGAGCCTCAACCTCCTGGAACCCTCAGGGCCTGTCCAGGCCTGTAATGGGATTGTTTCACCTTTTACTAATCTGGAGGGCATATTCATCTGTCAGCTTCCGGACCGGTGGACATACATGCAAGGGGGGCTGCATTTTTTTATTTGTATGGGGCTCGATTAGTACCTGCGGCAGTTCCATTTGTAATCCGTGTCAACCCATGATAAAATCCCACTATAGTGCTGCCATGTGCGTTAAAATGAGCCCCACGTACCCTTAATAACTGCGAAGAACGCCGTACGGAAAGGGAAGGGTGGTGCATCACGGCATCTGCCCTTCCCATTCTTACAATATCGCATTTAGGCCTTGATCTCGGGGGGAGGGGTTCGCTTTTATAAAAATTTCGGACAGAAACTTGCACAGTTCGTGTTCTCCACCGCAAGTAGCACTGATACTGCGATGAATACCGTCACATCACGACATTCATTGCTACATATCTCAGCTACATGTTTCGGCTACATCAGGCTGTAAGGTAAAGGTAAAGGTCACCCTAGAACAGGCCACGAAGTACCAGTAGAGGTATAGCTCTGCTCTTTCTTTAACCTCGGCGCTAGATCGGGATGGGTGGTCAACGCCACGCCCCGGTCGCTTTACCCCCGGGAAAGACCCGGTATCCATTGTACAGGAGGCTGGGTGGGCCCCAGGGCCGGTCTGAACAGGTGCGGGAAATCTCGCCTGCCACTGGGATTCGATCCCCGTGCCGTCCAGCCCGTAGCGAGTCGCTATACCGACTGAGCCATCCCGGCTCCACTACATTAGGCTGTACAGAATCAAAAAGGAATTTTATGTGGACAGTTCCCTTTTTTTGACTGTGCTGCCTAGTGATCGTTAGGTTGAGGTAGTCGAAACATGTGGCCGAGATAGGGAACAAAATATGTTGTGTGGCTACTTGACTGATTGTATTCATTTCTGTATAACCGAAAACAAAGGCAATGCCACATCTTATTGTACTAGTGCTCATTACTACCTTACTACTACCGTGATGATGATGATGATGATAATAATAATAATAATAATAATAATAATATGCCGCTCCAACAGAGACCGTGAGTTCGAATCCATAGTGGGGCGTGGTTGCATGTCTGGAATCTTCGATGTGTGTCTAGTCATGTGCAGGTGAAGGCCCTCAGACAGGCCGATCCCCCGCCCAGGGAGTTGTAAACGCCATTTCAGAAGCCAGAGGGCTTAATTTGTAACGGAATGACGATGATGATAATGGTGATGATGTAATAATAATAATAATAATAATAATAATAATGTTGCAATTTCAGAGACAGAAATGTGATCGAAGGAGAAGCCGAGAAAATTATCGGCTGTAAATACTTAACAATAGAAATAAATCAAACTTGGAATGGAAAGACAAACGTGTTACCAGGCAACTGTAGCCATCTCAAAATCGTTCGGAAAATACCGGGAAAGCACGAAGTAAGGGAACTGCAGACAATAGCCATATTGGGCACTGCACACATACTGCGGGAAGTGCTAATGTAAAAGTACAGAACGTATTTCACGTGCGAAATAACGTTACATGTAGCATGGATTGTAAATACAGAAGAGCTGCAACGCCATGTGCCCTAGTGACTTGGTTTGTTTCAGGTATATAAATACCGTGCATAAATGTGGTAAAAATATAATAATAGAAATAATAATAATAATATAATGCGTTATTGCCTTACTTGCATCGGTTCAAACATGGTTTAACCCGCGCTTGACCTTGGCCACAAATATGTCTTTGGCTGTTGAAAACAAGGGCTGTTGCTTCCTTCCCTTCCACTGGGTTCTGTTCACTGCATTTGAAAACCAAGTTTCTTTTGCCTGGGGCCTGGTTAAACAGAAAAAAGACAACCGACATTCTTGTACTGTATGGTTGCACTGACAACGGGGGTTTCATTTGGGCAGGGCAACAAACAAAAACCGTACCCTCTCCTCTGGGAAGGACCGGTGAATTGAACCGGCCTTCCTTTGCGAAAAGAAGTAGAGAGGAAGGAAGAGCTTCCAGTATGTTGTCGCCCGCCCGACCAGTCTAGGGTCGACCTTCCATGCAGTAAGAGTGTTGTTATTGTTCTGTTGGACGGACCGACGGTATTGCCTGTTGGCTACGGGCCAGAATTCATGGGTGTTTCAAATCAGTATTAGTTTGGCGTGCCGAGTGTAAAGATGCTGGTCTGGGCGGACTTCCTGTCCGTGAGCGACTTGTCGTTCAGTGAAGTCACTTGTATTCTTACGCTTTATCTCAGCTGACAACGTGTGGTTTACCGTTCCTTATATGATATTTGTTTATGTGGAGGATTACTGCGAGTGCCATGAGTGAGGTTTCATCATGATGGAATTCCAAAAGGACCTGCATTGGGACTGATTGTCGTAATACAGGTATTTAATTCTGAATAATGAATAAATAAATATATATATATATATACCAATAGCTTGTATATATGGTTTAACTCATAATTGAGACATCTACACTACGTACGTGTGTTGAGATACACCAAACGGCTACTGAGCAGTACATATTTTCGTTTGTTCTTATTATCCTCAATGAGGGACGCACCCCAGTAGAAATATTTTGGGCTCAAGTCTTCACTGCTTCTAATAGAAACATCCTTGCTTACATCAACTATAGGAAGCGAAGTTTGGAAAAGAAGACTGGAAATTTATTCGGACTTGCAATTTCTATTGTGTTGTGTTTTTTTTATTGTTTCCGTTTCATTGTTAATATTTTGTATTAGAGGTAATTTTGCATTACGTTTGGGTTTCATGAAATGCGGGGAATTTATTGGCTGGCCGAATGCTTGCTTGCTTCTCCAAAAATACATCTTGTTACGTGGAATTAGTAACGATGTAATTTGATGCTGCACACGGGACCGGAGAAATATGGGCCCTTGAAATGACGCTACATTTAATTGCAGATCTGATGATACTATCGAATGAGGAGTGACGCCGTGTGGCTTGGTAGACAGTAGCGTTTCGGAAGGACGTGCTTTCTCCAAGAGGGCAGAATGGTGACTTCTACCAGGCAACACGACGTCACATTTCATAAGGTTGATCACCATAGTGACTGTCTTATTTCCTTTTGACTCCCGTAGTGTACTTTCTGTTGTGCTTAGTTTTGCGTGCGTCGAATTGAGGTTTTGTTGTTTTCTTCTGCATCGTGTAGCTGTGTGTATTTTACATTTTTAAATCGATATAGTTCAGTAACTCTTGTTTCTTTCGGATAGAGGCCCAACAGAGACTTACTAACGCGTTTACAAATAAATGCAAACCTACGAAGTTGGCCATCTAATCTCAAAATCGGACCCCCGGAAGAGGAAAATTTTTATTAAGTCAGCCATGATCAAACAATCCCTCTCCAACTTGATCACGTGTCTATTAAGAAAAGCGACAGTTAGCTTCTACATGTCCGCCCGCATGTACCAAATCAGCTGTCACTGGACGGATTTTCATGAAATTTCGCATTTCATTATTTTTCGAAACGTGTCGAAAACGTTGAAGTTTGGTTACAATCCTGCCAAGAATAGAGGGTACTTTGCTCGAAAACCCCAATGTGTACATGTGTTAATATCTCATTGAATTATTCTTAAGTGAGATGTTTCGGATAAAAGCCGTAGAGAAAATGAAAAAAACACATTTTATGTCCAGTAAATATATCCTCCTCCCCCCCGAAAATCGTGTCATTTATGAGATAATTTGTAAGAATACGCTAAAGCCGGACGGACCACAGATGACAATATTATTATACGGCGCAGAAAAGATGTGATTTTCTGCCAGATAACCACCGGGTTGCTGATAAGTCCTTAGCCTGACCAGACAGGTGACAAGCTCGGAAGCATGCCAGGGACGCGCGCAATTTCAAGAGCATCAAAACGCGAGCTGCCATCAAGTTTATTTTTCCTGCAAGGCAAGGCGCCGAAGGAAATTCACGTCATTCTGACAGAAACATTAGTTTGTTTCCTTCCTGGTCGGGCTAAGGACTTATCAACGCCCGTGTAAGACAAGAATACGCACTCTCGTAATACATCTCATTTTCGTTAAGAGCGCCACGGAATATTTTGTTACTCGACACCGGTGAACAGGGTGACCATTGTTACGTTTAACTGGTAACTGAGCACTTGCATTGTTGACAGGCTTATTTCCGCCCACAACAACAACAACAACACAGGCAATGTACGTATAGCGCAACAGTGAGGCCGTGGAAAAGTAACTAGTAGCCTTAGTTATCCGGCATTCACAGCGCATGCGCCCTATTATATTGCCATCTGTGGCCTGTTTGGCTCTACGATATGTTTGCACGCTATAAACAGTGAGATAACAGGAAAATAAATGTTATTGAACATAAAATGTGTTATCTGATTTTTTTTTTCCACAATTCTTTTCTTAAACTTTTCCCATCCTAAGGAGAATTGACAAAGATACAGTAAATGTACGTCGGTCTTCATGTACAGTAGCCGATATTCTTGTCAGGTTTTCATTAAATTCTAATTTTATCAACGGATTTCCGGAAACTATTTAAATTTCAAGCCGGTCCCAGTAGCCGCGCGGTCTAAGGCGTAGGTCTGCGGCCGCTCGCCTGCTGAGATCATGGGTTCGAATCCCACCGGAGGCGTGGATGTCTGTCTGTGAGTGTAGTGTGTTGTCAGGTAGAGGTCTCTGCGACGAGCTGATCACTCGTCCAGAGGTGTCCTACCGACTCTGGTGCGTCGTTGTGTGTGATCTAGAAACCTCAAGAATGAGGGGCCCCTGCCCCGCGATGGGCCGCAGCGCCACGGAGAGTTGGAGTTGTATCCGTGTGGCTGGCTTCAGCCTGCAACACGGATACCACTCCAACCCAGCCACACCGAAACTCCAACACACATCGAACCAAGAACACAGACCAATGTGGTGATATAATAAAAACAAGTCGCAGGCTCCTGATGATGGTTGTATTAATGTCCGAAGCATGTTGAGCATAGGAGAAGTGAAATAAAACTTAATCAATTGTGACATGAAGTTGGTCTCTTATTCTTCAACTACCACAATGATGCAGGATCCAATATACATAAGCTTTAACATTATGAACAGCCTTAAGATCTGCTAACTACAGAATGATATGTCGAAGTTCTGTTCGTGGAGGCTCTGAGTACAAGCCAGCGGTTGGTGTCCGCCGCTGTGGGTCATTTTGATTAACAAATTGCGAAATCGTTTTCATTGGTAAGACATCTTTAGTTTCTAATCTTTTACGTAATTATGTATTATCTCAACTGAGCCGAAAAGTGCAAATATTTCTTATATCGTTTCCCCGATCATCGCAACTGTGTCGCTCAGGATGCCTGCGCCCGCCCGGACATACCGCGACAACTGCCGTGCTCATGGTAACGGCAAAACACACACTTGGCATGTGGTTTCAGTTTAGAAGGGATCTTGGTTCTTAACGCCGTTGGAGGTTATTGCTGTACATTATGCCTCAAATCGCTCCAACTGACTCCCGTAGGTGTAAAGTATGATGTATCAGTAAAGCATGATGTATCATTAAAAAAAACAGTTTTGTTACATAAAATGCTATTTTAGGGCGACATGTTCCGACTCTTTCTGAGTCATCTTCAGGCCCTCCAGTGTAGTGTTTCTCAACTTTCTGAGACCGCGGCCAGGTAAATTCTTTTTTTCATAAGACGAGGGGCCGGTCCCAACAAATTTATTCGTCAATACCTTTCCATTTTTTTTTAAGTTGATACGTAAAACTAACGAGTATTAATAATTAATTATGACAATCATAAAGAGTATTGGTGCACTTGTGTATACGGTGTGGCATGTTGACAAATATAAAATTACATTTAAATTAGTTATCAGTCACTGGACTAATGAAATCTTGTAGCCTATTGTAGTTTCCCCAGGCCAAAATCTGGGTCTGAGTTTTTCGACACATTCACGAATATTTTTCTCCTCAGAATATTTCCACTATAAATCATTTATTCATGAAAATTGCTTAAAAAACTAAAATGAAAAATTCCAGGAGAACCTCTCGCGGCCTGGCGGTTGAGAAACACTACTCTAGGGTACAGATCCAAGGTCAACAAAATTTAAAGTGCGTTTTGGGGTCCCATACGCTTACAGTAGGTAGTTATTGCAGAATAAATGTGTCAGTAGTTTTATACACAATAGATTACATACTTAGTTACTCCATGGAGCAGAGTCCTTCTTGAGAAGCTAACGAGTTTGCAGCTAGTCAAGAAATTCCCCGCATTTCACGAAACCGAAGGTTCATTACCGCACTTACAAACGTCCGCCACCTGTCTATCCTGGGCCAGCCCAATCCAGTCCATATACCCACATCCCACCTCCTGGAGACCCATCCTAATATTATCCACCCATCTATGCCTGGGTCTCCCCAGTGGTCTCCTTCCCTCCGGTTTCCCCAGCAAGACCCTATACACCCCCTCTCCTCACCCATAGATTATATTTAAAAATTAAAACAGTAAAAATTCATAAAACAGTTGTGTATTGGTAATGTGTATGTAAAAATCAGTTGTTGCACAGTATAGGGACATCTAACAGAGATGTGCATATTGGGGATGATTAGCTGTTAGATTAGACTTAAAGGTGCGGTTATTTTTGAAGTGCTTGTTTTGCGAATGTATATTCTGGTGTGGTCTGGAAGTTTGTTTATTGCAAACGGGCATACAACTTCATTTGTATGCAATTTTGCACTGTAACCCGTGCGATTTGCATTGCAGAACAATGTGAAGGTATCATGTTGGCAAACGAATTAGGCATGTTGGGTGTACGATTTTTATTGTATTACATCTGGCACTGAAAAAGATATTTTACAAGGTGCTGATAAGTCCTTAGCCCGACCAGGAAGGAAACAAGTTAATGTTTCTGTCAGAATGGCGTGAATTTCCTTCGGCGCCTTGCCTTGCCAAAAAAAAAAAAACAACTTGATGACAGCTCGCGTCACGATGTTGTTGAAATCGCGTGCGTCCCTGGCATGCTTCCGAGCTTGTTTCTTCCCTGGTCGGGCTAAGGATATATCAGCGCCCCGTTAAGTTTAAGTACTTCGTGTCGAGCGATGATTTTCTATTTATGAACACCGCATCATTCACATGCATCATTTCATTTCTCCATTAAGCCTGTATGAAAATTTATATTGTGTGTACTTGTTGGCTGTTGGCTTATTGTATGATCTGCCGAATTTATTAGAGCGTAACGCAATTATTTTGGGCTTCTAATGATAAGAATTAAGTACCGGGGTGCTGATAAGTCCTTAGCCTGACCAGGAAGGAAACAAGCTCGGAAGCATGTCCGGGACGCGCGCGATTTCAACAACATGGAGGCGCGAGCTGTCATCAAGTTTTTCCTTTTTCTGCAAGGCAAAGCGCCGAAGGATATTCACTCCATTCTGACAGAAACATTAACTTGTTTCCTTCCTGGTCGGGCTTAGGACTAATCAGCACCCCTGTACTTGGACCACTCTTACTCTAGACCCACAGGTAACTGAATGCAACAGAGTACTTCCTGAGAAGCTGATCTTTCCCCAGTTTGCCAAGAAGTGTTGCAGAACCTGAGAGGTGATTACTGTTCACACCATCCCTCAATTTGTTCCTATCCTGAGCCACATTAATCCACTCTTCGCCTTCCATCTTATTTCTGCAAGACCGTCTGCTAGCTTTTTCAAGGAGTTCATTCCCTCAGGTTTCCCCACCAAATTCCTTCAGTATTTTATGTTAATACGTGCTGCAAGTCCAACCCATGTCATGCTTGGTGTAATCAAACTAGCATTTGTTGAGTATTTTATGTTAATACGTGCTGCAAGTCCAACACATGTCATGCTTGGTGTAATCAAACTAGCATTTGTTGAGGACAAATCGCGAATCTCTTCATTATGCAGCCTTTCCAGTCCCCTGTTACCTCGCCCTCCGTGGGCCCAAATATCTTAACATCCCATCCTGAACTCCCTTAGCCCGTGTTCTTTCCTTAAGGAGAGACACCAATTTTCGTACCTTTGCGAATAACGTGTAGGTGCATAGTACCGACATAACCGTTAGGTTCCACCTTAAGTAGTTTTGCGAATGAAGCAGGATTGACAACAAACTTCCTCCATAATGCGGATAGGAACGGCTACGCTAATACGTTTCCGGTCCGTGGACTTCTTGACTGTCAGTCAGTGTGTTAGTAGAGAGCTAATTCACTTGATGGTTTGAATGACGTCAGTATCACGGGGAGACAAGCAAGCGCTGTGCGAGTCGGGATTCCAGTGGAAAAGAGCTGTGCTGAGGAATGGAACTGGAGGCGGACGCAGCGCTGTAAGAAAGACCGCGGTTTAGACAGACAGTATCTTATGCCAGCTGTACCCTTGTGGATAATTTGTACGTAGAAACAGTAAAACGTTTGCTGAACAAAAATTACGCCACCTTAATCTTCTTAAACATTAAAAATTGTACTTATTACTGCTCTGATGCTCTGTAATTTCTTTCGAAGATCAACGGGCCGTAAGAAAGGTGTAAATGAGAACAGAGCTTTAAAAGTGACCGTATTGCCTCAGGCTTTCCTTGGTCCCCGCTTCAGGCAGCACTGTCGATTTCTTTGTTTGCGTCTTTTAGTAAAAACTATTTTTTATGCGCAGGGGTCAATGAGATCGCTACCAGTGCCGAATCATAAGCGTTCTAATAATATCTGTATTGAAATAGTCCGATAGTTCAACAACCAAACCTTGCCATATTAATATCTACGATGCTCGTTTATTTTCGTGGGTGGATTAACTTTCGGTACACAGCGATTTAGTGAATTTCGCGGCGTATAGACCTGAGCTTCCATTTGTTTCAGTTCTTAACGCTTCTAACGCAGCGCTCTGCACAAGTCAAAATGACTTGTTAAGATATATGAACCCGGCAATTTTCAAATCTACTCTTCTGTTTAAACAAGATGGCTGCAGAGCGACGGTTACGTTCTACAATGTATTGACGCGCTGAATTGTACAGTTGCTATTAACAACATCGAACAGAGTCCTTGTTGAGGAAACAACAGTCCGCCTGTTAATTAAGACATTTCGTGCGTTTTATGGGACCCAAATAATCATTACTGTGTTGACAAGAGCCCGCCATTTGTCTCCATCTTGAATAGGGTGAATCCATTGCTGTGCGTTTATTCTCTTACCCTTCCAATTGTTAAGCAGGCCAATGCTCACAAAGAGTTGGGGCACAATGAGCAGAAGAGCCTTCCATCTACTGCTAGGTCTTCCAAGCGCTTATTAGTAGTAGTAGTTGTTGTTGTTTCTGAGAGCCGAGATAGCCCAGTCGGTATTGCGAATGGGCTACGGTTTGGAAGCATGATCCAATGTTCTTTGGTTTGATATTATTATTATTATTATTATTTCGACTGAGCAGCAAGGAATCGTGGTTCGATCTCCGTCAGGTGCACAAGCTTTCTGTCTGTGTCTAAACGTCCTGACAAGCGCTGTAAGCCAGCCGTTTTCCTGTTTTATGGGCACTGGTGGCTCTGTTGTTTGATCGATAAGTTGACCACTCGCCTCCATTTAGTACCGAGGTTAAGAATAGCAGGATCTATACCTCCACGATTTCATGTCCCATCATGGCGTGAACAAGAACGTTCAGTTTTGATTTATTATCGCGCAGTTAAGTTAGCAGCTCATTGAATTTGAATTGAATGATATGATCCCCTGAAGATGGCACTTCGGTGTCGAAACATGTAGAAGATTGATACGAAGTGTGTTGTATGACTTATATTTATTTTATTAAGTACATTTGTTGGTCAGTATATTGAATAATAATAATAATTTGTAATTGTTGAGCTGTTAAACTAGCATCTTAATAAATGCGAATTAAATGATAATGATTATTATTATTAAATCAGAGTAGAATTGGACATGTAGAACGCAGAAATGCTTAGAGAAATGGTCAGCATCCTGTAGGAAACACCATAGAAGACAGCAAGTAGATATGAAGTCAATAACACAACTGTTGTTAATTAGATGTTATATTCTAGGTCAAAAGACTACATGTTTCGGTCGGTAGTGGCCATTATCAGGTCTTTGTCATTCGACACACTTAAGATTATTTATCAAACAAGCCGCCACACAATTATATAAATAATCTTAAGTGTGTCGAATGACAAAGACCTGATGATGGCCACTACCGGCCGAAACATGTGGTCGTTTGACGTAGAATATAACATCTAATTAAACAATAGTTGTGTTATTGACTTCATACCTACTTGCTAGTTTATACTACACAACGGGGATGGCACAATTCATAGTCATAGAAAACAGATTTGATAGTATAATATTAAAGTTGATCATAAAGGACCGAGGGTGAGAGAATGTGTAGTGGGTTAATCTGGCTTGGGATGTGGATCAGTGACCTGTTGTTGGCGAACGCTGAAATGAAACGTCCATTCAAAGCGAGTGGTTTGTTGGGCAGCTGAGGAACTGTTAGTTTCTCAGAACTTTCCTTATTTTGGTTTCAGTGAGGACTCAAAACGCTTGAAAGTGAAACAGAAAATCGTTTTACCCCTATGTTGGTCATCTTTGGTTCCTTTCAAAGCCGCCCAAAATTGCCCGTGTGGTTAACTCATGTCAGCCGCTCGACACTGAACACTAAACTGTCCGTTGTCATTTGAGGAAATGTACAGTTCAGAGCGCATCGACAGGTGGTCGAATTGGAATGCAGGCAAATAACCCTGTCAATGAGTAGGGACTTGCATTACAGTAATGGGTGAGTTGCCACCAGAAAATAGCTGTCTGTTGTCCATACTTGTGGAGAAAGGATGGAGACCGGGTGGGCAACAGGTAGTTCTGCAAATGAATGAGGATTTCGGCCCATATACAGTACGGTGTAAAAACTATACAACTTTATGCCGACCAGCATAGGGAGGTTGAATTTATGCATGAAGCGTCACACTAAATGTGAAGCTGTAGCCAAGATTCGGGGAAAACCAGTGGCCAGTTTACGGTGTAATGACCATGTGTGATATCATAGGGCCGGTCTCATTGTCCGCGCTGTCTGAGGGTACAAACACACATGCAGGGTGTGTTGTGGGTCGGGTAACTGAAACAGCAGCAAGGGGTGGGTGGTACACATACAGCGTTCCCGGCAGAGCGGAGATTGGTACCAAAAGCCCCACTACCAGTGGCGATCATGTTCGTTGCGAAGATGCAGCGCGGTTTGTTGTCGGCATAAAGTGGTTATTTTAAATGGCATTGCTGCGTGAGTAATAGTCGTGTGTGGTTTCATATGCTGTTCAAAGAAAGGAATAAGTTTGGAGAGTACCATCATGCATTGCGTGCACTGTGGAGGCGCCCAGCGAATTATTTATAATGCTTGAGAATGTCAATTGATAGTCTTGATTACATTCTGAATATTGTTTGTGATAGTCTTGAAAATCAAACAGCACAATCCACGGTAAACGCTTCTGGAAACAAACTAGGTAGTTCCTAGCTTTGCCGTTGCGCTGTGAACGCCCTGCGCCATGTTGTGACTCTTGTGTCCACGTTTTGGATCACAAGCTGCAGGCCGTCCCTTGCAGCGCTACTAGTGTGGTTGCACCCTAAGGCGTGGGTCTACGGCCCCTGGGAATTGCGGGATCGAATCCCTCCAGATTGCATGGCTAACTCTTGCGAGTGGTGGTTGTTGTCAGCGACAGACGGACTGATCGCTTGTCCAGAGGAGTCCTACTGAGTGTAGACTATGAAGTCTCTCTAATGATGAGGCTTTGACTCATAGGGGACACTGCCCCATGGGGGCAAAATAATGATGGGAATTCTGTGGCCAACTGTGACCGGTGGCCCACTTAGCAGTGTCGTCAGATCCACAGTAATCACTGTATTTTTTGTAATCGTGCTGGGCTGCCACCGATCATGTCGTACTGCCACCGATCATGTCATACTGCCACCGATCATGTCGTACTGCCACCGATCATGTCATACTGCCACCGATCATGTCATACTGCCACCGATCATGTCGTACTACCACCGATCATGTCATACTGCCACCGATCATGTC
>Ga0123355_10011111_pt1 | contig 13864 bp, 16 predicted proteins | sample TergutEmb28metaG_3_FD_89872 | JGI IMG/M metagenome (GOLD analysis project Ga0123355, IMG submission 89872) | Embiratermes neotenicus P1 segment gut microbial communities from Petit-Saut dam, French Guiana - Emb289 P1 | ecosystem: Host-associated > Arthropoda: Insects > Digestive system > Gut ... | reverse complement strand
TGGATTGAGAAGTGCTTTAGGATGCATACTTTATGGGTAGACATTAAAAAGTTAATAAAAGCAGTAATATCAAGTCTTGGGTGGAATTTGCAAAATATTTTCCCGTAACAAGTTTACGCGATCATTTGCAAAAGAATTATTGACAGAACGATGGTAGGTGTAGTAAAATAGCATGTAAGAGGGAAATGTATCTTAGCTCTTAACTATAGACATTAGAGGCATAAGAATATTTCCAAGTAGGGTGGCACCGCGGAGAAGAATTATCTTCGTCCCTATATACAATGTTGTATATGGAGGGCGATTTTTTTGTATTAAAATGCAACAAATATACACAATATATATAACTTTATAAAAGAGGAGGAATGCTATGAAAGAAAAGATATTAGTATGTTTTACAGGAGGAACGATACAAAGCCATATCAAAGACGGATCAATACAAGTAACAGAAGAACCAAATTATTTATTATTAGATATGTATAAAGGATGCAATGCCAGAAGAGATATCGATTTTGATATAATTTCACCAACTAATATATTAAGTGAATTTGCAACTATAGAAGATTGGATGGAAATAGCAGAAAGTATAAAGAAAAAAGATGTTTCACAGTATAAAGGAATTATAATGACATATGGAACGGATACTTTAGGATATTTTGCAAATGTAATAAGCTATCTATTAAATGATATAGATATACCAGTCATGATAGTTGCCGACAACTTTATATTATCAGATAAAAGAAGTACCGGGTTAGCTAACTTTGTTACTGCTGTTGATTTTGTAGTTAGTAAGAGTTATAAAGGAGTGTTTGTTCCATTTACAAATAGTACGGGGGAATTGTATATACATAGAGGAACAAGGATAAAACAGTTATCTCAATTATCAGACAGTGCATTTAGTATACGTCATGATCATTTTGCCCAAGTAATAAATGGAGAGATAGTAGAGCGCAGAGAACATATTCCTCACATTACAAAGGACAAAGCAGATTATAAACTAAGTAATGAAATATTATATTTAAAACCAGTTATAGGGAAGAGATATGGTACTATTGATTTAAATGGATATAGAGCAGTATATTTTGAATCTTTTCATACGAATGCAGTTCCAAGAGAGGCAACTGAGGTGGCACTACAATGTAAGGAAAAAGGAATATTGTTTTTTATTGGAGCAATGAGGACAGACGCTAGGGAGTTTTATGAAGGAACAGCTGATGCAGTAAAAGCAGGAGCAATTTTTATAAAAGATATGTCACATGAAGCAATTTATGGAAAGCTGATGGTTGCTCTTCGGGACGTTTAACACAAGTGAAGAAATAAAAGATTTTATGAGTAAAAATGTTATTGGAGAAGTTATAGAGGTATAATTATTATTCATATACTAAGAAAGCAAGAATTCCCTTGCTTTTTTAATATATGGAGATGTATAATATTACGGTAGAACAGACAAGGAGGAAAAGATAAATGGAAATAAGCAAAGAAAGAATATTAAATTTATCAAATCAAATATATGTAAATCTGACTGAAGAAGAAGTACAAAAGCTATGTAAGGATGTTGGAGAAATCGCAGAGATGATGCAAGTTTTAACTGAAGTAGATGTATCAGGAATTAAAGCAGATGTGGCAGTGTTAGAAGGCTTACACAATGCGTTTAGAAGCGATGAAGTGGTAGACTATGAAGAAAAAGAAGCATTATTACAAAACGCTAAAGAAGTTGAAGAAAATATGTTCAAGATACCTAAAATAGTTTAATAGAATAATTTAGATTGGGAGGCAAACATGAAAATAGTAGGCTTAAGAAATAATATATGTGTAAAGAATGGGAAAATGACATGCGGTTCAAAAATGCTAGAGAATTTTATTTCACCATATAATAGCACTATTGTAGAAAGATTAAATACTGCAGGCGTAAAAACAGAAAATATAGACATGAAAGAATTTGGGGTAGTAGAAGATAATTTTATACAAGAATTTTTTGCTGGAAATACTTCTAATACAGCTATTATGGTAGATGGTAGTGGAGAAATTGCGAGGAACTCTGTAAATGGATTAATAGGAATTAAGCCAACATTTGGAGCAGTGTCTAGATACGGAGTTGTTACTGTGGCTCCTTCATTAGAGCAAGCAGGAGTTATCAGTAAGGATATAAATGAACTAAAAGAAGTTTTTGATATTATAAAAGGATATGATGAAAAAGATTCAGCGTCTGTAAAAGAGGTGCTAGAGAACAAGCAAAGTGATGATATTAAAATAGGAGCTATTTCTGAAGCTATGAACTTAGTAAATGGATTTACTGCACAAAAAGTAGAGATTACTAATTTAAAGTATGCAAAAAAAGTAGCATGTATGATATCTTCTGCAGAGTCAAGCTCAAATCTAGCAAGATATGATGGGATTAAATATGGACATAGAGCTGAAAATACTAGCACATGGAAAGAAGTATATACTAAATCAAGACAAGAAGGTTTTGGATATGATGTTAAAAAGAAAATGATAGCAGGTACATTCTTTTTAGACAGAGACAATATGGAAGAATATTATAAGAGAGCAGAAAAAATAAGAACTCTGATCAAGCAGGAAGTGAAAGAGCTATTTAAAAAAGTAGATGTTATAGCTATTCCATCAGATTCTGAGTATACATGCATAGCAAATCTGACAGGTAGACCAGCTATTTCTGCAAATGGAGTAACATTAATAGGGAATTTCTTTGAAGAAGAGAGATTAATTAAGTTAGCAAGCGAGCTTACAAAATAAAATAGATTTAGGGAGATTAATATATGGCAAGAGAAGATTATGAAATAGTTATAGGGTTAGAGACCCACATAGAGTTAGGAACAAAGACTAAAATATTCTGTAATTGTTCTACAGAATTTGGAGGAGAACCAAATGCACATACTTGTCCAGTTTGTTTAGCACTTCCAGGAGCGACACCTGTGCTGAATGAAAAAGTAGTGGAGTATGCTGTCAAAGCAGGGTTAGCTACAAATTGTACAATTCCAGAATATACATGGCAAAATAGAAAGAATTATTTATATCCAGATATGTCACCTGGATACCAAGTATCACAAACAGAGGATTTTATATGTCAAAATGGATATATTGAAATTGATACAGAAAATGGGCCCAAGAAAATTAGAATATATGAAATACATATAGAAACAGATGCTGGGAAATTAGTACATGGTGAATATACTAATAGTAGTTTAGTAGATTTAAATAGAGCAGGGGTTCCACTAGCAGAGATAGTATCTGAACCGGATTTAAGGTCAAGTGAGGAAGTAGAAAAATATCTAAGGAGCCTTAAAGCTATAATGGAATATATAGGCGTATCTGATTGTAAAATGCAAGAAGGGTCAATGAGAGCAGATATCAATCTTTCTGTAAGGAAAAAAGGCGACCCGAAATATGGCAATAGAACAGAAATGAAGAATATGAACTCTTTTAAATTCATAGTTAAGGCGATAGAGTATGAAGCTCTAAGACAAATAGATATACTGGAAGATGGGGGAGAAGTACCTTCAGAAACGGTAAGGTGGGATGAAGTATCGCAGAAAACTATTCCAATGAGAGACAAAGACTCAGCAGCATATAGGCCGTTTCCAGATCCTGAGCTGGCACCTATAGTGTTAACAAAAGAGTATGTAGAAAATATTAGAGAAAGCTTACCGGAACTACCTGAAGTGAGAAAGAAAAGATATATAGAAGAATATGGATTACCAGAATATGATTCTAAGGTAATTACTGCTTCAAAACATTTTGCAGATTTATTTGAAGGCGCAGCTAAGATATGTAATAATCCAAAGGCAGTAAGTAATTGGATTATGACAGAAATTATAAAGGTGTTAAATGACCAAGGATTAGAGCCTGCAGATATACCGTTTAGTAGTAGTGATTTAGGGAATTTAATTATTCTTATTGATAATGGAACAATTAGTGGTGGCATTGGGAAAAAAGTATTAGCAGAAATGTTTGAAAATCCAAAAGCTCCAGAAGTTATAGTAAAAGAAAAAGGATGGGTTCAAATTTCTGATGAAGGAGCGATAAAAGAAGTTGTTTTAAAAGTACTTGAAAATAATCCGCAATCTGTAGCAGATTATAAAGCAGGTAAGGATAAAGCATTAGGGTTCTTAGTAGGACAAGCGATGAAAGAAACGAGAGGTCAAGGAAATCCAGGAATGCTTAATAAAATGTTTTTGGATGAGTTAAAGAAGTAAATCAAAATATAACAAAGAAGCAGATAGATTTTATATCTACCTGCTTTTTCTTATAACCTAGTTCATACTATATGCTTTTTTAGTTTATCAATTACAAAACCAAAAACAATAAATCCTGCAGCAAAAACTGCTCCAGTTTGGAAAAGGATAAGACTCGAATCAAGAATCATATGTGAAATTGGATATGTAGCAAAAATTATAAGAAAGATTAAAGCAACAAAGCACACACCTGCAGAGAAGTTCAAGCCTTTAAGAATGAACTCTAAGATTGGCTTTTCTATTTCCTGAATATTTTTTATTATTTCATTAATCATAAAATTACCTCCCGAAGGATAGAACCATATATTATTATGGTAACATATTGTAGGGTGTTACTTCAAAGGTAATTTATGGAGGAATAACCATTGGCAAAATGATACTATTGATGTAATTTATATGGGGCTGTATACAAATTAAGCACTTAAAAAACATCCTATTATTGTGAGCTGATTGAGATTCACAATAATAGGATGCTTTTTGTTAACGGAATTTTTACATAGTGTCTAATAGTTCTTTTACTAAGTTTTTATTAGCAACAATAACACCGCTATGTTGTATAGTATCAAATTGTTTTCCAGAATAGTTTAGGACTTCTATGTCTGATTCTTTAGCGATAAGATACCCCGCTGCTATGTCCCATATTTTAAGATCTTTTTCTATATATGCATCTAATCTCCCACAAGCTACGTAGCACATATCTAATGATGCAGCACCTAATCTTCTAATTTCAAGAGACTTCATAAATATTCTATAGACTGTATCAAAGAGCTCTTTTGCAGAGTCTTTGTTAAATGGTGCTATTCCAAAACCTACAACACTTTCTTCTAAAGTATTAGTTTTATTTCCATATATTCTTTTTCCATTTAAGAAAGCACCTTTTCCCACATAACCTTCAAAGATTTCATCGTTATATGGGTTATACACTATGCCATATACTACTTGTCCTTTTTCTACATATCCCAATGATATAGCAGAATGATTAAGCCCATATCTAAAATTAATAGTTCCATCAATTGGATCTAACACGAAATATGATTTGTTTTTATCCACGATTCTATCTTGATCTAATTCTTCTGCAATCATTTCTATATCTGGATATTTTTCCTTTAACTTGTTTGTTATTAGTTTTTGAACAGCAATATCACAGTCTGTAACAATATTAAATAGCCCTTTATAATGAACTTCACTATCTTTTACAGTTTTCATAAAAATTTCTTTAACAGAAACAACTACATCTTTTACATATTCATAATCTATCATACATATACCTCTATATCTTTCCTATGTTATAAGTACTAAATTATTATAAGTTATATAATTGAAATATTTAAATGAAAAAACTACTTTCATTTTACAGAAAGTAGTTTTGTTCTAATTACATAGCGTTGAATTTTTTGGCTAAGCTTGATTTTTTTCTAGATGCAGTATTTAATTTGATAACACCTTTTGAACAAGCTCCGTCAATTTTTTTAGTAGCTGCTTTTAAAAGTTCTTCAGCTTCTTTTTTATTACCAGCTGCCACTTCAGCTTCGAATTTTTTGATAGCTGTTCTATATTCAGATTTAATCATATTATTTCTTAATGTTTTCTTTTCAATAACCTTCACGCGCTTTGCTGCAGATTTAATATTTGGCATTGCTTTTAGCACCTCCTTAAAGTATAGATAAATTTCATCTCTAATATTCTAACATGGAAAAAGTAAATATGCAAGAAAAATATTTGCTCATTACCCTATATATCTCGTTTTGCCATTAAGCTATCTATTTCTTTTTCGTTAATTCCAACCATAGCTTCTCCTAAATCTTCAGAAACTTCTGCTACTATACTAGGGTTCTTATAATTGTTTACAGCCTTAACTATTGCTGTTGCTCGTTTTTCAGGATCTCCAGATTTAAAAATTCCGTGAACCAACGAAAACTCCTTCAGCACCTAACTGCATCATTAAAATTGCATCTGCTGGAGTAGCTATACCACCTGCTGCAAAATTTGGTACAGGTAATTTTCCATTTTCACTTACATATACAGCTAGGTCATAAGGTATTTGTAATTCTTTAGCTATATCATAAATTTCATCTTTTCTTGCTCCAGTTAAAAGTTTCATGTCAGACTGCATTTTACGCATATGTCTAACTGCTTGAACAATATCTCCTGTTCCCGGCATTCCTTTTGTACGTATCATGGAGGCTCCTTCATTTATTCTGCGTAAAGCTTCTCCTAAATCTTTTGCACCACATACGAATGGTACAGAGAAATCTCTTTTATTAATGTGATATTTATCGTCTGCGGGAGATAACACTTCACTTTCATCAATATAGTCAATGTTAATTGCTTCTAACACTTGAGCTTCTCCGAAATGACCAATACGACATTTTGCCATAACTGGAATTGATATCGCAGCTTTAATTTCTTTTATCATCTTTGGATCACTCATGCGTGATACTCCGCCAGCTGCTATAATATCTGCTGGTATTTTTTCCAAAGCCATAACTGCAACAGCCCCTGCTTTCTCTGCGATGATAGCCTGTTCGGCAGTCATTACATCCATTATTACGCCGCCTTTTAAAGTTTCTGCTAAATTTTTAGCTAATTGTTTTTTTGAATCTAACATGACTAAAGTCTCCTTCTAAATTTATATTTTATACTCTTATATTACCATGATGATAGGTACAAATATATATTATTTTACGACAAAAATCAAATAAATTGAGGATTTATTTATGATAATTAAAGAATTGAGTTCAATTTTGTCTTAAAACCGAATAGCCACGGTAGATTCAAAGTGCATAGGTGCATAAATATCTCAGAATTGGAACATACTACTATTTGATTATTTTATGATTTATATAACTTAGAGATAGAGGAGATATTTATGCGCGACAACAATTCGAATTTATTTAAAAAGATATTTACAAAAGAAGAGAATGATGCCCCAGTAAGACAGTTGGAACTTATTAAAAGTATAATTGAAACAAATAGAGAACTTAAGTTAGCGAATCAGAATTTTGAATCTGCAGAAAAGGAACTAATTGACTATTATGCATATCAAATAAAAGCGAATAAGGCAAAGTTAGATTACTTAATAAGGGAAGTGAAGCAAAAGGGCACTTCTTTAAATATAGTTCAGGCTTTAGAAATAGGATTATATAATGATGAGGCAAGTGGACTTTAAGGGGCTTCTTGTCAACACATTAACCTAGTACTAATCTAAATAGTATTAGTAAGATAGCGCCTGGAATGCCAAGTATTCCGTACGAAAATAGATGTGAAGATATTTAAACCGATATAGAAATCAAAATTACTACCAAAAAGATTTATTAAATAGATTAATATGCCCCCTAATATTGAGTTGAATATTAGTTTTAGAATTATTTTTAGTGGGAAGAAAAAAACTTTTCCGAAGTATTCCTATAAGTATTATGCATGCTAGAAAAATCAAAATTATATTTATATCCAAATTCATCCCTCCAATTAAGACAGCTGTTTGAGCTACATAAAGCATAACTTATTCGTATGTATCAAAGATACTACGACTAAGAAAAAAGCGATTCTGCGCTTCATTAAGAAATAGCTGTAATAATACCTATGCTATAGCTTGGACAAATATTCTTAAAATATATTATTGCCAAAAAGAAGTTGGGAGAGTATAATTAAGGTAGTTGTTCGAACGAATGATGTTAAATTTAAGATAAGAGAGGATATAAGTATGGCGGCAATAAATATATTAATTGATGAAGAAAAAATACAAAAAAGAGTAGAAGAACTTGCAAACCAGATCATGGAAGATTATAAAGGAGACGATTTGGTTTTCATATGCATTTTAAAAGGCTCAATATTTTTTACAGTAGACTTAGCAAAAAAAATAGATAATAATGTTCATTTAGAATTTATGAAAGTGTCTAGTTATGGAGAGAATACTGTAAGTTCAGGGCAAGTAGAGTTAGAATTAGACTTAAAAAGCAGTATAGAAGGAAAAGATGTAATCGTAATAGAGGATATTGTTGATACAGGTCATACTTTAAAGTACATTTTAGAGTATTTGAAAGTAAGGAATCCAAAAACGCTTAAACTATGTGCCCTATTAGATAAAAAAGAAAGAAGAGAAGTAGAAGTAAAGGTTGACTATGTTGGTTTTGAAATACCAAATAAATTTGTAATTGGATATGGACTGGACGCAAATGAGTGTTATAGGAATCTTCCATATGTAGGATATTTAGAATAATGTTTAATTTAGAAGAAGAGCTTAAAAAACTTCCAGATAAGCCTGGAGTTTATATCATGAAGGATGTAAATACTAATACTTTATACATAGGTAAGGCAGTTTCATTGAAGAACAGGATAAAATCATATTTTAGGAAATCAAACAAAACTGTAAGAATAGAAAAAATGGTATCTCTAGTAGATCATTTTGAGTATATTGTAACAGATAGCGAAGCGGAAGCTTTGATTCTAGAGTGTAACCTGATCAAAAAGAATCTGCCTAAATTTAATGTGCTTTTGAAAGATGATAAAACATATCCATATATAAGGGTGGATGTTAAGTCAGATTATCCTAATGTATATATTACAAGAACTTTTAAAAATGATGGAGCTAAATATTTTGGTCCATATGCAAATGGTTTTGCTGCAAAAGAAATGATGAAGTTTATTAAAGAAAGATTCAAGCTAAAACAATGTAAAAATTTCAAACAAACTAAGAGAGAATGCCTAAATTATCATATTGAAAAATGCAGTGGAGCTTGTATGGGACATATAACTAAAGAGGAATACAAGAAGCAAATTGATCAAATTATAATGCTTTTGGAAGGCAAAATAAGTGGGATTGTAAAACAAGTAGATCAAGAGATTAAAGAATTAGCAGAAGTTCAAGAATACGAAAAGGCAGCTAGTTTAAGAGACAAAAAAGCAGCCATACTATATATGCTAGAGAAGCAGAAAGTTTCTAATCTTAATGAAAATAGTATTGATGTTATAGGAGTTGCTGCAAATGAGCTATTGGCTTGTATAGAAGTGTTTTTTGTAAGGAACAGTAAAATGGTGGGAAGAGAACACTACTTTTTCGAGAATGTGACCGATGTTTCAAATAAAGATATTTTAAGTGAATTTATTAAACAATACTATTTAGATAAAGTAGATTTGCCTAGTAAAATTATGATCGAAACAGAAATAGAAGATATGAATCTAATAGAAGGTATGCTTGGAAATGTAAAATTTAAAATTCCTCAAAAAGGGGAAAAATTACGTTTTATTGAAATGGCTAAGAATAATGCGCAGATTACATTAGAGAATAAAACAAAAGAAAAAGAAGACATATTAAACAGTTTGAAGAAAACATTGGAATTAAAAGAACTTCCTAGAAAGATCGAGTGTTTTGACATATCTAATTTAGCTGGAACTTTTGGAGTGGGAGCAATGTGTGTAGTACAAGATGGAGTTATAAAAAGGAATTTAGCAAGAAGATTTAAGCTGAAAACAGTAGTACGGACAAGATGATACAAAAGCTATGGAAGAAGTGGTTACTAGAAGACTTAAGCATTCAGTAGAAAATCCAAAAGGAGCCTTTGGAATGCTCCCTGACATTATCTTTGCTGATGGTGGTATAGCGCAAGTGAGGGCAATAAAGAAAGCGTTAAAGAAATATGGACTGGAAGATATGCCGGTCTTTGGAATGGTAAAAGACAATAAACATAGAACCAAAACTTTAATAGACGAAAACGGAAATGATTTATTAGATGAAAATGATACAATATTAAATTTTATTACAATACTTCAAGATGAAGTTCATAATGTTGCAATTGAATATAATAGAAAACTTTCAAAAGAGAGCATGACCAAATCTAAGTTAGATGATATTAAGGGTATAGGAGAAAAGAAAAGACAGGAGCTTTTAAAGAAGTTTGGAAGTGTGGAAGGGATAAAAAAGGCAAATGTTTTAGAAATAACTTCTATTAAAGGAATAAAGGAAGAATTAGCAAGAAAAATCAAGAAAGAATTAGATGAATAGTTGGAATATTAATACATGAACTTGAATAAATATAGTAGTGTGCAAAAAAGGCACACTACTATTGCTATTTGATAAAGGGAGTGTAATGTATGATTGAGATTGCTAAAGAAAAAATAGGGAATTCTAGATATGAAGAAGTCCTGATATGGAGAGAAAGAAAAAGTAAATGGAGTTTAACAAAAGAATATATAAGGGAGCATAAATTTTTGACGCTGACTATAGTCTGCTTAAGCAGCTTTATAATCTTTAATATGATATTAATACATAATTTTTTTAGACTATTAGGAACATTATGATGTGCAGTTAATAATATCTAGTATAAATTTATGAAAAAGAAGTTATAAAATAAAACGATTTACAGAAACATAGTTTTTTAGAGAATGATATCTTTGACGAAGTATCACGGCTGGTAAATGACAACATAAATAAGAGTTTAATTTGCAAAAAATAGCAGATTAAACTTTTTTATTGTTTCAAATGCAATATGAAGAATAAGGAAAAAATGCAATTCAAAACAAAAATTGACAATATATGAGGGTTAAGATATAAATATAATGAAGACTTGGAAACAAGGAGGAATAATATTGAAACAGAGAGTAGTGTTAATAGTAGTAGCTATAGCATTAATAATAGTAGCAATAAGTGTAGGATTTTTTATAATCCGAAATAGAAATTCAAGTGAATTACCAATATATTCATTTGAAGTAGAGTTAAGATTACGGTAGATGTGGTGGAGGGAAAACTATTATATCAAGTTATTATGAATTTAATTATGAATTTAATGAGGCTGAAAGGTCGGAATTACCAAGATATGATACAAGTTTCTTTGATGAAAATTCATTGGCAGTTATATATGTGGTGAGACCAAGTCCTGGTCATAATATAAGAAATAAACGTGCAAGAATAGTGTATGATACAGTGATAATTACATATGATCTTCACCGCAGAAGAGGGGTTGGCTCAATTACTACGGTAGTACTATCTGCTATAGTTGTGGAAATACCTAAAAATGTAATGCAGATAGTTGCAGAAAATAGTATTTGTTTTAACTATGATTGTGAGTGTAATTATGATTACCAAGAGTATATAGTTGATTAAGTATTATGGATAGTAAATGACAATATAAGTAAGAGTTTAGTTTGCAAGAAATAGCAGATTAAACTTTTTTATTGTTTCAAATACAATATGCAAAATAAGGGAAAAAAGCAATATAAAGCAAAAATTGACAATATATGAGAGTTGGGATATAATCACCAAACAAAACTTTAGAGAGGGTGATGCAAACTTGCAACATTTAAATAAGAGAGGAGTGTGGTTAGTAGGCTAGAGAAGTTGTAGTTCAAAATACTTTCAGGAGGTAAAGACAATGTTAGTGAAACACAAACGACAAAACCAATCAAAATCAGGAGGAATTGTAATGAACAAATTAAATTTCAAAAAACGGATTAGCCTTTTGCTTGCATTTCTAATGCTGTTTTCATTGATTGTGCCTGCGGGGTTAAAGGCACAGGAGTCGGAGAACAAGTTTGTTCGCGGGTATGATAGTTGGTCTAGATATGACTATGAATATATTTGCCAAGATCATATCTTTGACGAAGTATCACAGCTAGTAAATGACACTTGGTGTTACAACTTTGTAGGAAATATTAATTTCAGACCAGGTTGTAATTTCATGGGAGTGGATGGTACCCAATATGAACTTGATTCTGAAGCTGTTCCGATAATGGAATATGACAAAATTATCATTCCGCTTAATCCAATTCTCGAAATAACAGGAGAGGATATATCATTGAATCCTCTTATGCAGAGAATGGCAATTGGTGATGAAGTTATGATGCTGCCAGTTAGCATCATTGCGGAATATTTTGATTTTGAATACTATTGGGATGAAGAGGGGAAAGAAGTAATTTTGACAAGGCCTTTTCAAACAAAACGTCTAATGGTTAGACCGCTTGTAGAGATTGATTTCGAACATTTAGGACCCACACATGTTATCCAATCATTTGATAATGTAGTATACCTACAATTTGCAACGATAGAAGAGACGCGAGCTGCGTTTGATACGCTGTTACTATCAAATGAAATTGAAGGTGTAGGACCGGACCTTGTAATAACTCGGTGCGAAAAGGGTATTCAGGATATCGTTTTTGAACCATTTAGCGCTAGTAGCTGGGATAATGTAGGGAAAGTAGGAACAGCTAGGTATGCACAATACTTGCGAAGTATTGGAAGAGGAAATTATCGTAGGGTCGTAGCTGTTTTAGATACAGGAGTACAAGCTAATCATCCCCTCTTAGATGGACGAGTTATAGATGGACGTAATGTTCGGGAAAACAGCTACGATACACCAGATCCTAATGGTCATGGCACACATGTAGCAGGGGTTATAATAGCAAACACACCTGGCTTAAATGTTCGGATTATGCCGATAGTAACAGCATGTGCTCAGGGGAACAGCACGCTTATAACTATGAGGCAAGGTGTTCACTGGGCGGCTAACAGACGTATAGATCCTGTAGATGTCATTAATATTAGCTGGAGCGTTGAGCTTCCTTGGGCTCCTAGTATTAACTGGGGTCTTATTGCTTTTGAGGATGCAGTAAATACGGCTATAAATAATGGAATTACAGTGGTTGTGTCTGCAGGAGATGATAGAGTTAATGTTAATACTCTTACACCTGCACGGATGGATCGTGTGATTACTGTAGCGGCGTCTACAAGGTTGAGTAATACGTTTAGAGAAACAAATTTTGGAGTTGGTGTGTGTATATCTGCACCAGGTATGGATATTTTTGGACCAACAATTAATAGTGGTGATAGGGTACGAAATGGAACATCATATGCAACACCACATGTTTCAGCAGCGGCTGCAATGACCCTGATACGTCATCCTGGTTCAAGTCCATCGAGTGTACGAACAAGACTTAGGGTATGGACAGATACTCCTAATGGATGGGACAGAAATATGCACGGAATTGGAATCCTTGATATGACAAGGGGAATTCCACCAAGTTGGCAGCCACCAGAAGGTGGAACACCGACGCAGCCACCGACTACACCGCCAGCACTTCCAACCCATACAGTGACCTTCTTTCCGAATGGAGGAAGTGGAGGCTCGGCGAGGTATACGCAGAATTTTGTCCATGGCCAAGCTCAGAATTTGAGAAGGAATACCTGGACAAGGCCAGGATATACTTTCATGGGATGGGCATCGATTCCAAATGGAAATGTTCACTACACAGAAGGCCAAAGGGTAAATATCCTTGCAAGCCATCACTTGTACGCAGTATGGCAAATAGTTCATACAGTGACCTTCTTTCCAAATGGAGGAAGTGGAGGCTCGGCGCAGTATACCCAGAATTTTGTCCATGGCCAAGCTCAATATTTAAGAAGGAATACCTGGCAAAGGCCAGGATATACTTTTGTAGGATGGGCATCAATTCCAAATGGGAATGTTCATTATACAGAAGGCCAAAGGGTAAATATCCTTGCTAGCCATCATCTATATGCAGTATGGAGGCCAGTAGGAAGAGCTACAATAACATCTGTAACTACTACAAACAATGGAAGAGTAACAGTAAATTGGACTAGCTCTGGAAATGCAACAAATTAT
>Ga0123355_10011110_pt1 | contig 13865 bp, 9 predicted proteins | sample TergutEmb28metaG_3_FD_89872 | JGI IMG/M metagenome (GOLD analysis project Ga0123355, IMG submission 89872) | Embiratermes neotenicus P1 segment gut microbial communities from Petit-Saut dam, French Guiana - Emb289 P1 | ecosystem: Host-associated > Arthropoda: Insects > Digestive system > Gut ... | reverse complement strand
TATTTCTAGCTCTGTTCCTCGAGACAAAACTCTCATTGATGCATAAGCAGTTCCTGGACCTTGTCTGAAATAAGCTGTGGCTGTTGTCGTTACTCCACGCTGTATGACTATTGGAGCATTCAGTGGTAATATCCCACTTAATTCATATTCAAGTGGATATTCCTCTAATTCTGTTTCCTCAACCTCATCTAACTCTAATTCATCACTATCGTCTGAATCATCATCTGATACTAACTCATTATTGTCTAACTCTAGATCAACATCTGGTGCTAACCTGTCATCATCTAAATCTGAATCAACATCAAAAGAAGGTTCTTCAAAGTAATCACTAAAATCATAATATTCTGAATCATTGGTGTTCTTCCCTGTTATTTCCACTGCCATAGCTACAATAGATCCTTGAACTAGTAACATTATGGCTAAGCAGCTTAATAATAATTTTTTACAATACTTCACACTTGAGCACCACCCATTTAGATTTTTCCCTGAAAATTGCACTACCTTTACAATTATACATCTTTTGACAAAGGAAATCAACCCCTTTTGCCACACTTTTGCCACACTTTTATCACACTTTTGCCACATATTTGATTCTGCTAAAACAGCTAAAGCAATTAGAAAATACCGATTCTTCCATAAAAAAAGAAGCCATCTCTGCTATTAGCGAGACAGCTCTATGCAAAACATTTTATTTGTCATTATCTATGATCAAAGATATCCTTTTTCACGTAGATAATTTTTCTGATACTCCAAATCATCCATCCACTTATACTTATCTATTTTTTTTGCTTTCCCCAAACTATCTGCAAATTCATAGATATCATTATGTTGCAATCGCAAATGCTCTAAAGCACGGTTAGGTATTTTGTATTTTTCTCCCTCAAACATTTCTTCAGCTAGTGGAAAAAACACATCTCTAGGAAAAATCCATTTCCAACGAACAAACTTATGAAACGCTAAACACATTACATTTCCATCTTGATGATCTGATGCAAGAGAAGTGTACTTATCCATTATCGGCTGAATAAGATCCAAATCATGCTTATAATCTATTTCTTCCAAGCAAAATGTTTTTCTTAACTGTGGTTCAATTCTCTCTATTTCTTTAGAAAATTCCTCGCGCCAGTCACATCTTATTTTCCAACCAGCATTCAAATCATCAACATTCAAAAATTCGTAAGCATCTAAATCAATAGATATGGGCATTTTTGGATCCCTAAATGCAAACTTTGTCGTCATAGACCTTCGTCCATCTTTTTTGCTAATGTAGTAAATGTCTATCATTTTAAATTCCTGATTATTTTGTAAAACGCTACGTAACCTTTCATGATCCTGCCGAGGCATCCCTACATCAATATCATCATCCCAAGGAACAAATCCATTATGTCTTATTGCTCCTATTAGTGTTCCAGATTCCAACCAATAACGTAAGTCATTTTCATCACATAACTTTTTTAAATTCTTTAAAAGGTAAATACCCACCTCTTGAACAACCCTTAAATCACCCTCTGCTTTAGGCATATTCATAAAAAATTCCTGTTTTACTTGTTGGATATTTTTTGTATTGTTCGATTGCTGTAAAAAGAAAAGATTATGAGCCAAGATTCGCTGACTTATAAGAGATTTTTCTATCGTAATCATTCTGCGCTCAAATTTATCCAAATGTTTATCATTTTTTAGTTTTATTTCATTTAAATGTTCCATGATTTTTATTTCTAAATTCTCTAAGCGCTTATCATTTTTTCGTTCTATTTCATTTAAATGCTCCTCAATTTTCATTTCTAAACGCTCTAAAGAGTTGTTGCCTTTTCTCTCTATTTTATTCAAACGTTTTTCAACTCGTAATGAAACACGATACGCAGGTAATATTCGCTCCATCAATGATCTTATCTTGCTTCTCATAAATAGCACTTCTCCCTATTGCACTCTTTTCAGCTAAATAACATTTCAAACTCTAACCTTGACTTCTCCCTTAGCACAGAAAAATCAAACTCATTATTCAGATGCTCCCCTGATAAATACTCACGCATCCCTTCTGCAATCCCATTTACTGAACTATCAACAATAATAGCCTCATCATTCTGTAGATATCCAATTGTTTCCTTTAGGTCAACTGTAACAACCGAAATCCCTACTGCTAACGCCTCGTAAACGACCAATCCTAACCCTTCATAATATGATGACAATACAAAACAGTTGCACTTGGCGAGTAAGGCATAAGGATTACTCATTCTACCAAGAATATAAATGCTTGAACTGGCAGAACTATTCGCTACAGCAGTAAGTATCTTATCGCGCAATGGACCATGTGGCGCAACAATGACCAATTTAATATTGTTATTCTCTCTATAAATAGTTTCAAATGCCTCTATCAGCCGATCATGCCCCTTCTGATAATCAAATCGCCCAATATTAATGAAAATTGAAATATTCTGGTCGTATAAATCTGAAATCAATCTTTCTTTATGACCATACTCCATCTCAACATCAGCCAATGTTTGTAATAAATTAGCACTTGCTAACTCACGAATGCGACCCTCACCTAAAAAGTTGTTCATTACATACAATTTATCACGAATGGCAGGCACTGCTTTGATTAATTCTTCTTTCAAATTGCAATGCACAACTACGACTTTATCCACTTGCTCATAAGCAGAAAAAACAATTTTCTTACTAAAATTCTTCTTTGCCTTATACTCAGCTATCATATTAGTGTGTACATATATCACAGTATTAACCTCATCAGGAGCATATTTGATTAATTCAGAATACCGATTTCCAAAACCAGTAAAATGTACAAAATGATTAACTTTTAAATCGCCTACTATTCGTTTATAATCATTTCTCACAACTGAGCCTACTCGCTGGCGGATCCATCTGCCATCAAACCATTCAAATCGCATATAAGCTAAATATAAAAATTGATCAAACATACCAGCAGTTAAGCTTTCAGGAAATGGATAAAAAATAATCTTATCAGACAAATTCTTAACTCTAAATTCATATTCTTTTTTCAACTGTTTTTGCCCTAGCAACACAACATAATTACGTCTATCCAAATCAGTATTATCAAAAGTATTAAGCAATGCAGTTGTGACACCATTGTCCCAGAATCCACCACCCAAAATAAACACAGTTTCCTTTCCATTATAGAGATTAAATTCCTTAATCAGTTTATGTGATATACCTTTAAAGATATAGTCACAAACAATATGTGCCTCATTCACATCCAACGAAAGTGGAACAATAATAATTTTCCCTTGATAAATACCACTTAACCCTAAGGCATCAGCTAAAAAATTAGCAGAATGCTCATGATCAACTATTATTTGATCTGTTAAATAAAAATTACGTTGTATATTGGCAACATCAGTCACATTTTCCATTTCTTGAATCCAAGTGGCTGATGCTTCAACCCAAATATTAATATACTTTTGACCTAGTTTTTTTATAAAAGAAACACAAAATGTTCTATCATTCAATAAATATTCTGCACTTGCTAGTAAATTAAAATACTTTCTAGATATGCGCCTAACAATACGAATTCGATTTAAATGATATGTTTCTAAAACCTTTTTTGTTTTTCTAACATCCTGAGCAACAACATAAACTTCTAAATCAAGACAATCGTTCTCTAGCTCTTGTAAGATAGAGAACAAATGCTCTCCGAAAATTTTCCCATGGGCTGATTCTAAAAGAACAACATTCTTTTTAATACTTAATTTTTTATAATAAAAATAATATAAAGGATGTTGAAATAAAAATATTTTAATAATATTTAATATTTTTTTAATATGAATCAACTCCATTCAAAGATAAATCACCCTTTATTTGTGATGTAGAAATCTCAGGCGTTCTTGAAAGGTATACAACTTCTGCATTCGTTTCTTCTGCAATAAAATCAAACTTCTCTGCCCAATCATCACCTATCACAAAAACATCAATATGATATTCCTCAATATCAGAAACTTTTTGTTCCCAATTACGCTCTGGAATAACCAAATCAACATAACGAATTGCTTCTAATAACTGCTTTCTTTTTTCATAATCAAAATAGCTCTTCTTTTGTTTACTTTCCCAATTAAAATCATCAGTGGATAAAGCAACAATTAAGTAATCACCTTGCGCTTTTGCCCTTTTTAGTAAGTTAATATGACCGTAATGTAGTAAATCAAATGTTCCATATGTAATCACTTTTCTCATATCAGAACCTCATTATAAAATTTTTAACTTAGGTAGTGACGATACTACCTAGGCCAAATCAATAAATTTATCTCGCAACTTCAAATGCAAATGAGATGAAATCAAAGCCATTAATAAAATCAACAACCAGAAGAAAACAGTTGTTTCCCAATGTTCCCAAAAAAATATTTCCCCTAGAAATGTATTTCTAAAACCAGTCAATAGGTAAGAAAATGGATTTAAATCTAACACGCGAATAAATCTCTCTGGAACCATTTCTTGTATACGCCAAACAACACCTGAAAACCAGAATACAAGCTGCATAATCGGTTGAAGAATTTGTTGATAATCACGAATCATAATAGTAAGTGTTGAATTGAGAAGTGCAAAAAAATAAATAAAAACAAGCATCGCAAACAAATAATAAAAATATTGAATCCAGTATAAAGATGGCATATGACCAAGTACTACAATCATTATGATGACAGCAGATAATGTGACAAAATAAGCTGTTAGCTTCCCTGCCATTGCAATTCCTGGAATAACACTAACTGGAAATTGCATTTTTGATACTAATTTAATTTGCTTTTGGATACTTTTGCTTCCTTGCATTGTAGCACTTTTCATAAACAACCATGCTGACATTCCAACAAGCATCCACGGAAGAAATGCCACTGCTACTTCCTCATTTAGGTAAACAGGCTGATCTCCTCTTATTGTACCAAAAACAAAAAAGAAAAGCCCGATTTGAATCACTGGAGTCATGATTTCCCATGCAAGTCCTAAATAATGACCTTGAAAAGTAGCTTTGTTGTTATAACGTGCTACTGCCCATATGAGTTGTAAATTGGTGAAGATTTCTTTCATAATGATGTTAAATTTGAACATATTTACATCTCCTTTTGACATTCACAAAGAAATGAGCATTACAGCAAATAACTCCCTCCTACTAATATAAGTGAGAATATCGTCAAGATTATAATTATATAAAATAATAGATTATTTTCAACTTTAATCTCATTTTCTTGAAATAAATGCCTCATTCTCTCAAATCCTGCATCAGGGTATTTGATAAGCTTTCTTTCGTAGTATGCTTCTACAGTAAATTCTTTTCTTATTGTTTGACATTTCTTTTTTCGGATTATTTTTTCTTTCTTTGACAGTTTTTTATATCTTTGAGTGTAATTGCTGTATTCCTCTAGCACGATATCAGTCGTATCAAATTTTTTCATCTTTCCTTCATGAATCCACATTGTTTTATCACAAAAATTCCTAATTTGTTTTGCAGAATGACTTACAAAGAAAATTGTTTTCCCTTCCGCTTTAAATTCTTTCATTTTATCTAAACATTTTTGGTAAAATGTTTCATCTCCCACAGATAATGCTTCATCTATGACCAAAATATCAGGTTCATGATGAATTGAAATAGAAAATCCGAGCCGTGATTTCATACCACTAGAATAATTTTTTAATGGTTGATCAATAAATTCATCTAATTCTGAAAAATGAATAACATCTTCCATTATTCTATCAACCTCTTTATTCGACATTCCAGATAGTAAACACTTCAATCGGATATTCTCACGTCCAGTCAATTCAGATTTTAATCCAGAGTTAATGGCAATGATAGATGTTTTTCCATTAACTATTATTTCTCCACTCGTTGGCGAGGTTGAACCAGCTATAATGCTAGAAAGTGTTGACTTTCCAGAGCCATTTGTACCAATAATTCCAATAGTCTCACCTGAAAAAACTTCAAAAGAAACCCCACGTAAAGCCCAAAAATTATTGTTTTTTAATTGACCTTCTTTTGAAAATAAGATTGCTCTGCTTTTTTTATTCATCACATACTTCTTCGTCACATAAGAAGCAGAAACTTTAATTTCATTTTGCAATAACATCACCAACCTTATCTTGAAATCTTCATCATAATTTTAATAAATTAATCTAACCTTATCATGAACGACTTTTTTATCTACTATTCACGAAAAAGTCCTTCCCATTCTTTAATAATCACATCTAAAGAAAAATTTTCACTCTTCCTAATCGCAGATTCTGACATCTTTAATCGACCCTCATAATCATTGGCAAGCTTTAACATCGCAGCAGCATACCTCCGAGTATTGAATTTCCCAACGATCAAACCATTCTCAGTATGATCAATAAGATATTCCATTGGTGTAATATCATAAGCGATTACAGGTAGTCCTAAGTGCATAGCTTCCGTCACAACTAGCCCCCATCCTTCATAACGAGATGACATCAAATAAATAGAAGAATCTAAATAATATTTTAAAACCTCTGTTGTAAATCCAACAAAATGAACACGACTTTGTACACCTCTCGCCCATACACGTCTAATTAAAGCATTTCTGACTTTTGCTTTTCCGTCACCGACAATCACTAGTTTCCAATCATCATTGTGTTCAGCAAAGAAAGCAAAAGAATCAATTAAAAAGTCAACACCTTTTTGATTTGAAAGCCTTCCAACAAATATAAACTGCTTGTTCTTTGGGTTGGTCTTAATTTCAGATTTAATAGTGAGGGGATTTCCTATAAAATCAACTTCAATACCTAAATGATCCAAGTAAGATTCTTTATCGTATGGATTCAATACAATTAGCTTCTCTAGTTTGGGAATGTATCGCTTAAGCAATTCTTCTTTTTTCCAAAACAAAACATTTTTCCGAGCTACATAAGAATTATAATCATTGTGTTGCCATCCAATAAATTTAGTCTTTGAATTTATATTTTCAGATAGTATTGCTAACCATAGTATTTCAGAGCCGGTTGCAATAACAACATCATATTCTTTTCTTTCAAAGAATTCCACTAAAGGCTCTCTATATTTTTCTGGATAAAAAGCTTCTTTGGCAAGTTCACATTTTTCAGGCTTATTAAAGAAACCATTTTTATTATTTAATTTTTTAATATAATAATTTTTATAATCTTTTAATGTTTTTTTCGGCTGATTATAAACAAAGTTTGCAACTGGAAGCTCTTCAATTTTAATACGCTCATCATATTCAAAAACATTTTCTCGTGTATGATCCACACTAACAAGGATAGAAACATCATGATGTTTCGCTAATTCATTTGCAACAGTACATACAATTTTATTTGTACCAGCCTTTCTGTAATAAGCATTTCCAATCCAAAAACAAATTTTCATTCTAAATTACCTCTTCTTCTTATCTTTGCTAAAATGGCATAATATCAGAAATTTTTTTTCTTAAGATTGTAGATGAAGTAGTTTGTGTGTATGGTAAAAAAACGAGTTCAGCTCCGAGATTTGCCATCTCTTCTTTTGTTTGAACCCAACGCTCATCATTTACCCAATCATCACCAATAAATATTTTATCAAAATTCAGCAATTGATGATATTTAACTTTATCAAGAGAGCTTGTAATAATAACCTCATCCACACATCTTAAAGCTCTAAGTATTTTAGCTCTCTCATCCACCGTTACAATCACATCTTTATTTTTATATTCTTTTACTAATTCGTCGCTATTAACACCAACAATTAAATAATCGCAATGAATCTTTGCCTTCTCTAATAGATTTAAGTGTCCAATATGAAACAGGTCAAAAGTCCCTTGTGTATAGCCAATTATTTTATTCATTTCACTACTCCTTTTTTACAAATTAAAATAATCTAGAATTCTTTCAGAATAGCCATCTGATACATTATGCATCACTTTCATGCTTTCCTTACGCCAATTATGATGCTTTTCTACCCCTTGTACCACATTAATCATAAAAGATTTTAAATGAGCCAAAGTGTAAACATGTTCTCCTGGCATATAATCTAATGGATTTTCAATTACAAAACCTCTTGTCTTTTTATAATCGTCCATATCACCAACAGTAAAAGCAATTGGCTTGTTTAGAAGGAGATAATCTACTGAAACAGATGAGTAATCTGATATTAAAGCATCAGTGAAAGGAAGTAGCTCATAAAGTTCTATACCATAAAATTTAAATTCTTCATCAGATAGAACAAAAATATTTTTTAATTTCATTAGATGCTTATCTAGTGGCGTTTTAGAATACCTTAAATTATGCTTTTTTACTATTAACTTTATCTTATTTTTCTGGCAAAAATCATCCAACTCAACTGCTTGCTTTAAACTTTCTATTAAAGGAATGCCTGAAAATATATAAGCTATAGGGTTTGTATATGTTAGTAAATAATTATCAGGAACAAATGTTGGTAGCCAGATCAACAGTTTTTCTTCATCTTGATTAATACCAAATTCGTCGAAAAATTTACTTCCCACAGATATATTTTTCTCTTTAAACAAATCATACCGTGGATATCCTAAAGTTAAAATTTTACTTTCTTCACAATCAAAAAATTTGGCTTTTGACTTTACAAAAAGCTCTCCTGGAACCATCATATAGTCAAACTCATGATCAATTGTACTTGCCTCTCCACCTTTATATCCAGATCCATGCCATAGATTAACAATAACTTGTTCATTATTCTTTTTTCCTACCCACTTGAAACTGTGTGTATAGAATACATATTTAGCTTTTAAAGCATAGTAATAGGCCGCAATACTATAGGCGTTTTTATCACCAGCAGTATAAGCGCGTCGTATGAATTTTATATTTCTAGCTTTTGTTATAGATTGACCTTTTTCGATAAAACAAATAACTTTATACTCTGGTTTATTTTTCGAAATATGTTCAGCTAAAACTTTTACATTATCTTTATAATATGGTGAATCTAACAAAATTAATTTTTGATTCACCTTACCTACGATCAGTCTAACGCTAATTGGAATAACTCGAAAATAAACTTTCTTTATAAGTAAGTAGAGACCAAAACGAATTCTTTTCATTTTATTTCTTATCTTTACCTTCATTTTTCTCATTAATTTCATTAAACATCACAAATCCTAATTTATAATTTATTAAAAATTACGCCTATCTTTATCTTTTCGTCATTAGTTTTAGTATATCTATTTTCATAAATTTATACTTATTTTGACAAAAAATATTATAATATGTCCAGTTGCATACAACCCATTCGATTTTGATGCGACATGCATCAAATTTACAGATTAATTAGCTACACGATTTGTTGCGACCCAGCCCAGTTGATTACCAATACGCACACGCAACCAATTTCCATTTAATGATACTCCAAGTATTTCTAATTCTGTTCCACGGATCAAAACTCTCATTGAAGCATGAGATGTTCCTGGACCTTGTCTGAAATAGGCGGTGACGGTTGTTGTTACTCCTCGACGTGTAGCTTGTATCATACGATTTGCTGCGACCCAACCCAGTTGATCATTATGACGTACATGAAGCCAATTACCATTTGATGATGAGCCTAATATTTCTAGTTCTGTTCCTTGAGGCAAAACTCTCATTGACTCATGAGAAGTACCTGGTCCTTGTCTGAAATAGGCGGTGGCGGTTGTCGTTACTCCTAGCCGAGTTACTTGTACCACACGATTTGTTGCGACCCAACCCAGTTGATTATTATGACGTACATGAAGCCAATTACCATTTGATGATGAACCTAGTATTTCTAGCTCTGCTCCTTGAGACAAAACTCTCATTGACTCATGAGAAGTACCTGGACCTTGTCTGAAATAAGCTGTAACTGTTGTTGTTATACCTAATCGGGTTCCCCGTACTACACGATTTGTTGCAACCCAACCTAATTGACTACCATAACGTACATATAGCCAATTACCATTTGATGATAAGCCTAATATTTCCAACTCTGTTCCTCGGGATAAAACCCTCATTGTCGCATGGGATGTGCCTGGACCTTGTCTGAAATAGGCGGTAGCGGTTGTTGTTACTCCTAATCGTGTTGATTGATCTACACGATTTGTTGCGACCCAACCTAATTGGTTATCATGATGTACATGGAGCCAATTACCATTTGATGATAAACCTACTATTTCTAACTCTGTTCCTCGGGATAAAATTCTCATTGTCTCATAGGAAGTGCCTGGGCCTCGTCTAAAATAGGCAGTGGCGGTTGTTGTCACTCCATTTCGTGATAAAAATTCGTCATTTGGACTCTGTGACAAGATATTCAAATACGCCGTACTCACCCAACCATCTTGATTTCCTATGCGCACAAAACTCCAACTTCCATTTGCATTTGTTCCTGAACGTATCACATTGGTACCACTTGGTAATGGATGAATAATGCTATAGTTGATTCCTGGGCCTCGTCTGAAATTGAGAGCATTTACTGTTGTCACAGCAGATTGTGTTGGTGAAATGATGATTGTTGGCGAAACAATATCATTAGCTGGTGGTTGTACACTTGGATTCCCAGCTCCTGTTAGCCAAACATTACTATTTGTGATATATCCAACCGCATTATTACGATTAAATAATGCGGTACGATTTATCACACCGTTAACAATGGGAGCATCAGTTAAAACTCTTAATCTAGTTCCAGATATCCCAGTTACTAAAAATGGGAAAAATCTTACTTGACGTGGATTCGCTGTGTATAGTGTTGTGATTCCACTCGCATTGGTAACGTCAACAGTTGATGTGTTTTGTCTAATTGCAATCTGCTCACGGTTAAAGTCTTGGTGATTTAACGTGCGGTCAATTCTAAATGCCCAACCTGCAATTTTTTGTCCCCAATATGGATCCGTTGCATAACGAACATTCATTCCACTTCCATTATGCCCAGCATGTGGTCCTTCGTATCGCCAATCCCCTGGCCATAAGTATCCTCTTGACAGCCAATGGTTTGCATAATCAGTGACAGAGTGTTGAACATCTCTAAACACACTAGCACTTTGTCCTGGTGTAGCATCAATGGCATTTAAACCGAAAACATTATTATTATTTCTAGCAATACTACTTAATCCACGATTACTCTCGTGCAATGCTTTTGAGTAAACTAGTAATGCATTCACTCCATAGCGATTTTGTGCATTAATAAAATGCATTCCTTGTCCACTTAAGACACTGTTATTACGATTTGTTACCGTTCCCAGATCATGATGCCAGAAGTTATCAAGTTGTGCTGCGGTTACACGTGATGTAGAACGGAATGATAGGTATTGGAAATAGTTGAAAAACGGATTATTAGTATTAACTGCGCCACTACCATTTGCACGGATATTTCTCGGATTACGATAGAAATATATACCATCAAAACTGTAATATCTTGTATCAACTGTCATCCAACTCGGTGCAGGTCCAGTTAAAAACCGAGTAAAACCACCTGTAGTCGTTACATTATTAGTTAAATATCTGTACAAACTTCCATTTCGATTAACATAATGTGATGTTGTCCTCACAGTTGTATTATTTGTATTATTAGGGTAATTATTAAAAGGAACAAACATAGCATTCGCTGTTACAGCAAAAGTACGGCTAACTCCATTAACTGAAACAGTAACATTACGCTGCTGTCCTACACGTGGAACATAACCCTCAAAAGCACCAACCATAACGCGCAATCTATTCCCATTTGCAGACTGTCCTAAATAGATCGCATCACGACCAAATGCACCATTAACAGCAGTAGCTAAGTTTGTAGTTGTACCATTTGCATACAACCTATGATAAACAGCCATCGAATTCATTGCTGCTGCTCTTGCTTGTTCAAGCGTTCCCCAACTAGTATTCCAGTTTACTGGCTCTAACACAAATTGAACAAGCCCTGAACCAATGGCTGGAATATTACGAGGTTCTATCGGTAGAAAAATTTCATCTTCTTCAACATATTGAAGCATATCATCAGCAAATAACATTTCAGGGACATATCCTTCAATTGCTGGAAATCCTTCATCATCACTCATTGCGTCAAAATTTTCATAACCTTGATCCCCACTCATTTCAGATGCAATAGTTTCCAGTGGGGTAACCAACGGCAAACTTAGCATTACAAATGCTAAAAATATTTTTGAAAATTGATCCAAGCGGTTCATAAAATTCTCCTCCAAATTTGCAATATTACAATTATATCATAACCCAATTCAAAATGACAGAAATTTCATCATTTTTTAATAAAATTTCCCTTCCAAATTTACGCATGTATCATGCCAAGAAAGCGATTCAAAAGGATGGGTATCATCATGTAATCACTTATTATTTAATCACTTAAAATATGCTGCCCACTTGATAATGAGTCAGCATATTTAATGATTGAAACTAATGGTGCAATCTAAATATGGCATCACCAACTTCACTAATAAAGCTTGCCCCACCTGCCCCATCTGTCATAACAACTAAAATGTATGGATATTCAGCAAAGAATATACCACTATCATGTGAATACGCTCCGGTCCATCCCGGTGTATGTGCTACATGCCTTCTTGCCAAATTAGTATTGAATCTATTTCTCCAAGATGTATTCATCATATAATCTAAAATAATGCCATACCCTTCAATAGTATCTTGATCTCTATATAAAACTCTAAAAATCTCTGTCAGTTGGTTAGGCGTTATTTGCATTCGTCCCTGAGGTCTTTGTCCTGACAAATAACGGTTAAATACTGCATTCGTTAATTCCAGTCCTGTTCCTGCTTGAAAATTCGGAACTACGGTTCTTGTTACCATCCGATGCCCGATGTTATCAGAGTAAACAATTGAGTGTCTCATCGCCTCATAAAGCGTAAGTTGATTACCAACTCTAATTCTATTTTGCAGAATACCTGAACCTCCAGCAATATCTCCCTGTGTAACAGTAAGACGTTGATTCCATGAGAGGTTCCCAGCTTGTACAGCTTCAGCAACCATCATGTGAGTAGGTAGCTTTATTGTGGAAGCTGCAAAAAAGTTTCTATTTCCATTAATTGAAATATGTCTTCCTGTCGTTAAGCAAAAATAGCTAATTCCGATATTATTCCTGCCAGCTACCATCCTTCGTAACGTAGCTTCCACATCATTATGCATTGCCTCCAACCTTGCTATAATGCGATTTGTTGCAACCCAACCTAGTTGATTACCATGGCGTACATGTAACCAATTGCCATTTGATGATGAACCTAGGATCTCTAACTCTGTTCCCCGAGATAAAACTCTCATTGATGCAAAACTTGTACCTGGTCCTTGTCTGAAATAGGCTGTGGCTGTTGTTGTTACTCCCCACCATGTAGTTTGTGCTATACGGTTTGTAGCAACCCAACCTAGTTGATTATCATGACGAACCTGAAGCCAATTGCCATTTGATGATGAACCTAATATTTCTAACTCTATTCCTTGAGATAAAACTCTCATTGACGCATGAGACGTTCCTGGGCCTTGTCTGAAATAAGCTGTAGCTGTTGTCGTTGTTCCTAATCGGGTTGACTGAACTACACGATTTGTTGCGACCCAACCTAGTTGATTATCATGACGAACTCGGAACCAATTGCCATTTGATGATGTTCCTAGTATTTCTAACTCTGTTCCCCGAGATAAAACTCTCATTGACGCATGAGATGTTCCTGGACCTTGTCTGAAATAGGCTGTAGCTGTTGTTGTTGTTCCTAATCGGGTTGACTGAACTACACGATTTTCCTCTACCCAACCTAGTTGGTTATCATGACGAACTCGGAACCAATTGCCATTTAATGATGAGCCTAGTATTTCTAACTCTGTTCCTCGAGATAAAACTCTCATTGATGCATGAGACGTTCCTGGACCTTGTCTGAAATAGGCTGTAGCTGTTGTCGTCACTCCTAATCGGGTTACTT
>Ga0123355_10011109_pt1 | contig 13866 bp, 14 predicted proteins | sample TergutEmb28metaG_3_FD_89872 | JGI IMG/M metagenome (GOLD analysis project Ga0123355, IMG submission 89872) | Embiratermes neotenicus P1 segment gut microbial communities from Petit-Saut dam, French Guiana - Emb289 P1 | ecosystem: Host-associated > Arthropoda: Insects > Digestive system > Gut ... | reverse complement strand
TCAAAATGCAAAATCATTTGTGACGACGCGTGCCCTTAGGCACGCTAGGAGCAAATGATGAAGCAGTTTGGCAAAAAGGCAAGTTTTTTGTTATTGTTTTGTGGTTGTTTGAGTATAACCACGGAAAGCACAGAAGGCACGGAAGGGTCCCGTAAAAAGGGGTTTTTTCCGTGCCTTCTGTGCTTTCCGTGGTTAAAAGATTACTAAAAACTAAAAGGTTGGCACAACACGGCCAAGATAGCTTTCGTAGATGAAATCTCTAATTGCTTGCGTGTCTAGGGCTTCAATCAGGGCGGCAAGGGCAGGGCTATTTTCGTCGCCTGCCCGCACAACCAAATAATTTGTAAAGCGCAACGCCGCGGGAGAGTCCGGTGCTTCGCCCGCATTTTCTATTGCCCTGTCGATAACGCCGCCGGCAAGGGCGAAGTTGCCATTGATAACGGCAAAGTCCACATCGGGCAAAGATGGCGGCAAAATTGGTGCTTCCAGTGGTATTATCTGTAAATTGTGAGGATTATACGCCACATCTGATGCCGTGGCGGCAAGGCCTAGGTCGGGCGTTAAGGCAATGAGGCCCAGATATTCCAACAGCTGCAAGGCGCGGGCTTCGTTTGTGGGGTCATCAGGAATAGCAACGGACGCACCGTTTGGTATGTTTTCAAGGGTGTTAAGGCGTCCGGCGTAAACCCGCAGAGGCTCAAAATGCACCCCAAAGACAGGCACTAAATTTGTACCATGGTTGGTATTAAAGTTGGTCAAAAATGGCACATGCTGGAAATAGTTGATATCAATGTCACCGGCATCCAAGGCCAAATTAGGCTGGATAAAGTCATCAAATTCTACGATGTTTAGGGTGAATCCCTTTTCTTCCAAGATAGGTGCAACCTGCGCCAAAATTTCCGCATGGGGGCTGGCCGTTGCGCCTATATTTATAACCGTGTTGCCGCTATCATTATTTTCACCACAAGCCCCAAAAACAAGGGCTGCACAAGCTATAATTATTGTCAAAATAGTCTTTTTCATAAAAAATCCCTCCTCAAATTATGTGGTTCTCTTATCAATTTTCGCCGCCAAAGTGTTGAAGAAAAATTGCAGCAGAGCCACGATGACAACTATAATCATTATCGTAATTATCATAACATCTGTGTTAAAACGCTGATATCCATAGCGTATGGCGATGCGCCCAAGGCCGCCGGCACCAACGGCACCCGCCATGGCCGAAAAGGACATCAACATAATGGTTGTGATGGAAAAGCCCCGTATCAACGATGGAATACTTTCAGGCAGCATCACCTTGCAAATTATCTGGAAATTTGTGGCACCCATTGAACGCGCTGCATCTATTACGCCAGCGTCCATCTCATTTAGGCTGGTTTCCACCATCCTCGCGATGAAGGGAGCAGCAGCCACAACAAGAGCCACAATGGCAGCCGTGTTGCCTATGGCTGTGCCAACTATAAGGCGTGTAAAGGGCATCAACAGCACGATAAGGATGATGAAGGGTATGCTGCGCACGGTGTTTACCACGCCAGATAATGCGGTATGTACTATTTTATTTGGCATAAGCCCTGTGGAGTGAGTTACAACCAGCAGCACTCCCAAGGGCAACCCTATGGCATAGGCCAGGGTGACGGAGGCGAAGGTCATGTAAAGGGTTTCCAGTACGCCATCCCAAAGCACTCCCCGAAAGTCCATAAATACATTAAATAGGTTTTGCATAAAGTCCCCTCCAATTCTATAAATCTATGTCTAACAAAAGTCTCGTGGCTTCATTTTGCGGATTATTAAGCACTTGGTCGGTTTCTCCCATCTCCACCACATACCCACCATCCAGCACCACAGTTTTATTGCATATGGCCCGTATAACGGCAATGTCGTGGGTGATGATGACGATGGTTATGCCCAGCTTGGCATTGATATCCCTTATCAGCCGCAAAATTTCCTTGGTGGTAAAGCTGTCCAGCGCGCTGGTGGGCTCATCACAAAGCAGTATTTTGGGATTTGTGGCAAGGGCTCGGGCTATGGCCACACGCTGCTTTTGGCCGCCGGACAACCTTGCGGGGTATTAGTTAAGCTTATCTTCCAAACCCACCACAACAGCCAATTCTTTACAACGGGCCGCAATTTCCTTCTTGTCGTGTTTGGCAAGCTCCAACGGGAAGGCGATGTTGCCTGCAACAGACCTTTGCATCAACAAATTATAACCCTGAAACACCGTGCCAATGTTCTTCTTGATGGCATTGGCTTCCGATGCGCTTATACCCGCCACATTTTTGCCAAAAATTTCAACTTCCCCTGTTGTGGCATCTTCCAACAGCCCCATAAGCTTTAGCATGGTAGACTTTCCAGCACCCGATTTGCCAACGATGCCAAAAATGTCGCCTTCTTCTATAGTTAGGCTGGCGTCAATTAAGGCGTGCTCCTTATTACTTGCATATATCTTCGTAACTTTTTTTAAACTTATCATGTCCGACATATAATATCGCCCCCAAACAAAAAGTCCCTAGAAAACGCCAAAAAACGTTTTCTAGGGACGAGAATTTTCCCGTGGTACCACCCTAGTTTATCGCGGCATTGCTGCCGAGACCTCATCGGATGCAAACACATCCTATCGCTGTAACGTGCGAACACGCAAAACCCTTAGCCGACAAAACGCCGCACCTCGAATCCTGAGGACTCCCAGACCATATTCAGCAAGCTCTTGATACCTCATCTCAGCTAAAGAGGCTCTCTGTAAATCAGAAATTTTGCTTACTCATCTTTTCACAGTCCTAATGCTAATCTTATGTTAAAAACGTTGAAAGTGAGATCGCGAACGCACGCGCTCCATGTGCGTTTGCAGGCGAAACTTGAAACGATTTTTAACTTAGATTGGCATGATATTCATTTTTATCTATTATACAGACTTTTTTCAATTTGTCAAGACTTTTTTCAAGAAAAATAAAATTTATTTCGCCTTAGCCGCTGCACCACCACGAGCCGCCATTTTTAAGCCCCTTCTCGCCTTTGCGTATCTTTTGTCTGCTACTTTTATCGTCTCCGTCCTTTATAGCGTGTAATGCTATGGCAGTGAAGAAATCCCTTTCCTGATAAAGGGAAGAGCCTTTGTGTACAACTTTTTTATCGGCCTTTTTGTTTTTGGACATAAAAAAACCAGCTCCTCTTTGTCGGTTTTTGTGGTTGACAAGTAGGCCTGGAACGTATTATACTGTTCTTAGGCCTTTGGGCCGCTTGGGTGCCTGTCCGGGGTAGGTTTCGTCGCTTTGCCGGACAGGCACGTTTTTAATTGCGGCCTTTTGTTGCTATAAAGGCTTGGTAGACATTACCAAAACCTTCTTGTGACTTTATTATATGATTTTCTGCAAGATTTGTCAAGACTTTTCCAGATTTTTTGCAACCATGATTTGTTATGAAAAAAATTAGTCAATAAAATTTCAAAAATGCTTGACAAATCCTCAAAATAGGTATATAATTTGCTTTGTTGCCTAAGACAGCAGGTTTCGTGTTAAACATCACACGAATTAAATCCCGCCGAGGCGTAAAAAGATGGATTTTTCACCCTTTTTGCGCTCGCGTCGTAAGAAGGGTTTTCTTATGCAATGAAACGATTTTGCGAAAGGAGGAAAAAAATGCCGAATTTAGAGCAAAAGCAAGTTGTTATAAACGAAGTTAAGGAAAAGCTGGAAAAAGCCAGCAGCATCGTACTTGTAAATGCCCGCGGCCTTACAGTGGAGCAAGACACCATCCTGCGCCGCAAGTTGCGCGAAGGCGGTGTAGACTATAAAGTTTACAAAAACAGCATCATAGAATATGCCGTGACAGATACAGAATTTGCTGAAATTAAGCCACATTTGGTGGGTCCCTCAGCTTTGGCTATCTCCTATGATGATGCCACAGCCGCAGCCCGCATAATTTCTAAAGAGCTTAAAGCCATGCCTGTGCTGAAATTTAAGGCCGGCGTCATTGGCAATGTGCTGTATGATGACAAGGGCGTTGTGGCCATAGCCAACATCCCAAGCCGCGAAGAGCTTCTATCCAGACTTCTTGGGTCTTTCAAGTCCCCATTGTCCAGCTTTGCAAGGCTTGTTAACGAAATTGCTAAAAGTAAGGGTGGCGACGGCGCAGAAACACCTGCCGCTGAAGCTGAGGCCCCTGTAGCCGAAGCACCAGCCGCTGAAGCACCAGCCGCTGAAGAGCCAGCAACAGAAGCCCCAGCCGAAGAACCTGCGGCCGAAGAAGCCGCCGCTGAATAAAAAATTAAAAGGAGTGTTTATAATGGCAAAATTAACCATAGACGAAATGATTGCTGCTATAGAAGAATTGACCATTCTAGAGCTTAACGAGCTTGTCAAAGCAGCCGAAGAGAAATTTGGCGTATCTGCCGCAGCCGGCGTTGTTGTAGCCGCAGGCCCAGCCGGTGGTGGCGAAGCCGCTGAAGAAAAAACCGAATTTGATGTAGAGCTTACCGCAGTTGGCTCTGAAAAAATCAAAGTTATCAAAGTTGTTCGCGAACTTACAGCCCTTGGCCTTAAAGAGGCTAAAGAGCTTGTTGACGGCGCGCCTGCTATGCTTAAAGAAGGCATCTCCAAAGAAGATGCAGAAGCTACTAAAGCCAAGCTTGCTGAAGTTGGCGCAACTGCTACCATCAAATAATTTCAAGCCAAAATCTCCCTACTTCGGGGTCTCGCACTCCGAAGTAGGAATTTTTCAAAAAACCCTTGCAAAATATGAAAATCTATGTTATCATAGTCAACGTTGGGTGTGCATAGCTCAGCTGGATAGAGCGTCTGACTACGGATCAGAAGGCCAGGGGTTCGAATCCTCTTGCGCACGGACATCAATACCCCATGAACTTAGTGTTCATGGGGTATTGTCATTTGCAAATACTTTTACTAAATTAGCATAATGGGACCTATTTGGGCTTTGCTAGAACCTGCTCCCACTACCCAATAGCTACAAACACTAACGCAAGCTGAATAAACCCAGTCAGCATAATATCTAGCTTTTCATATCTTTTATACACCTTTCCCTTGAAAACTGTTTATACTAATCTATAGGCATTAAACTTGAAAACCATCCCATAAAACTTGCCTTTTTGTTCGAATGCTGCGTTTTCTTGGGACGGTTTTCAAGTTTAATGCCTATAACAAAAATACTATGGCTGGTTTTTGGATTGGCATTTGGTCGTATATTGGTCAGTTATTCAGTTGAACTACGCAACAGACCAATCCTCTACAACCAACCCCTCAATCCGCTCAAACTCTTTCATATTATTTGTAACTAGCACCAGCCCTTTAGATTTAGCATGTGCCCCGATAAACATATCAAGCGACCCTATAGTTTGTCCATTGCGCTCTAGTTGGGCCCTTATAGTTCCATAGCAACTTGCGGCAGCTTCGTCATATGGTAGCACGCTAAACAGCGAGAGAATCTTTTGTATAGCGACAATATTTCTCTCATAATTTGCGCTCTTTGCCGCGCCGTATTCCAACTCGGATAGTGTGATGGATGAAATACATAGGCCATCACTCATGTGCTGTTTAATTTGCTCAATAATATCTGGGGAGCGTTTATTCATCATGTAAATGCAGATGTTTGTGTCCAGCATATATTTTATGCTCATAGGTCAAAACTCTCCCTTGCAGATTGTTCTCCTTGAGATGGTCTGCTATCTGCCATAAAATCATCTGAAATATCATCCAGCCCCTCTAAAAAGGTTTTCCATACATCATCTTTTGGGTAGAGCATAACAACAGAGCCCATCTTTTTGGCGTACACTTCATCGCCATCAAATCGAAGCTCTTTTGGTAGTCTAACTGCTTGGCTCTGACCGTTTTGAAATAATTTTGCTGTTTGCATAATATCACCTCATGTATAGTATATACTTGCATATATACTTTTGTCAAGTGGGGATTTTTTATCTGTTTTGTCGAGAGCTTCTGGGTTTACGTACTCGTCCTTGCTCCAACAATCACTCCTCAAACTCCTCAAGCAGCAACTCTCCAGCTAAACACTCATCCCTTCTCCTATTAGCCTCAACCCACCTTATGCCGACTAAAATATTATTACGATTGATTGTAGCGCAATGGATAACACAATAGATTAAGCATTATATACTCACTAAACCTATTTCTACTAAGCTCAATACAATTTTCCACCCTTGACCTATGCAAGCTGAAAATCTATTTCGCTAAGTAGAAATTAGGGTTTACGAACAGGTCTAAGTTGTAAGAATCCGACAAAAATCTGTCACCATAGAGCATATGATTTTTAGATTGAAGGTGATATTGTATATTTATTATCAATTAGGGCCTGTTCCCACTATAAGAAAATGCAGATTTGCGAGGCGATTTTTCGCCAATCAAGGAAGTGATGACGTGGCGTGCCCAAAGGCACGCGAGGAAGAACTGACGCAGAGTGGCGGAAATATCGACCGCAAATGTGCGTTTTCGTTAGTGGAAACAGGCCCTAAATTTGAAAAACAGGAGGTAATGAATTCATGAAACGTTTGTTTGCAGTATTATCATTTGTTTTAATTATGGGCCTGGCGGCTTGTGGTGGTGGCGCGGCTGAAACAACACCTGCCGACACACCAGCTCCCCCAACTCCGACCCCGGCCGCTGAAGCTCAAGCACCGGCAGAGGCCGCTCCTACGGATGCGGAGCCTGTAGAGCTTACCGTTGCTCTTTTCAATTTCACAACTCAACCGGAATTTGAAAACACATTAAATGCATGGACGGCAATGAATCCCCATGTTACATTTGACATTATCGACACAACATCAGCCAACTTCCCGGAAGTTCTCACAACGCAGCTTGCCGGCGGAAGAGCCATCGACCTGATGTACATCGTAAACCTTCCGCTTCATGCTACCTTGGCAGAGGCTGGTCAGCTGATGGACCTAACAGACTTTGTAAACGGCTTGGGGCGCAACACAGAATTTGGCGCAGCATTGGATATGATTCGTACGCCGGACAATAGGTTTTTCTCTGTGCCTTGGAGACAAGATTTCTGGCCATTATTCTACAACAAAGATATTTTTGAAGCTGCCGGAGAACCTCTCCCGTATAACCTAACTTGGGACGAATATCGCGATCTTGCCATCCGCCTAACAAGCGGCGAAGGCATCGACAAAGTATATGGCTCACATCTACATACATGGAATTCTATTGTGCAAGCTATGGCTGGTGCGCAGCTGGATGAATTTATGATTCAAGATGACTATGGTTGGCTGGAATATATCTATCAAATTCGTATGGATATGCAAGATGCCGGAGCAATTATGGACCTTGGAACAATCATCGCCGGTAGTGTAGGTTACCGCCCACGTTTTGAAATGGAAAATGCTGCAATGATAGTTATGGGTTCATGGTATATAGGCGAGCTGGCCGAGCGAGCGGAATTTAACTGGGGCATCGCTCCTGTGCCGCAAATGCCGGGCGCCACAGAAATCAGAACCATGGGTGGCGTTACACCAATTGCAATAGGAGCAAACGCCAACCATCCGGAAGAAGCATTGCGTTTCCTAGAGTGGGTTAGTGGCGAAGGTGGCGCATTAGTTCTTGCAGAAGTTGGTATTCCATCTGCATTTATGAATGATGCCGTTATGGACAGGTTCTTCTCCATGCCGGGTATGCCAACAGATGACCTTTCTCGTCGCGCTTTCAATCCTGATTTTGTTAGGGCGGAATTCCCTCAGCATCCACTTAGCGGCATCGTAGATTCCATCTTGCTGGAAGAACATCAACTTATTTTCGTAGGCGACCACTCTATTGAAGAAGGTCTGCGCAGAATGGGCGAACGTGTTGGAAGAGAACTTGCGCAACAGTAGTCAGGTATGGTATATTTAAAATGAGCCAGATAGATTTGGGTGGGAGCCATTGGTTCTCGCCCAAATCTTTATAAATAACAGAGGGGGCCATTTATGAAATCAATGACCACCAGAAACACATTGATAGCTTGGACATTTATATTGCCTAATTTTATCGGATTCGCGTTATTTACGCTAATACCTGTGATATTTTCATTTGGACTGGCCTTTATGGACTGGAATGCCTTTGGCACACCCACCTTTACAGGGCTTGACAACTTTTCACGTATGCTGACGGACGACAGCCTACATATTGCCATACAAAACACAATTTTTTACACCGTTGGTACTGTTCCATTGACCTTGGTTGCATCCCTTGGCTTGGCCTTGCTTTTGAATAAAGCCGTCAGGGGCATGGGCATTTTTAGAACCGCCATTTTCTTTCCGTTTATAACATCTTTGGTGGCGGTGGCCTTCGTCTGGAACATGCTGCTGCATCCCACTTTTGGCCCAATCAACTCATTTTTAATGAGCATCGGCATATCCAACCCTCCCGGCTGGACGGCATCCACCACATGGGCCATGCCGGCAATAATTATCACCAGCGTATGGAGATTCATGGGATATTATATGGTTATATACCTTGCGGGGCTGCAATCTATCCCTAAGCAGCTGTACGAGGCGGCAGAGATAGATGGCGCGAACACTTGGAAGAAGTTTTTGTATGTTACGCTACCTATGCTTAGACCTACCACATTTTTCGTTACCATCATGTTAACTATCAACAGCTTTAGAGTGTTTGACCTTGTGCAGGTAATGACAAACGGCGGCCCTGGCAGAGCAACCACGGTGCTTGTGCATCAGCTATATATCGCTGGCTTTGTGCGTTTTAATTTTGGCTACGCTTCTGCCATTGCTTTGCTGCTGTTTTTCATGGTGATATCTATTACAATTGTCCAGTTTATGCTTGGCAAACGGCACGACTATAGCTAAGGAAGGGGGATGACAAAATGGCTCAGATTCAAGCACGCAATACCAATTTTATGCAAGGTTTTAGTCTTGGAAGAAATATCGGAAAAGTAATAACGCTCATCCTGCTTTCTATCCTAAGCTTGCTTATGCTTCTGCCTTTCATTTGGATGGTTAGCTCTTCATTGAAGCCGGATATTGAGGTCTTCCTCTTTCCGGTGCAGTGGATACCAACAAATCCACAATGGCAGAATTACGTGAGAATATGGGAAATTATCCCTCTATCTACATTCTTTAGAAACACCATCACCTTGACGGTTGTTATCACAACCCTGCAAGTGCTTACATCCAGCTTTGCCGCATATGGCTTTTCTAAGCTAAAATGGCGTGGCAGGGATATGTTGTTTTTGGCTTATATAGGCACCATAGCGGTACCCTGGCAAGCATTTATGATACCGCAGTTTATATTAATGCGTAATTTTGGCCTGGTAGATACCTTATGGTCAATGATATTGTTGCAATCCTTCAGCGCATTTGGTGTGTTTTTGATGCGGCAATTTTACATGTCCATCCCCGAAGAATTAAGCGAGGCAGCACGCATTGACGGCCTTAACGAATACGGCATATATGCCCGTATTATTTTGCCTCTCACAAAGCCCGCCATCGCCACTTTGGTAATACTAACAGCTACTTTCGTATGGAACGACTTTATGGGGCCATTGATATACCTAAGCTCACAGAGCAATATGACGCTTCAAGTTGGTTTGCGTATGCTTGTTGGCTTGCATAGCTCGTTGTATTCGCTTATAATGGCAGGGTCTGTGCTATCTATATTGCCACTGGCATTTATATTCTTTTGCGCTCAGAAGTATTTCATCGAAGGCATTGCCACAACAGGAGTAAAAGGATGATGAAAAGAATTGCTATTGCTATTTTCTGCATTGCGGCTTCGTTAATGCTTGCGGCTTGCACATTCAACTCGTCTGCGGACAACAACGGAATTGCCGCAAACGACATAGTAACAATCGAGTTCTACACTTGGGAGGTTTCGCTGGCAGAGCAAAATGCGGCTGTTATTGAGGCTTTTGAGGCTTTGCATCCAAATATAAGAGTTAATATTCATTATCCTGTGGAAAACAACAATACAGAATACACCACAATGATGAACCTCCTGCTTCTTGCCAATGTGCAGATTGATGTAATGATGGAATCGTCTGTATCGCGGATGATTGGCAATGTAAACCGCGGCTTTTATATGCCCCTGGATGGCTTTATGGCGGCAGAGGGTATTGTGTTTGATGATGTCTACAGCGTGAGTTCTTATGTTAATGGGTATCATTATGGCTTGCCTATTGACATCACACCGTGGTTTGTGATGCTTAATATGGACATGCTAAATGACGCGGGGCTGCCCATACCGCCGCTAGATTGGACATGGTATGACTATCGTGAATATGCGCGGCTGCTAACGCATTACAGGGACGGCGAAAGGGTTTTTGGATCGTATTTTCACACATGGAACAACTATTACCAAATGTCCATGTACAGCGTGAAGATGGACAACGCGCTTTTTAATGAGGATGGCTCGCTTACATTTGAGCATCCTGCTTTAAGAGGGTGGCTGCAATTTCGCTATGAAATGGAGAATGTGGAACGCATATCCGTGCCCTTGATAGATGTAATGGCCACAAATATGTCGTATCGCAACGAATTTTGGAGCGGACGCACAGCTATGCTACCAACAGGCGCATGGATGCTTGCCGAAATAAAAGATATAGACAGCTGGCCGCGCGATTTTCAAGTGGCTTTTGCGCCGCTACCTAGGTGGCCTCATGGCGGCGTAGAGGGCCGCACATTTTCGGACACAAAGATGCTAAGCATACCCATCACGGCGCAGCATCCGGAAGAGGCATATAAATTCATACGTTTTTATACAACTTATGGTGCGTATATACGCGCCGGCGGACTTGTTGCACTTCATGATACAGATGTGATAGCAAATATACAAAGGGTGATAGATTCACCGTATGCGGAAGAGCTTTACCATCTGGATTCATTATTTGCGGTTTTCACAAATCCCGCGCTGCATCTAAATGCCCCGTTGATGATTTCGGATTATGATGCAGAAATAACCGCAATGTTTATAGAAGTATGCGAAAAATTCTTGGTAGGTGGCATGTCACTGGATGAAACCATTTACACATTAATGCGGCGCGGGACAGAGATAATTAGCTCGCACACAAACAGTTCACAATAACTGAGGGGAGAAGTTTAATATGGCAGAAATCGGTAATTTTCAAGAAAATATCCATTTAGCAAACTTTGAAAGCCAATACAGGCAAAAACTTATTACAAATAACGCAATTACGGACTATGGGCGCGAAAAGGAGTCGTTAAACGGCCTATGGAACTATGCTGTAGACCAATATGACACTTGCTTGCGCGCCAAATGGTTTGAGGAAATATATGAAGATGCAGACGGCAGACCATATCCCATGGATTTTAGCTTTGACACATGGCCCACCATCAATGTGCCTTCTTGCTGGAATTTAAAAGAGGATAAACTGCATATTTACGAAGGGACGCTGGTATACACACGCCGCTTCACATACCATAATCACGGAGAAGACCGTGTTTTCATCAAAATAGGTGCGGCAAACTATCAGGCTGCTGTTTTTGTAAACAGGCAATACATGGGTATGCATCTGGGCGGCTCTACACCGTTTTATGTGGAAATCACGGATGTGCTGGAGAAGGAAAATCGCATCCTGATAGCTGTAAACAACACCCGACGCCGCACAAATGTACCTTGCGATAACACCGATTGGTTTAACTATGGCGGCATATACCGTGATGTTGAACTGCTGCGCCTGCCAAGTGCTTTTGTGCACGATTTTAAAATCTACTTAAAGCCAGATTCGGATTTTGGCAAGATATGCGCAGAAGTTATGGTTGATGGTGCCTCAAGCGGCACGGCTAAGCTATCCATTGCAGAGCTTGGAATCAATGCGGATATAGGGTTGGTAAATGGGAAAGGCATCATCACTATAGATGCAAAACCGCAGCTGTGGGATGTGGATAATCCTAAGTTATATAACGCAGAGGTAACTTTTGAGGGCGATAAGCTATGTGAGAAAATTGGCTTCCGCGAAATTAAGGTCGTGGGCGAAGAGGTCTATCTTAACGGTGAAAAAATCTTCTTGAGGGGTGTTTGCTCTCACGAAGAAAGCGTGCCAAACGGCAAAGCCATGTCTGATGATGAAATACGCGAAAGCTATCGCATTGCCAAGGAAATGAACTGCAATTTCATGCGCTTGGCACACTATCCACATACAGAAAGAGCCTCGCAAATAGCAGACGAAGTAGGTATGCTGTTATGGGAAGAGATACCTGTGTATTGGGCAATAGAATTTGGCAATAAGGACACATATATGGATGCTGAAAACCAGCTGTCAGAGCTTATTTTGCGTGACTATAACCGTGCCAGTGTTATCATTTGGTCCGTTGGTAATGAAAATGCCGACACCGATGAAAGGCTGACTTTTATGAGCAATTTGGCCAAAAAATCAAAAGAGCTTGACCCTTCGCGGCTTGTTAGTGCGGCCTGCTTGGTTAATCATCATCATGACGCGCTGGTGATTGCAGACCGTCTTTGTGATGATGTGGATATTATCGGCATAAACGAGTATTATGGCTGGTACGAACCGGATTTTGCCAAGCTTATGAAGGTATTTGAAAACAGCAAGCCCGGCAAGCCCGTTATTATTAGCGAGTTTGGCGCAGATGCGTATCCCGGTATGCGCGGAACAAAAGACACTATGTTTACAGAAGATCATCAATTACATGTGTATCAGCAGCAAATTCAGGCTTTTACAAATGGACCATCATATTTATGCGGCGTAAGCCCATGGATTTTGTTTGATTTCCGCTGCCCGCGCCGCACACATCATATGCAAGGGTATTATAACCGAAAGGGCCTAGTCCATGCCGACAAAAAAGAGAAAAAATTGGCGTTTTATGCAATGCAAGAATACTATGCCGCAAAAAAATAGTTTTACTGCACGCACGAAGGCTTTGCTTCGTGCGTGCTTTGCCGTTGTTTCGTTTCAGCGCAAATCCATTTTTACCAGGCTTTTGCTTACGCTGACTTTGGTTGTTGTTATCCCGCTTTTAATATCGTATTATATTGCACAAAGGACAGCCAGCGATATTATTGTTTCGCAAAATATGGCGGATACTGTTAATTCTCTGGAGTTTGCTTCCGGCAACATTGATATGCTCTTACAAAGGACATATGCATTAGCTTTTTATGTTAGCAATGACGAAAGTATTCAAGGTCTGCTTATTGAGGATGCGGCGGACGTGATAAATAGCCATAGGTTGCCAGAACATGAGTTGAGACTAAGACATCTAGAGCGGATTCACAGGTTTAACCACATCATCAACAATCTTTCGTTTAATATGACAGGTGTACGCTCGTATATAACCATAGCAACGCCTGATGGCAATTTGTTTTCTAACTGGCCATATACCGGCACTTTTTCTGAGAGTTATACGGAAAATGCCGGACGCGCAATGGCCGGTATCTGGATGAGCTTTGAGACCAATTATGTGGAAAGCGACAGCAGAAATCTGCCTTATGTATGGACCATAGGAAAAAATATTCACGAACCCGTTAGCAATGCTTGGCTCGGCACATTTATTATCAGTATCCCAGAGCCATCTGTTTCGGCTTTTCTTTCGTCAGATATGGCACAAAATCGCTTTGTTATCGACGAAAACAATCGTATTATTTCGTCGGCATATCAAGAAGGGCTTGGGCAGAGCTTTCTTGAAATTTATAGCGATGCTGTTTTCAGCAGAGCAAGCGGGTATTTTCAAACGACAGACCAAGCAGGAGAGGCTATATTGATTAGCTATGCTTCCATGCGGAATTTTACAATTGTTGACATAAAATACTATGACTCGATATTAGCCCAAATGAATGCCGTAAGAATTAATTTGCTATTGCTAAATGGTCTTGCGATTGCGGCTTTTATTGTTATTGCGGCCATAATAGCGCATCAGATATCAAAGCCTCTAAGACG
>Ga0123355_10011108_pt1 | contig 13866 bp, 7 predicted proteins | sample TergutEmb28metaG_3_FD_89872 | JGI IMG/M metagenome (GOLD analysis project Ga0123355, IMG submission 89872) | Embiratermes neotenicus P1 segment gut microbial communities from Petit-Saut dam, French Guiana - Emb289 P1 | ecosystem: Host-associated > Arthropoda: Insects > Digestive system > Gut ... | reverse complement strand
GGGGGGGGGGGGGGGGTGAAATGCGTCATATTTTTATAGCTTTTCTCCATCGAGCTACTCCAACTTACTTCATGCTATGGAGTAAATCTTCTGAAGCTTGGAATCTAACAGCTGTTTTGTGTGAATTTCGGGATTTCGTTATCGTCTTATATATATATAAATAAATTGTATAAAATTACAAGTTATCCGTAAACATGAACTGTCCTGTATGTTTCAGCGATAAATCTGTGTCCATAGGGAGACCTTTCTACAAAGGAATGTGTAACATTGATCCATCAACTTAACATGTGCAATGTTACAAATACATATTAACAGCCATAAATATAATTATATGGACATTATTTTTAGTATGATTTTAGACAAATTCTTGGTTATAATTTATCGATGGGCATTTGTTTACAATATGTGTAATTATATGTATACAAACATCTAATGTCGAGGTTTTCAATCAAGATGAATAAAGTCCCATTTCCACGTATTGAAGTGTCCTATGTAGGTACGTGTTTTATTGCTGCAGCATGTAGTAGGTTTTATGTCTATGGGTAACCTATAATTTTATGATGTGCGTATGTTTGTGTATATAAATGACTGAAAGAGCAATACACGGCATGAATTATAGTGAATTTCATATATCGTATTCTTATAACGGAAGCCAACGAGATGCACTATTTCTCAAATTTATTTGGCCAAGTACTCTACATATTTCGGACAGGTCCAATGTCCATCATCAGGAGTATCTCAACACTGTATATAAGCAATAGGTATTTGTCATGCTAGTTACGTTGGGGCCGCCTAGCGTGGTCATCCTGACCACGCTAGCAGACGCCAACATAACTAGCATGACGAATACCTATTGCTTGTATACAGTGTTGAGATACTCCTGATGATGGACATTGGACCTGTCCGAAATATGTAGAGTACTTTGTCAAATAAATTTGAGAAATAGTGCATCTCGTTGGCTTTCGTTATAAGAATATATCACTATGCACGGTCCTCTGTGTGTCAAATTCATATATGGTACTTGCGTATGGGTGTTACTGACCCATACCGTGAATTATACAAACCAAGACAAATCCCTGAGAGATTTAAGTTTTCAACGGCGGTGTTTTTAAGAATTAAGCCTTACGGGATGTGATTCTGTGTCTTTGAGTAATCGGAAGGAAATTAGTGCCCTCAGCTTCAAGAGTTGGCTTTTGATGTTGAGGGCTTTAGAGTGCGTCGAATTTTGGCAAACACTTCTCCTGCAAAACATCATCACCGGCCTTGAGACAGGAATTCCCAAGCCCTACTTCCGTAGAGCCGATTCCAAATATGCCTACTGTCACGATAGGCTCACGGTAGGCTCACCATCCGCTCACGGTCAGGGAAAGTGTTCTTTGCCTGTATTTAGGCGCACCTGAGCGTCACCGTACTCTGTCTTGAATGTGAGCGCTCGCATGAAAAATTATATTTAACGGAAAATGAATGTGCTAACTACTTTGAACGAGAAGGTGACTGTATTTACAGTGTGAGCATCACTTGTATCGTTCCAACGTTAGCGATATTTTGGGACTGGAAGCACCGCTGGGAAGAGAGGGACCTACATGTCCTGTTGCGCTATGAAAGAAAGAAGTGGCGTACCGTGTTTCCGGCTGGGAATCTGGGAACAAAGAGAGCGAGGAGAGGTTACAGAGGGAGGACAATGCCTCCCATGCACGGGGCATAACAGCGAATCCCATCCATTGTAGAAATGTCCAGAAACACAAAGGAGGAGAGAGGAGGTCCTGAGCAGAAAATTACCAAATATTAACGAAGAAATAACAATCAGGAAGATACAAACTGTAAAAAAATACTACTGGATGGAGAAATTTAGGCAATCTGGCATACAAAATTAAATGCAAATGGGAAAAACCAGGCTAAGAAAAGAGAGTTTAGGTTGGACGGGGAGCAAGAATTAGATCGTATGTAGGATTGATGGGCTATAAGCAACATGGATAAGACAAGAACTTTTCAAATCATAATAAATAGGATAGATAAACTGTATCATTATCAGGATGCGCAATGGCACAATCAAAGGACTGAATTTTGAAACACATCTAATTATCGATTAATTTCGTCCCACTGACGCCTTGGTCTTCTGTATGGCAGGACATAGGAGTTTGCATGTCATTTGTGGCCTCAGATGGCAAGGCGTACATATGAAGTTCAGTTAAAATTCATTATTTTTTTAGGGTTACAGAACTAAACGTGGTCATTACGGTCTTCAGTGTTAACTTTCCTTCAAAAGGAAAATATAAATTCATAAGAGAGTTGCTGTAAATATCTGTGTGCCGCACGCACAAGACACATGTGCTTGGTCCAATGAAAACAAATCTCTGCCTTGCTTCTGCTGCGCGGGATTTAATTAGATTTTATTTCAGTAACTGTTTCACCGGTGGCTGTGATATTTTAAACAGATTAAACTTCTATTTACTCTGACTTGTAATACGCAGAAGTGCTTCTGCACACGGCTAACGTTTTATACTAAGTAAAAATAATGTTCAATTATGTCTCACTGTTTTAATGTTCTGATGGAAAATTTGAGTTTAAGGTTCTAAAACCAGAAGCGGTTATATTAATAGGAACCATAGCAGGACATATTTTCTGATTTCCTGTCCTCCTAAGTGAGAAGAGCTGCAACTGTTTTTATATTAATTTTCGTGACGGTATTGAGACGTTATTTGGCTACAGCTGACTGGTTGTGGGCTGCTCGCGAAGTACTAACTGTTACGTCTCTGTTATTCTGTGACAAGAAATAAAATATACTGCACGTAAGAAGGTTAATCTTTGTGAGAGTTTAGTCCTAGTCCGACTTTCGGATAGATTTTCATAATTGAAGATGGAAGGTAAACTATTTATTTGGGCAAAACTTAAATTTGAATACGATGACGTAACATCAGTTAATTTATGCTTTGCTTTGTATGGAGCTTCAGGTCGTCACCAGAGCTAAGTTTTGGTTGTTTACACGCAAGTAAACCTTTATGGAAGGAGGGAGTTAAAAAGGTAAAGCAGTCCCGTTACAGGCCCGGAGGGGCCTAGAGGGTTCCAGGAAGTTAAGGTTTTCAGATTTCGTAACAACGGCACAGGTTGGTGGTAAGGTTGTCAGCCTTACGCACTGGCCGTCTTTACCCCCAGGAAATACTCCTGGTACTCATTTCTGTTAGAGGCTGAGTCGACCTCAGGACCATAGTGCGATCGGAAAGATTTTATGTCAATAAAAAATCCAATGGAAACAGCTGTGATCGAACCAGCGACCTTCCGATTTGTAGCGCAGCACCTTAACCACTGCGCTAACGCGGTCACCTGGGAGGGAGTTAAAGGAGGAATAATTTAAAATATCCTTATCCAATCGGATTAAAACCAATATCCCGCGCTAGTGCAGGCATATTTGATGATGGCCAATGAGAATGTTGCAATCCAAAGTGTTAGATATTTATGGAACAAAAAAAAAAAAAGGTTTTTCTCATTGCCGGATCGCTTTGCGGCCCGCTGGATTTTCGGTTGTGAGAGGAAGATATCATCAGTTTTGTGCAGAAAGATTAAGGCTGTTTGATTACTTGCTGTTTGCAACTTTCGCAACCAATTCTGATCGTCTACAGAAGGCATTAACCGTGTACACCACTGGTACTTTACCTGAATTTATGTGTGTGTGTGTGTGTGTATGTGGGTAGCTATTAGAAAGTAATTTGCTACGATTTTTGAATTCATTGTTAGACAAATGAAAAATGTGTGGTACAGACAGCAGAAATGCAGACATGCACAGAAGACATATTGCAATAAGTGATTCCTTAACCAGCGAAAGAAATCTGTTAAAAACAAGCTTTGTGCAAACTAAGAAATACGCTGCTTGTGTGATTTTCTCCTCACCTGCATTACTGTCCTTTCGAAAGTATTCGTCATTGTGTAATCCTTAACTATACCACGTGTAATCATTGCAGTGAAGACATAACGCACACCTGAGCAGCCTAGCAAAGCCACTACTTGGCCACAACTACACTGTCTCATCACCTTACCCCACTGGATAATCCAGACAAGGACAAACGACATAAAGGGATGGAATGATCTGGACGCTGATTGACTAATTTAGTGTACATTATATGCACTAATTCAGTTTGTACCTAATTAACAATAAAAACCGTCTCCACAACAAAGACCAGTTAATGTCGTTTAGGGAAGTAATTTGAATTGTTTCGAGAGTCATACGAAATGTCAATGAACTGTGTGAGCAAAATGCAAAGTACTGGGTGTTACAGCAGGCGGTACATGTATTGTCACAACAATATGAAACTATAGCCAAGGATACACTTCAACACACTTTAATTCTGGAAGCAAAGATTTTATATCTTGAGAGGACAAATGTCCAAGAAGAAATCTGCTGAAAACTTAAATAACCCATTACCATTTTCAAGAGCCCTCTGTAAAAAAATTATCGTTACATACTTGCAATAAAATATGCCTACCACACGTGACTGTCCCACGTGATAATTCATCTTCTTCCTCTTCTTCTTCTTCCTCTTCTTCTTCCATTGGCATTGCAGCCCGCTGTGGGCTTTGGCCTATCGAACAATATCTTTCCATTTTTTCTATCTGCCACCAACTCCGTCCATCTTCTCACTCCCAACACTTTAAGATCTCTTACTACTTCCTCCTTCCATCTTTTCCTGGGTCTTCCCCTTCTTTTCGTCCCTTCCAATTCTTGATTGAAGATCTTTTTGGGCATCCTATCCTCCTCCATTCTCTCCAGATGACCTAACCAACTTATCCTTTGCCCTTTTATCCATTTTACTATATTTTCTCCTTTGCTCATCTCTTCCAGTTCTCGATTTGTCCGACTTTTCCATTCCCCGTTTTCATATTTAGGACCATATATTCTTCTAAATATTTTCCTTTAAAAATTAGCAGAGTTTTTTCTTCTTTCTTCATCAACGTCTATGCTTCCGCTCCACACAACACTACCGGTCTTATTAGTGTCTTATATAATATAATATAATTTTAGTACCTCTGGATAAAAGTCGACTCCTGAAGAGACTTATAGCGGCAAAATATGTCGCGTGCTAAGAATACTTTAAATAATCTTTGGGAACCTTGTTATTTTAGAATAATATATGCAATTGGTGGTTTTGTTGATCAATGCAAACGTCTGTGATAACATGACTGCTTACTATACAAGATTATGCAGTTGATAAAGCCTTACTAAAATTCGACAGATATTTTTGAACCCATAATATTATATTAACGGATAGAGTTTATACTTCATTATTTATTGTAACTGAATCTTCTAAGAAGCAGCTCGACGAAGTGACGGAGGCACAACTCAGGACGGTACACTAGACAATGTTTAATTTGTGGTCGAGTTCGGGACGGTCTGATAACTGTAGGCTATTGAAAGCTGCACAGGCTGCAATGCACAGAACATGTCTCCTTTCACATTCCCGTTTTTGTCTTCAAACCATACATCAGGACTGTAATTGTATCCTCTTTCTGTTCTTCTAGTTCCCTTGTCATATTCCCTTGTGGGGAGCATGATATTCCCAGAGACAGAAGCCACATCCTCCTCTTTGCTGAAGACGGCCGTGCAACAGCGACGTGAGTTCATCGGTACATCAATTTCAGGTATCCGCACCCGTAATCATCCTAAACAACAGCGCATCGGTAAAAGGTTCGTATAAATTCTCATGTATTATGACTCTTTTACAGGAAATTTGTCAATTTTTTCTGTCATTCAAGTTGTCTTTATTGTATTCCACACAACGTACCGGATTAAAAGTCCAGTATCAAAGGAATTATTGTGATTACTTATGGTGTACATTTTACTTGAAGCTCTGTCTAATTTTATCATTTGTACACATTAACTCGTCGCTCAAAAGAGGTAAATGTATGTCGCAAATAGAAATTTGTGCAAGTTTTATGCTTTCATTGGAGAACGTGGTCGCCTATACCCAGCCAATATTCACTTATAATCCAATCTGAAATCTTATACCTCAAGAGAGACGGATTCTGCATTGTCTTTGGATTTCCATTATTTTACGATTTGGCAATAAATTACACTCATTCTTCATTTCTAGCTAATGTATTTGACAAAAATTACTATAACGATTTTGACAGTTAGAGGACCGTGCTTCGTGATATATTCTTGTAATAAAATCAACGAGATGCACTAATTTATCAAATTTATTTTTGGAATGTTTCGGACAGGTTTTCTGTCCATCATCAGGAGTCTAGTACTGTATATACAGCAATAGGTATATGTCATACAGGTTATGCTGACTGCTTGCTATCAAGCAGTCAGCATAACCTGTATGACGTGTACCTGTTGCTGTGTGTACAGTGTTAGACTCCTGATGATGGACAGAGATACTGTCCGAAACATGTAGAGTTCTATTCCAAAAATAAATTTGAGAAATTGGTGCATCTAGTTGGTTTTATTATAAGAATTACTATAACGACTTCAAGTGGATTGCTGTAAAATGCATTTGAACGAAGCCTGTAGATAAGAATTAAAGTTTAGCCCACGGGTTTGGGGCTTAGTGGATGTTTTGTGGACACAGATGAATTTAAACGCTCCTCTTCAATATAATGCATTTAATGAAATAGTAACAATATTCCTATTTGGAGATGTTTTTGTTCAATAAGCGTATGTATTGATACGTGTTTAACATTCAGTACTTAAGACTAAGTTCTTAACTCTTCTACTCAGACGAATCAAAGTATTCCTTCATCAGTTTTCAGATGTTAGTATCACAGTCGGGTTCGGATTGACATTCTTAGATTAGTTTCGGAATTGAATTTCAAAACATTATTTTCAGATTTACGGAGAACACGGTTTAGTGAAAAGATTTTCAAAACGAAGTTTAAGTTCTTCTCAAGATTGTCAATGTTACAAAAGATGAAATAGGAAGTGTCTCATCTTACCAACACAATACTTTGCGTTCCGTCTTAAATATTAATGAGAAACCGAGTTAACTACAGAATTTTAAAGCCTGTGTTTCCCGTGCTAAATCTATACACAGAGCGTGGAACATTTGACAGTATGTAATTCCTCTTCCACTGATCCAATTTTACGTAGCACCACAGACATATCCTACACATTAATTTGACATTTTATTAGTACGTTTTTTTAAATATAATGAAAATATTTTCGCCCCACTAACTTGTGAATATTCAGTTTGTTTGTGATTCCACCCACGCGCAACTCGTCACTGCTCTGAAGAAAGAAGTTCTACCGTCTCCTTTATTCTCATTTGTGGAATTTGGTCTAGGTAATGTTCGTTTTCTAATTTACTGAAAGGTACTTAAATCACCTTAGAGTGTTTTAAATTTACACCACTTCTCTGCCACAACCTTTACTACAGGGTAAATAAGAGAAAATTTTCTGACAAAATGTTATGCTACTACTACTACTACTACTACTACTACTACTAACACTACTGCTACTACTACTATCACTACTACTAATATTACTATATCCACTACACTACAACCGGGGACCGCGGTAGCACAGTGGTTAAGGTGCAGTGCTACAAATCGAAAGGTTGCTGGTTCTATCCCAGCTTGTGTCGGATATTTCATTGACATAAAATCCTTCCGATCGCACTGTGGCCCTGGGGTCGACTCAGCCTCTAACAGATATGAGTACCAGGATTATTTCCTGGGGGTAAAGGCGGCCGATGCGTAAGGCTGACAACCTTACCACCATCCTGTGCCGTTGTCACGAAATCTGGGAACCTTAATTTCCTGGAACCCTCTGGGCCTGCCCAGGCCTGTAATGGGACTGCTTTACCTTTACTACACTACAATCACTACTACTACTGCTACTACTACTACTAGTATATCCACTACATTACTAACACTACTACTGCAACAACTAACGTTTGAATAAAATTATCAGGACGGTTGAGACAGATGCAACCAGCAGCACGCATACGTGAAACAAAAATATTCGTGGTTTTATTTTAAAATCTCTGTACTTTTCATTTTAGGCACTCCAGTCATTATTCTGCGGTATTAAGACCCAATGGTTCCTCATTCATTTAACGTACTATTCCCTTTGTCGCTATGAGGTCTTGAAGCCGAGCTCTGGGGACTCACACAAGGCCGTTATTCTTGTCTGTCCACACTGAAGCTGGGGCACTTACAGTAATTAATTTAAACACACCCTATTCAAGCTGGTCTCTACTGCTTCGCAGGGCTTCATATTCGCATGGCTAACCAACACACAGTAGAATTATAATCATAAGCTGCACGCTTCGAACCCACGAACACACGGTTTGCAGCTGTAATGCTCAACACATTTCATTACGAACAAATAGTACATTTACTTCGCATTGCACGTGATATCCTCTTGGTGATTTAGAAGTCTCGGTTGTTCGGGACAGGTTGTAATATAAATTATAGAAAACGTTGTGAAAAGTCGTCGATAAATTTATACTGTGGTTTGTGTGGAAAGTGTATCAGGGGCGCCTGTGCCAATTGTTGTAGTTAGAGAACAATGGGTAATTAATGTACTAATGGAGACTAGAAGTGAGGGGATATTGTAGTAGGGGAAGACGGGAAGTTAAAAAGGTTTTGCAGCGCTTTTTGTTGGAAGAAAGGAAGTTTCTATTAAATTGTTAAATACGGTAGCCCAAGTGAGGTAAGTTCCAGTGTGCGGACGGCCTGCATTACTCTCATGCTAAGTAAGGGAGCGGGGAATATTTTTTTCATATTACAGATGGATAAGCGTAAAAGGAGTAAAATGAAAGAAAAGAGCTTGGAAGATACAGCAAGGTAAAATAAACTAATGCAAAATGGTTGAGCTCATGAACACAGACGTGTGGATGGCATGAGGAATACGTATATAATTGGTCGCCCGATATAATTGAGCACTCAATAGCGCTACGCTTCCCAGCAGTTATTTCGGCAGCCTGTTCACGACCAAACCTAACAAGGCAGGCAATGGGCATGTAACGTAAAGAAGAGGGGCTTTATTGTAACCATTTGTGCTGTGGAAGAGCAATAACAATTACATATTCTCAGTGTGTGTGTGTAGCCTTAGTCATCCAGCGAGTAAAGCGCACGCGCCATATTGTCATCTTTGGCTTGTCTGGCCATACCGTGTTTTTCCGCATATCTCATAAACGGCACGATTTTCGGGGGGAAAAAAAAAGTTATTTAAGACAAAATTTTTGTTTTGAATTTCTCCACAAATTTGTCTGAAACTTCAGTCATTCTAATAAAAGGGCGACATTTGATCAGACTTTTTATTCGTTTTCATGTAAAGTACTATTTATTGTCAGATTTTAATACAACTTGAATTTTCTCTACAGGTGTTTGAGATGTACTCAGACATAAAATTTCTTGGAAATCCTCCCCATGGGTGCCGAGTTGTTCACTGCAGACGGACGGACAGACAAACAGGCTGAAATGACGCAGCTCATAGTCGCTTTTCACAACTTCGCAAAAGCGCCTAAAATTTCTTCGCCCTTGTTTCGCCAAGTTACTTAGGCAACAAGCATAGAAATTCCCTTCAGTTACGCAGTCGAGTTATGAAGAAGATAAACCTAAAATTTTCTTCCCGTTTTCTTCAACGTGTTCGGTAAACAAACGTAAAAATGTCTCTTTCTCACGTCTTCAAGTTTCGTGAATAGACGGAAAGTTTCTATTTCCAGCCTAAACCGTCTTAGGATCTCTCTTTGCACCATCCTATGTGAAACTTCTGCGTCCTAGCCTCTTTTATCTCAGCGTCTTACGTAAGCGGCATCAGTTTTTTAGTAAATATAAAAAAAATCTTACAGGCGAACTTTCCCTCATGTAAGTCCTCTTTATACGAGAGTAAGTCGCACTTCTCCGGTGCGCACCTTGCACGGTAACTGGCGACCGCTCTAACTCGTAGACGAACGTGTGAGGATAAAAGTTCTAATTATTATTAGGAAATTTTGTGAAGGCGTGTACTAGCGCTCCACTGGCTCGCTATGTCAAAATTCGAGATTTAATTGAGTAATTGAGCGAAATATTTACAAGTATTACATAAACAGATTTTTGAGAGGAAAAATTATATTAGTTTTCTGGCTTAAATTTTTATTTCCAAATATCTATTTACAAAAACGTAATTAACCCTTTGACGCATAACGACCCCTATAGTGGTCGTACCGCACCGCTAACCTCTAAACGTTGCATTTTATATATTTATTCAACAAATACATGTACTGAATATTTTAAACATGGTGTACACTGTCCGTTTCTTTCTCTTCAAAATGCAGTTTGTTTCATAATTCTAACTTATTTGGTTCCTGTTTTATTCACATTTTATTTACAGAGTGTGCTAAAATTTAAAAATAATTCCGGCGCCAAAAGGTTAAGACAATAGTTTATTGTGACAAAAGTTTGTTTAATTGATATTTAGAAGTGGACTTGTACGATTAGACAACGAAATTTAAGAGGATGAAATTAGAAATTAAAATCGAGATTATTGGTACGTACTGGCTGTGTTTTGCGGTTGGCCTTATAACAGGACCATGTGCAATGGGCGTGGGAAGATATGAGTGCCGAAAACGGGATTGGAATAAATTTGGAAAAAAGAAGATAGAAAATAAAGGAAAACTCTCTTAATAAGAAAAGCACAAAAGAGAAAGATGAAATAGAAACGTTATCTAGCAGTCAGTGGCAGACAGATTGTCGTTACCTGCAGTCATTGACACAGTAACAAAATTTGTAAATTATGTAGAAAGTATAGTAGAGCAATTGGGTTAAATAATGACACACAGAAGAAGTAGTTACTAAGGTGAGCTTTTGAAGAAGATGTCTATGAAAAACACACAAGGTTAATGTGCGGATGATAGAAAAGAGAAAATATAACACTGAACAAGATGGGGCAGTGTACGTGTAACGTAATGCGATTAACTATTCTTGCAAATTTGTGATTACATATTCTGAGTGTGTTTCTGTATTCTTAACCCAGGTGTTCTGCATGCAAATCGCATCTTTTTTTTGCTTAACGTTATATTGTCATCTGTGGCCAGCCTGGTTTTGCCATATTTGTCCACACTATCTCATAAACGGCACGATTTTCGGAAAAGTAGTTTATTGAAGGTAAAATATGTGCTCTAATTTTTTTCTACAGGTTTCTTTTAAGACATTCGTCATTCTAAAAAGAATTTGTCGAGATATCATAAACGTGCAGAGATTTTCTTGTGATGAACAAGTTTTTATTATCAAATTGTAACAAAACTTGAATTGTCTCGACGGACTTTCGAAGAATTGTCGCACATAAAATTTAATTAAAAGATCCATCTTGTCTTGCTATTCGGAAGAACAGACAGACAGACAGACAGACATGACGAAGCTATTAGTCGCTTTCCAAACTATTGCCATCGCGCCTAAAATGGCGTCGGACAGAAAACGACTGATGTGGTATAAACATTTTCGGAATTTGGGGTAGCTTTAGAGGCAGATATTGGAGTCGATTTAAGTGGGACGCTAAAGAAGAGGCAGACAAAGACGAATGTGGTGTGGGGATGTCACGAAATTGATAGCAGAGCACAAGGTGGAAGTCGGCACTTCTATATACGAACTGCAGGGAGAATACCAATATTAAATTTCTGGTGCGGTCGGAGCTCATGTGCGGTTAAAATAAGTTGACGGCTACCCTTCTGAGTGCGAAGGTTAATGGGACGAAATAGAAAACTAACGTACTGCTGGTTTTTGTCCACCTTTGAAACTGCGGCTCAACACGGTCCATGATCTCCTCATGCTTGAGGTTTCTAGATCACATTCAACGACGCACTGTAGTAGGTAGGAATCCTCTGGACGAGTGATCAGCTCCTCACAGAGATCTCTACCTGACAACACACAGCACTCACAACAGACATACAAAAATCCATGTCCCCGGCGGGATCGAACCCACAACTTCAGTAAGAGAGCGGCCGCAGTCCCACACCTTAGACCGCGTGGCCACTGGGATCGGCGGCTTACTGCTACGGTTACTTCAGATTTATCTGATGTTTATTGGACCGTGCATCGTTGTGATAACTGAAGAATCAAGAAACCAACTAGATGCCATTTGATATTTTATTGTTTTTCTTATACGCTCGACATGTTTCAAGCATTACTACGCCCATCATCAGGAGCTCGCGACTATGATGTTGTTTACCACATTGGTCATGTCGTTCGTGGTTTGCTGTATGTTGGAGGTTAGGTGCAGTTAGGCTGGAGTGGTGTCCGGGTTGCAGGCTCAATCACAACCAGTTGTGCTTTAGCCTGCAGTCCGGACACTACTCCAGCCTAACCGCACCTAACCTCCAACCTACAGCAAACCACGAACGACACGACCAATGTGGTAATCAACATCACAGTCGCGAGCTTCTAATGATGGGCATAGTAATGTTTGAAACATGTTGAGCCTATAAGAAGTACAATAAAATATCAAGTGGCATCTAGTTGGTTTTCTGATTCTTCAGTTTTATGTTTTGGCTGGCCGAGTATTCGGACTACAAACACCTACTACGATTTTTTTATTATGGAAATAAAGCTACAAAATTAGTCTTAAAAAGTAATTAAACAAGACACCACGGAAGTATGAGTTGCAAAGAAACTATTGCGGTTGTTAATTGTCATTAGAGTAAGCATAAAACATGGCACTTCTCCTCTCCTTATAATGGTTATTAAACACCGAATTTACAAAACAAAGATAAAGAAAATTCTCTCTTTTTGTCACGTTGTGTCAACAATACGTAAAATGCTGAACAGTGCCGTGACATGATCATGAATGCGGAACGTAGATGTGAACCGTCTGAATATTATTCACGCTTGGTGACTGAAGCGACTTACTCACGTATGAGTAGGGCAGTTATTGTTTATTGTGACGCAACAGCCAAACTCGAGTACTGAGTTGAGATTTCCAGCTCACACACAATTAGACACACATATTCGATAGGACTCTCGTAAACAGGTGCTCAGATGGTTGCAGAGACAGGTACACAACACAAAAAAGAAACAATAAACAGACATGCCTTCAGCCGGATTTTTTTTTTTTTTTGCAATTACTGGCCTTTATTACATTTTCCAGTTCCACACAGTTGTCACTCAAAATAACAAACTGTAATGATTTATATAACACACCCCCTGTAGTATACACAAACCATATATTTGATTCAATGGGACAGTTCACATTCCCGGCATGCTAAGAATTTTCTTTTTTCACTGAAAGAAAAGGACACTATTTTCTTCTAGTTTCCCTGATTTAAGGGTAACTCATGTCTGAGCTGGCCACACCAAGACTTCACCCTTTTAGTCAGTCACAGCTTAAAAGACGTCTAGGTAGTTCCCAAAGGTCTTCAGCCGTGCACTGCACTGGTGTGGCTCCTAAAGTCCACATTGTTTAGTATAACAATGATTCGAACCCGCGATCGAGACAGTTAAACGACTTCAGACTGTTTAGAGGGTTTTGGTTGAGAGATCTTAGGGAAGAAGACCACTTTGAAGAGCTAGGCGTAGATGAGAGAATAACATTCTAATTGAGCGTCAAGAAGTGGGATGGAGAGACACGAACTGGATTCATCCGGCATGACAGGGGTAGGCGTCGGGTACTTGTGAGTGCATTAATAAACCTTCGGGTTTCATAAAATGCGAGAAATTTATAGACTAGCTGGGAACCTGTTTGTTTCTCAGAAAATACTGTGCTTTGTGGATTTAGTTGGTTGGTTCGGTTAGTTCATCATCATCATCATCATCATCAAGTTCCTGAAGGGTTAGGCGTGTTTCCTGTTCCTTGATCCTCAAGATGAAGTTGGTCCCTCCGTCTCTTCCTCGGTCGTCCAATGTTCCTTCGTCCTTTTGGTTTATATTGTAGTGCTTGTTTTGGTAGTCTCTTTG
>Ga0123355_10011107_pt1 | contig 13867 bp, 8 predicted proteins | sample TergutEmb28metaG_3_FD_89872 | JGI IMG/M metagenome (GOLD analysis project Ga0123355, IMG submission 89872) | Embiratermes neotenicus P1 segment gut microbial communities from Petit-Saut dam, French Guiana - Emb289 P1 | ecosystem: Host-associated > Arthropoda: Insects > Digestive system > Gut ... | reverse complement strand
TAAAAAAAAAAAATTTTTATAATGAGTATTTTTTTTTTTTATTTTTTTAAAAAAAAAAACACCAAAAAACGGGAAAATTTTAAAAAAAAAAGGAAAGGGGGGGTTTTTTTTTTTTTTAAAATTTTTTTTGGGGGGGGGGGGGGGGGGGAAATAAATGAAAGAGTTTGGATTATGAACCAGAATAAACCAGAAATATATTGTCAACTATACTAAACTTAAAGCATACTTTATACCTTCATTCTGCCTACGAATGTTTTAGATTCAATGCTGAGGGTGTGTTATACAAATGTGCATGTTGTGTCATTTGCTGCATTTCATCATGGGTAGTGGAATGGAATTAAAAAGCAGGTTTAGAGATGGAACATTTTTTTGTTGTTATTGAGTTGCATCGTTTATAATCAGTTGAAAGATTACACCTTTTAACCCACTTTCACCAGAATTCTCTATAATATACATGGTATCAGAGCTTGCAGTCTGTGAATATTGGAATTCTATTGAGTTCCTCAGTTGTTGTTATTCTGCTTAACTTGACTACTCTTGAGTCAGTCATTAAAATCAAGTTATTGAAGTTTCAACTGTGATTTTCTTACATACCTCCCATCCTGGAACTCTTGTTGGTATGGTGTATGTTTCAAAAGAAAACTGTGTAGCTTCAAACATGACTACATGTGCACATCATCAGTTAGGACATAAAAATGTTAATTTCTTGTGTATTCATGTAAAAGGTCTTGTAACTCTGAAATTCATTTTTTTACATCTGGCCTTAGTAGTTTTTATCATTACAGATAATCAAGATTTCATTCCTGAAGCTTGTGTTTCTCGTGAATCGCACTATAACAAGCGTTTTTTATTTACTTCCATTTGTCTCTCTCCCAGTCTCTATTTCATCCCATCTCTTGTCTTACTTTTATACCGCCGCCTTTCCTACTACACCTTCCTTTTTTTTTTTCTACACTTTTATTCTTTATCACCTCTATTTATGTGTGTATTTGATATTTTTGCATATAATACTGAGAACGACTTGAATTTGGACAGAAGTTACTGAAGAAAGTCACACAGTTGTGGCAGTAAGGTACTGAAAGCAAAATAATGTACAACCAATTCAAGAGAATTGTAGTGGCTGGTAGAATAAATGCAGCATAAAAAAGCCCATTTATTCATAACATTTTGGCTAATAATTTCCTACAGTCATGAACAATTGGTAGTGTAGGATTTGTTAGTGACTACACAATATTGGAATTATCATCATCATTATTGTCTTTTCATTTTACTAATAGAAGGAACAGTCCATGATTATAGCAATTTTGTCTTGAAAAACTGGTCCAACTGTTGTGCAGATCTCAGAGACCACTTCACTTTGGATGAGGTTAAACAGGAGCCCATATTTGTGACAATATGACAATATGATAATTTATAATGTACACCTTTTGTTGAAGTAATTCCAAAACTCAGAATCTAAAATCAAAATTAACAAGATAAGCAATGCACATATAATGTAACCTTGTAAGGCGTCTGCGTAATATTTCTTCCTCCTCGGCTATCTTAACAGCCTGATACCATTTCACGCAACAGAGCACTTTTATAGCCATTTAATGCCACTTACAACAATAAAATGCATTTACATCTTCATGTAAAGTGCTTGATATTTTTAACCAAATTTGGAGTTTTCTGGAGAGTTACTCATGTAAAGTCCCCAGTATCAAAATCTACAGAAATCTGTTCTGTGGGAGCTGCATTGACTTAAGTGGACAGATGAATGGACATGAAGCTTTTCATGACCATGTGAACGTGCCTAAGAATGAGATCAGTTGAGCATAGGAGGATACATTTTTTGCAGTAATGTCAGAGTGTTAAATGCAGAGTATTAATTTTTGTGATGGCAGAAATCAGATGTTTTTAAACTGCAAGTTGCTTCTGTACACATGTGTGGAATGAAAATAACTTTTATGTTTTCTTGCAGGGACATGATTGTTCTTGTAGATGCAGCAAACATATTTGTAAATATATATTTATCTTCCAGTATATATAAACAGTATTATATATATATATATATATTAATTTGTATATTTTGTGGCCACCACTGAAGACTGAACAGTAGGAATGTGTCTCAGAACTGGTAATCAGGATAGCATTTGGACTTGGCAGATGGTATAACAGGAGGCTAAAGAAACTACCATAATGAGGAGCTTCATCACTCTTATCAAATATTCTTAGGATGATCAAGCCAGAAGACTGGAACATACAGTGGCCATAGTGGAAGTGAATAATGCTACAATATTTTTAGCCATACAATGTGAATGCAGGTCACTTTAGAGACCTAAATATTGGGCTGAAGAATAATATTACAGGGGATATTACAGCTGTTGGTTATGCAAGTTTGGAGTGGATGAAATGGTCACAAGAAAGGATGTAGTGGCAGGCTTTTACAAACATAACTATCCTCAGGTTCTATAAAAAGCAGGGAATTTCTTGACCAGATGAGTGACTAACCATCTGCTCATGAAGAATGATTAATGTCTGTGGAATTGAATAATAATTCGCTGGTCACATTTCAAGTTTTGAAACCCATCAGCTGCATGTAATAAAATATTTATGAAGACCAACTTTCTAAATGTATTCCAAAAGCTACTCTCCATTTCCAGTCCTGTAGTATTGTGTCTACCATGACTTCAGAGTCTTTGGACTGGGTGCTCAATCTTCCTTTCAAACCATTCAGGTACCACATGAAGATTGGCTGTGGTTAGGTAGACTGTCTGGATCTTGTTACTATCTTACATGCAAGGATGTTTTGTCATAGAGTAAAAACCAGTGTTTCATATGAAGAAATTGTGCATTTGCAATTTTTTTTATTTCAGTAAAAGAATTAAAAATCTGTATGAATTTTTTACGAAACTGGGAAAGCTGCTATCGAAAGATATGGCTTGTTAAAAGTGGCATTTCGTGATAAGGCATTAAGTTGATAAACAATGTGTGAATGTTCTAAATATCACGAAAGCGCTCAAGATTTATGGGAGACAAGCGTTGTTCTGGCTGCCTTCCAACATCACTACCTGATGAACAAATCAACAGTCAGTTCCTTCGTGCATTCAGATGGTTAGGTACGAGAAGTGGCAAAAAACACGGGAATATTCAGAAGTCTGTTTCAGTTCTCACTGAGCATTTAGGCATGCAGCATGTTCATACCACTTCTTACAATTCGACAGGAAAACCATCGGAACATTTACACAGACTCTCTGCAACAAGGTGAAGTGGACGATAACTTCATGAAATTGTCACCGGTGACGAAATGATGCAGCAGTCACTACCATTACCTTACTGAAGGGGGTTAAAATTAAATTTAGGTAAAATCCAGTCATTTGTTGCCTGCACAATGCACATTCGATTACATTCACCACACTTCGCTCCAAATTTACAACGTACACCATGATCAATTGTTATTATATCTTTAACTGAACCAATATCTTGTCTTGACGTATATTAATATCACATCTATTATTTTTATACCGACTTTTTCTTAGTTGCAGCGAATCGTTTAATCAATTTGAACAGAAGTTAGTCAATGATTTACGCTGTAAAAATAACCGGTAGGAACTTCCGGGCTATGGGGCAGTCATCTTCGTTTTTGATCATGTCTGTTTGGCATGTCAAGTTATCCGAATTTGTATTCGTTTAAATTTGTATAAACCTGTGCTGGGACTCAGTTGAGATTAGTGTGAATATGACACAATGGATGTTTTGGAGTTATAGGCAGTCAGGCACAGTTATTGCTGTTAGGTAGCCGTAATAAAACAAAGACGATAAACATGGCATCTACTGGATCATGCAATCTGCAAGAGGCAACTTTGGAGGAGCTGAAGAGAGAAGTAGAACGTTTAAGCCGCGAATTGGATCAAGCTGTTAGTGAAAAAATTCAGTCAGCCCATTATGGGTTGGTTCTTCTGGAAGAGAAGGACGGCCTGGTGTTAAAATGTGAAGAATTGGAAGCGTTGTACGAGAATTCAAAACATGAACTTGAAATTACACAAGAGGTTAGTAAATCGAATTGGATAATTACTAAGAAGGGTGTGTGAGGTCCTGAGATTATGGAAAGTAAAGTGTAGCGTTTATACAGTTATTAACCTAATTACATACATATACATTCACGTAACCTTTACCCGCTCAAGTCGGATTGAATGTGGAATTCGTCATGTAAAGAGTTGAATTGCAATATGCAGTTGTGTTCGTATTTGTCATGTTGTGAAAAGAGAGGTTCAAGATTCCAGAATACTGAAAAATATATATTCGTTAGACATTTTGTAACATGTGTAAATACACTTCACTTACTTCCATTACTATTACTATTAACGGCTATCAGAAGGGTTTTCTGACAGGTATATATGGTATTGTTTCATAACTTGTTTCAGAGGTATTTAAAGAAGTTGCGTTCAAGCGGCCATGCATGTGTTTTCTCTTTGAAACTGTAGAATCGGTGCAGATCTCTCATTTAGCCACTCATCACCTGTGATATCCTCCCCACTGCACTGTACTGGTAATGTGTTAAACAACTTGCAGTATTTGGGACTACCAATTTATTGGACCTTATGCATTGTGTCATATTCAATAAAGGTACACTGTGTCTCTTGAACTGTGTCTGTTCCTACCCTCATTTAAAAGGGTGGGGAGACACCTGTTGAGTTGGGTCAAACACTATACCTTCATCACATATATAGAGGCAGTTAACTGGCATGGTTGTCTTGTGATTAAGAATAGCTTCTTCTGTCAGATGCAGTTGAGTACATTCCTCTCCACCTTTTCAGGTGAGGTAGCAATGGATCCAGTTCTCAAAACATTGTATTACTTGTTTGAATACAAGATGATGGACAAAGTCCAGAAACCGAATAGTGCTGAGTGCAATGTAACTCATACAAATTGATAAGGAATTTGTCAGTGAAAATAGTTTATACTGTCCCAGTCCTTGTGTCATATTGTTTGAATGTTGAGGAACGGACAGGTATTAATAGTAATGTGAAAATTAGTTGCTGTCTGTCTAAATAGTTGGGAATATGGGGGCATTTTGTATATGGTCATTTGGCAATCTAAAATTAATGAAAAGAGACCCTAACAGTAGGATTTCAAAATGGAAATGTGTTTGATTTTTAATAGTACCGAATTCAGCTTGTGCACTCTTGTGAATACATCTATTACTATACAGTGTCTTACCATTCCGTGATTGACATAAAAAAAATAGTTGGTGAGGTATTGCCAATATATTAACTTCATGTTTTAGGAAATGAGAAAAGGTGGAAAAGAAGTTGTTAATTACAATTACTGTTGTGGATCTATGCTTGTCAGTAGAAAACAACATTTTTGAAGCCCTAACAATCTTGCAATGAAGCGAATGTACATGTGTAAGCACTTTGTGAGATGACTTTCATTGGCAGTAAATATTCATCCTTATAACATCATGAATATCAGAAGCGAGGAAACTGTTAGTGGTGTATGATCTGAGGTTTTATGGCAATACACCTTCATTTTCAGGATTGTGATGATGAGTAGTCTGTTAGGTAGGTATCAACAAGTTTTAGGAATATCTGGCAGCCTTCTCCTCTGAAATGTTGGTATTGTCCTACTACCAGACTACACATTGTCAGAAATTGAAAGACTTTATTATGGATTGTGAAGTGTGAGGTAACTATAAAAAATACTGTCTGCAGGGATGTGATACATAGTTGGATGTTCGGGCAAAACTGTTGCCTCCATCTTTAGGTTTCTTAAAGTATAAGCTGTTAATGTACTTGTTTAATTTTTTTCATAATTGAAGGCTTTAGCAAAGTTCCAGACAACTCACAAAGTGACAACGAAGACTGGGATTGAACAAGAAGAGTCGCTCTTGTCAGAGTCTGCTGCCCGTGAGACCTCCCTTAACTCACAAATTCTAGAGTTGGAAAATGAAACAAGACAAGTAAGAATTTGTAGAATGTGAATGATGAGCTGACATTTCCATTTATGTATGCTAATTTTTTTACTGTTTTTTTAATACAATTTTAGCTCCGCCAAGAACTGGAACGAGTAGTAAATGAGCGGGACAGAGTATTACAGGAAAACTCCGACTTGGACAAATATAAGGAAGAAAAGGAGCTTGAAAGAAAGAATCTTCGATCAGAACTGCGTGAGATTAAGTTCCGAGAGACTCGTCTTATCTCGGATTATTCTGAACTGGAAGAAGAAAACATTAGTCTTCAGAAACAAGTTTCAGTTTTGAAATCATCACAGGTTTGCACATTATGTTTTTACTCTTGTATAATCATGTTTTGTTTGGCAGTTCTTTATATATGAAAGTGATATTGCAATATTTGTTTCAGGTTGAATTTGAAGGAGCCAAGCATGAAATCCGCAGGCTACAAGAAGATGTTGAGCTTCTGCATCAGCAGGTTGAGGAGCTCATGAAGTTGAAACAGATTGCAGAGAAACAATTGGAAGAAGCCCTCGAGTCTCTCCAGGTATTATATGCACAAGGATACCTTGAAAATTCTTCTCATAAAATACAGTAGAAGTTGTTTGGTTTCCTTCTGTGAAGGTCCATGGTCAGAATTTAATGACAGATGCATTTGCTAATATTAAGCCTATCTGCCAACATCCAAACAATTATGATGTGATTTCCTTGCAGAAGTTGACAGACTGTATCAAAACATTTGGGACATTATCAGTTTGAACGCTGCTGTAACCTGGTATTAAGTGTTGTCTTCTTAAGGCAAAAGGAACTTAACCTGAGGATAGCAAATGCCAAGCAATTAAAGCCAAATTGTAGAATATATTGCTACATAAAAAACTCTCAGCAATTGGCTTTTGCAGCTATAGTGGGATGTTATGTCTTGAGTTAGGTTGGCATTTGTGTTAAAGTTAATCAGTTGAGAAACTTGTCTGTGGAATCTGTAATACTGACGGAGTTATGTAGAACGTGATTTAGTAATAAGTTCAGTATTTACATGTCATTCATGTCATTTGCTCTGTTTTGATATTTCAGGCAGAACGAGAGGCTAAATATGCTTTAAAGAAGGAACTGGATCAACGCATAAACAGTGAATCCATGTTTAATCTTAGCAATCTAGCATTTAGTATCCGAGGTAAGTAGTTCATTTGTATTAATCAGGACTGTGCAAAGTCCTCAGAATAAATGGCCAGTGAGTGCTGCATTCAAAAGTTTTCCATGCATCAGTTAATCCTCCACCTACTGTTTTCAGTGTTTTGTGAGCATCTCTGATGTGTGCAGGTATTACAGATGATCAGGCCATGGGTAGTGATGGTGAAGATGACCTTCCAGTTCTGAAGCGCATTGAAGCTGACTTAAAGAGCAGTACAAACACAGATATTAGTTCTCCAGATGGGAAACAAGTAGATCTCTTCAGTGAAATTCATCTGAATGAACTGAAAAAATTAGAAAAGCAGTTGGAGCAGGTGAGGATTAGAAGTGTAGAATCTGTGACCCTGAGATCCAGGTATTAAGCAGTAGGAATTAATGCTATTATCATCATCTTGAACTGTTGAAAGTAAGTGGTAAACAAAGTGTATGAAATCTCTGTAGAAGAGCCTAGGATTTTAATTTCTTGTACCATTCGTATGAGTGCAGCATATCATCTTTTCTGTTTAAAACCTAAGTATGTGGTATCATTGTCACTCTTTTTGTGTGGGTGTATATGTTTTACACAATATTTTTACCAGGTTGTGTTATGAGGACAAGTGCACTTTTGTCTTTACTGTGGTAGAAGGAGCAAGAAGTGTCACCATTGCAGAATCCACATAATGAGCTGTGCAAATTTTAGAAAAAGGTGTTGATTTTCCACAAGTGTTATAGTGGACAGGACGTATATCACCTCCATCTTGTAATACATGCACTCCACTTTTCATATAGTTTATTATGGTACAATGTAAGTCATAAAATAGAGCAAATATTCAGGTTTTCATTCCTGTCCTTAATTGTAGTTTGTTTCGGGGTTGTTTCAAATGAAATATAAATTCTGGCGTACTGTGAGGCTAAGAGAAGCTATGATGCCCATTTCTTTCCTTGTTTGTGCTTGTGCAATGTTTTATTGGTAATTATGATGGACTCATGGAAATTTGTAAGACAGGCGAAATTACCCTCGTAGTGTGGTTGTGCACAAGTAAAATTGAAATTTTTCAATATATATATATATATATATATATATATACACACATATCATTAATTCTTAAAAGTTAAGTGTTTTTCCACTGAAGAGAGAGTCAAGGAGTTTTCTATGTGCTGACTGATTTTGATGTACTATAAATTGCAGAAATGATGTAACTAACTTTTAAGTTTTTCCTCATGATACATAAAAGCAGAGAAAATTTACAAAATTTTCTCTTGTTTTGCTGGGTAAAATTGCATAGTTAGGAGGACCGTAATTTCTACTCAGCAAGATATATGAAGGTTAATATATCAAGGAGAACATGATGGGCAGGGCATCTGGCATGTGAGGTAGAGATGAACTATGTTTGTAAAAGTATAGTTAGAAAGCATAAATGGAAGATGCCACTTGGAGTTACAGTCAGCAATATGGAGATAGTATGAAAATACATATTTCAGAATAGGCTATGAGGATGTATACTAGATTCATGTGGTTTAATGTAGTGACTACATTCCCTAACAAGCAGCAGGAAGTGATGCTTGTTTGTTTTTCATTTAATTTTAAAATTAATTCAGGATGTGTTTTGCTTCCAGGCAGAAAGTGAGAAACTGCTCTTGACTCAAAACCTTCGGGAATCTCAAGCAGTTGTTGAACGCAGCCAGGGAGAGCTACAAGCATTCATGGCGCGTCTAGTTCAGTTAGCTGCACATGTTGACTCGTTGCAACATTTGTGTCGGGAAGCAGACCAGGAGTTTGAAGTTCATAATGAGGTTTGATTAATGTTAATAAGTGATTAGAAGATAAGCATTAGTAATGTTGTGAATTAAGAACGTCCGTATGGACCTTTGTGTAATATTTGACAAAACCGTACAGTACTGAAGTATGTGCTAAATGCATATTGGTTCTGAATTGTGAGTTCTGTATTGTAGGATATTAAATTTTCTCTGAAGACTGTGATTGCATCTAAATGTCCAGTAGTAAAATTTTGATATTTGTGCATTGAACACATGAATTCCATTCTCCTCAGCTGCTGCATCCATGCAGTAGTAATGGTTTTGAGTCCTTGTCTCTGTTGTTGACTGCTTCTGGGTACAGTTTACTGTTTGGGGAAGCCTTTTTAAAAACATGCACATGTAAGACTGAAGGAAATAATGTGTTAACATGAGTGGATCTTAGGGAGATCGATTTTGAGGATGAGAAATGGACAGAACTGGCTGAAAGTTATTTTTAAGTGTCAGCTTCTGTATTAGTGGTATTGAACATTTCATTCTGCTGTTACAGTGTTTGTATATCAGCTTCAGTTATAGAGTGAGTTTGTAACCGTAATATAACCCTGTTATAAATTATTCCACTTCTTATGAAGCTTGACTCTGACTGGAAAATGCAACTGCATGTTACTGTGGGGTTAGGGACAGTTTTTTTTAAAGCCTTCAGTCATCACTTGGCAGTTGTATGCAAACTTTTTTTCCCAAAGAGTTAGAGAAATGCGGTGCGGTCACATTTACAGTTTAGACAAAGACAAGACAGGCAGTGTACATATAACTTACCACTCAGGCACATTTGTGCAATGATTGTTGCAGTGGAAAAGCAATAAATATAACATATTCTGAGTGTGTGTTGGTAGCCCTAGGCGTGCAGCATGTCATCTGTGGCATGTCCGGTTCTACAAGATTTTTCTACATTACCTCATAAATGGCACATTTTTCAGGGGAAAGTAAAGTTATTGAACATAAAATGTGTGTTTTGATTTTCTGTACAACTTTTGTCTGAAGCAGTTCTCATTCTAACAAGAATCCTTCAAGATATTATCATAAATGTACATAGGTTTTCATGTAAATAGCCTGTTTGTCTTGTCAGATTTTAATGAAACTTGAATTTTCTGGACAAATTTTCGATAAGTACTCAGATATCAAATTTAATGAAAATCTGTCCAGTGGGAGCCATGTTGTTCCATGCGGATAGACAGACAGACAGACATGTTGAAGCTAGTTGCTTTTCACAGTTTTGTGAATGTGCCTCAAAGTGAGTAATTTGAAGAATGTAAAACACTTGGCAGTGCTTGTGAGTTTGGCACTGTATCATGCGACCTGATCAGACGTTTCTGACAGACTTCTATAGTTGTCCTACCTCACCCTGTTATGTAGCAGTAGTCTGATTTTGACCCAAGCATTAGAAACACCCACCAGGGTATAGGAATGCTAAACACAGGAGGAAGCACAGCATTAAACTTTACTAGCATTTCTTTGTTTCACTTTTTACATCTGTGGTAGTGTCATTTTTTCATACATATTTTATCCAAAATATGTCTATTTTGTGTGTATCCTCACTTCTGTTCCATAAGATTTTAGAAATAAGCATTGCTGTAATTAACAGGTAAGGTTATATCTTTCTAAACCATGAAGACATACAGGGGGAGTGGAGGTGTAGGTCCACATATTTTTAACCTTGGCACTATATGGAGGTGAGTGGTCAGCCACATATCCTGGTCCTGGCCCAGGAGAATGAGCCATGGGTGTCCATTAATAGGATCCAGGGTGGGCCGCAGAGCCAGTCTGATCATGTAGGAGAAGAGAAGGAAACCTCTTGTCCCAGTTGAGAGTGAATCCCAGATTGTCCAGCCCATAACCTAGTCACTACCGGTTACATTGTCTTGGTTCTGTTGGTCTAGGCATGCTTGAGGAAAATGTGATATTACATGTTTCTTTGCCTCCTTTTGATTCCTTTGGTTGGTAATGAAGTGATTTTTCTGTCATGGAGTTCAGCAGGTCATGTGTAAGGGTATGAGGTGATTACTGAAAAGTCAAAGACCTTGCAATGGATGCAACCAAGAAATGGGCATATCAGTGAGATTTTCAAGAGTAAATACTTGTCAGAATTATGATTTGACAGAATGTGAAATTCAGCACCTTAGACTGTAATCATAATTAATAAGAGTTAGAAACAAGTTAGTGTGTTCTTTGTAACATAGTTTTGTGGAGAACTAAGCCATTGTGTGGTCCAGAACAGGGTGATTATCTTGAAGTAGGTCATTTAATGTAATGGCTAGGCTGTTGACTGGACAGTCAGGTTTCTAATGTGGGCAGGGGTAAGGATGTTTCTGTTCACCACATTGTTCAGTCTGTGTCTGTAGGCTGCCCAGCCTTTGATTAAGTGGGAACAATTATCCGAGGGGTAAAACAGACGTATTATGAAGCTGACGACTTGCCCCTTACATGCCCTCATGTCTTGATGCTTCAACACAGAGACAACTTTACCTTTAACATTGTAGAGGACAGGTGGAAATTGGGTAAAACAGATCTAATAGTAGTATCAGCAATGGGAGAATAGTGCTAAAACGTTGATATGAATATACTAATGGACTGCTCAGTTATTAGAGTCAGCAAAGAAAGTATAGTTCAAGTATGTAACATCAGAAAGTGAAAATACATTGAAAAGTTTTTAAATGTGTTAAAGAATATGTTCATCTTAGCTGAGTATCAAGAAGTGTGACAATTTTAGAATATGTGTGTACTAGTATTGTAACAACTATTAAAATTTGTAGAAGAAACTTGGGATATAAGACATGTCTTGTTGTTTGCTTGGGTTTTGGATTGTTCTGTATGTGAAATATATAATTGCCATCTGAGTTTAGAATTAGTTTGGAATTCCCTGTATTTTAAAATCACTGGTACTAACTTGGTTTTCTTTGCAGAACCAGGAAATTAACAAACTTAGTTCTGCTGTCTCCCAGTATCAGCAGTGGTTTATACTTGCATCACGAGAGATAGAGCAATTGCGTGCTGACCTTCAGGAACTAGAGAAGGGACTGAACTGCTCAGACGCAACTCTTCTGTTGCGCACGGAAATGACGAATCTTAAGAATAAGGTACTTTGCCTTCTCCATCAATATGAAATGTGGAGTCCAACCTGTGACTTCACAGCTGATTTTTCTGTCATTTATGTTAATATTATCCTACAGTATTGCAAATTTACAACTTGCAGTAGAGGTCAGAGTGCTGTGCTTTAGCAGGTTTGGGAATCTTTCCCCCAATATTTACCTGTAAGAAATTGATGATATTGCTAGGGTGTTGAGAGTTGTCAGGTGTGCTCATATTTGTTGGTTTTACTGGTCAGTGCAAAATCAACATTGTAAACTGCAAGGCAGAAAGAGGAGGTGGGGTGGTGTGGCCAAACATCAGGAGAGAAAATTGTTTCCAAAAACCATGAGTGTAAATGGAATCTCAATTTAAAAGATGTTTGTCTGTGCTTTTTAGGATTTTAGACCCACTGATTTGTTGTCCATTGGTCAGGCCTGTTGAGAATTCTGAAGTAGAACTTCTTTGTACAGTATAGTTTAATTTTTCTGTGTTCAACATTTCCCATGCATTTTGGAAATCAGTTGTTCAGATAACCATTTCGTGACTTTTCTTGTGTGTGCTCATAGTTGCTAGATGCAGAACAGAGAACTTTGGAACTGCAGACAGATGTTAGACTGTTGGGTGAACTGGCTGGGGAAGCAGGATCGTCACTGGACACTGCTCAGAATGATTTGCTCACAATATCAGATGAATTGGCTCAGCTTTATCATCATGTGTGCACGGTTAATGGGGAGACACCAAGCCGAGTTCTTCTGGACCATGAAAAACATGGTGGCATGACACCAAGTAAGTAAGGGTGTGTGTAATACCGGTAGGTCCATGTGCTTCACTCTTTTGTGGTAAATATCACTCCTTAAGTTTTGTATTTGGCAGGGTACAAAAAAAACACATCCCTGTGAACCCAAAGTTCATCTGTATAATATTAGGAATGCAAAGAGTTCATACTTACTAATTATGCTGTTAGATGTTTGGGCAGATAATCCCCAGGTGTGTCGGGTCCCAAGGGGCAAACCAGAAATGTCTCAGACCAAAAATACTCAACATATATTTTATTTTAGTACCTGTACCTTTCATCTTTTATCATTTTGTAAAATTTAACCAACAAATGCACAATTAATTGACGAATTATGACACTCCTCCTATATTTTTTGACACTATTGTGTCATCCTCAGGAAGTTCGTAGTTAGTACCTTGCCAAGTTACACAAGTATGTCAATTGCAGTAGTTGGTAATATAATTTAAGATTTAAAATTATTTCACATAAGTTTTATGTTGTTGAAATCTCAGTGTTTAAAATCTTTAAAATATTAAAATTGTCCTATTTATAAAATGGGCTGAAATCATTTTTTTGTTATAATGAAGTCTGTCTGCGTGGTGGCTGTATATACAGTCTCTTTGTTGATGCTGTTGTCTTGCTGGCCTGGTATGTACTGAGTCTGAGTGTGTGTCGAACTGTGTGATGTGTTTGACATACTTGTGTAACTTGGTAAGGTATTAACTATCAACTCTGTGAAGATGACACAATAGTGTTGAAACATATAGGAGTGTGATAATTGGTCAATTAATTGTGCATTTGTTGGTCATTGTACAAAATACTCAACATATATTTATATAAAAACCACAATGGTCAGATTACATGAACAAAGAATACATAACAAAATGATATTCATGCTGAATATCATTACACATCATAGGGCATAATTATAACCAAAATGAACTAGTAAACTTAGCCCACAAGTATATAACTTTACCAGTTTACAACCATTACTTATTTAAAACAAAGGCAAACAAACCTACGTAACATTTACATCATATGTGTTGAGGGTAAGGCAGTCTCCCCACTCATGACTCTCACCTCTCAATTTGGAACCCAAGAACACCCAATTT